>VFQN01008703.1_pt1 | contig 10137 bp, 7 predicted proteins | sample 3512371 | NCBI WGS metagenome assembly VFQN01 (sample SAMN10412370, study PRJNA504923) | tailings metagenome | isolation source: Replicate 2 from Balatoc abandoned mine | place: Philippines: Itogon, Benguet | collected 2017-08-28 | reverse complement strand
TCCCCCACAGGGCCTGGCCGTTTCCCCCCCCCCCCTGTGGTGTCCCCGTTTTCCGCCCAGGTGCTCACCTTGCGCTCGTCCCAAATGTCCACCAGCCTGCCCCCCGCCCTCCGCAGCTTGTCGTCAGACGACCGCGCCACCGCCGTCAGCGTGCGCGGCAGCACACGGAAGAACTCGTCGGAATACTCGCGGCCTTTCTTGCGGCCCTCCTGTTCATTTTAAGCGGGAGAAAAGGGTGAATAGCGGAGAAATTGAGGAGGTGCGTCAGTGGGAATGGCTGATGCAGGATGCGTGGGTATTGGAGGCGAGGTAGGACGGGGGCGCAAGGCCGATGCAGGTGGGGTGCCGCACAGGGTGGTGCGCAGGACTCCAGGGTTGATATTGGGTTAGCGACCCCGGTACTCCTTGCCCAGGGTTGTCTTCTAGCAGTAGCTACCGCACTATGTTTAACCCCGCGCCTGGCTGCGCCCAAGCGGCGCCAGGGCCCACAGACCCAGGCTGTGAGCGGTTACGGCGTATGACCCTTTGGCGTGAACAGCGGTTTCGGTCTCCAACGCGGGCAAACCATGACTGACCTGCAGGATGTGATTTGCTAAGTAGAGGAACGCGATTCGCCTTTCGGGGCTTGCGCGGCCAAACTCCTCGGCCCAGATGTTGACCACTGTCTTCGCATCCTTCACGTAGAACAGGCACCATTTCGAGGTGCCCTCAATCGATTGCTGGCTGATGTTGAGAGTCTGGAGCCGCTGGACCAGACTCTCCCGGTTCACGCTGACGCCGCCCCCCGACATATCGATCGGCGGCTATTTAGCCCCCAGGTGCGCTGCTCTTATCGCCAAATTATGCAGCTAGGCACCAGCCTTAAGCTGCAAGTGCACCAGCGCAACCCCGGCCTGCTGTCACGCTAGGTGGTGTCGATGCGGTCCTAACTTCCGAGGTATGCCTTGACCCAGGGCTATGCAACAAAGCTGAAGTGTCCAAGATTCTACAGTTTAGATTATTGTTTCTTGGAGCACCAGAAACGCGTGGCCGCTGAAGGGCGAAGGAAGCAAGTAAGCTGACCGGCGAAAGGCTCAGCCGGATCAGCGGGTAACCCAGGCAGGAAACATTGCATCATGCGTGCACAAGAATCGTTGCAGCGTGGGTATCCCGGCTTTGTTGGCGGTACCGATGTCAGCACCCATGACGCCATGCAACCGATTTTCATGCGCATCCCCCATCCCCCATGCCCATGCCTCCTTTTCTTGTACACGAAAGGCCACCACGAGGTATCCAGAGCTTTGTGAGCCATGAGATGGAAGCAAGAACCTGATAATGAAGCAGGTACAAGCGTACAACCTTAATCCGAAGGACACGCCTGTCGAGAGGCACGGTGGCTGGCCTGTCATGCTTCCAGGGACCGTGCAGGGGCCAGGTCTGAAACCTTCCCAGTTCCCACAAGGCTTCCCAACGCGCGAAGCCTGCAGTACGACACCTGCCGCAATAGACAAGGCCCGAGGGTCTTTATTATAACTGCTCAGGAGTCGTTACACTCTGAGCTCGTCCCGATGTGCTGTGTGCACGCTCCACAATCTTTGTGGTCCTGCGGCTTGCGGGGACGGCCATACCCCATGCGTTCCCTATCACATATTGACATGTACGGTGCATGGAGCGCAAGAAACGCTACACCTGTGCATCACATTCGCCGAACAGTACCACGCAGGGTGGGGGCCGCTTCGCATACCAGCCCTGCCTCTCGGAGCCAGAGTGCACGCTCCACTCCTGTAAGACATCCCCGAAAACGCCCATGCCCGCCCGCCAGACGACCTTGGCCTAGGTGCCCCGAATCCGTCCGCATCAGTCCGAGTCAAAGTGCAGGTGCTTCGTTCCCGCGCCGCTGGCCCCCTGCTGCTGCGGGCCGCTGCCGCCACCGCCGCCACCAGGCTGATCAGCCCATGCTTTGCCGCCGCCATTGCGACCGCCAACGCCGCGGGCCCCCGCCGCCCAGCCCCTCCCACCCGCCGCCCCCGCCTCCGTCCCCGCCCTCCCGCGTCCATGGCCCCGCTGCTGCCGCCCCCACCTACCCTGCCCTTCCGTTGCCCCCTCCGCCCCCGCCCTTCCCACGTAGCCACCCTCCCAATCCCCAGCGCCAACCTCGTGGGGTGCACTCCAACCTCCGTGACCCACAGCCCCCGCCCTCGCCTCCTCATCCATCTCCATTGCTGGCCCCAGCACCTCCTGCTGCTGCATACTCCTCTCCCGCTTCGTATCCTTCTTTTCCTTTCTCTCCAGCTGCTGCTGCTGCTGCTGCTGCTGCTGCCCACCTGTGCCCCCGCCAGTCTCCCCTCGCGCCTGCGCCGCCCCGTGCGTCCCGTAGTCCTCAGCACTCACTCCGTTGGTTGCCTCGTCCTTCTTCCTCCGCTTCTTCTTCCTTCCCTCATCCCCTTCCTGTAGCCCCTCTTCGCCAGCTGCTGCAGCGGCAGCAGCTACCGGCTCGGCTCCCTGGGGCACCGCCTCCTCCCCGTCCCCTCCGCCACTACCGGTACCGTCTCCCTTTATCTTCCTCTTTTTCTTCGGTTGCTCCACCCCACCTTCCCTAGAGCCCGCTTCCTTCTCACCCCCAGCTCCGCTGGCACCGGCCCCCTCCCCATTCGCACCCCGCTCCCTCCTCTTCTCCTTCTTCTTCCTCCGCGGGCCCACGCCGACCTCCGCACCCCCACCATGCCTCTCCCCGCCCTCCTCGCCCTCCCCGCTGCCACCAGGCTGCACCCTTACGTCCCCCGTCAGCCACTCCTCCTTCCTCTCCTCCTCCTTCTTGCCGCCTCCATCCTTCTCGCCGCCCTCACCTGCAGCTCCCTCCTCAACCCCCAACCCCTTCGCCTGGTGTGCCTCCTCCTTACGGCGCTTCTTGTCCCGCGCCCCCTCCCTGTCCCCTCCACCGCTCCCAACCGGCCCCTGCTCCCGCCGCTGCCTCGTCTCCCCCGCCTTCTCCTCCCCCTCTCCCGGCCCCCGCTGCAGCGCATCCTCCCCGTCCTCACCACCCGCTGCCTTTTTTCGCCGCTTCACCTTCCCCTCCTTCCTTGCCGCCTCCCCGTCACCCCGCGCCCCCTCCGCCGCCTCCGCCTCCGCCGCTGCCCCCCTCCCCAACCCGCCCTCCGCCACCGCCTCCACCTTCCGCCGCTTACGGCCCCCGTCGGCCCGCTCCTTCTTGCTTCGCCGCCCCGCGGGCGGCAGCGGCCCCAGCTGCTCACCATCGCCCGTGGCCCCCGGGTGGGCCGCACCTGGCGCGTCAGCAGCTGCCGCCCCACCAGTCTCGTCCCTGCCGGCATCAGCAACAGCATCAACAGCAGTGGTGTCTGCAGCCCCAGTGGGCCCCGCAGCCCGCGCCGCCGTGCGCTGCCTGACCGGCGCGCCGCCGCCGCCGCCGCCGCCATCACCGCCGCCACCTTCCCCGCCGTTGCCGTCGTCCTTCTCTCGCCGCCGACGGGGCTTCCCACCGCCCGCCTGCTCCCGCCCCGTATTTCGCCCGTGCGCACCCTCTCCCACAGCCTGTCCCAGTCCCTCCCCCTGCCCCTGGTGCTGCCTCGTCAGCAGCTCCAAAAGCGACGCATCCCCGTCACTGCCACCAGCGCCGCCGCCGCCATCGTGCATCCCAGCCAGCCGCTCCCGCACCTCCGCCTCCGCCAGCGGCCGCCCCCGCCGCCGCTCCTCCGCCGCCAGCAGCTCCACCAGCGGCGCCGTCGCTGCCGCAAACGCCGCTCGGTCCTGCTCCGACGTCCCGCCCCACGCCACACGCGCAAGGAGGTAGCAGCCGCGACGCACGGGGTCGGCCGCGGCGGCGCCGCCAGCTGCGCCGGCTGCGTCGGCCACCGCCGCCACGGCGGCGGCGTCTGCGGCTGCTTCGGCAGCCGCCGGCGCCGCCGCCGCCAGGCCACCCGCCGTCATCATGGAGTGCGCCACCAGCACTGCAAACACGTGGTGCGTCAGGGAGGCGGTGCAGCCGGGGCCGCCGCCGCCCGGCCCGTCCGCGGCTACTAGGTCTGGGCCGCCGGTGGGCCCGAGCACAAGAGGCTCCTCGTCAACGGGCGCGGGCGCGGCCTGACCGTCACGGTCACTGTCACTGCCGTGGTCGTCGTGAGGGCTCCTGAGAGCTCCGCCCGCATCGTCCACACCGCCTGGGTGAAGGCGGGGGCGTTGGCGCTCCGTTGAGGGTATGTGTGCGGGTGCGGGGGCGGAGGGCCCCTGCCCGGCGGCCGGGGCGGCGGGCGGAGGCGCATGGCGCTGCCACGAGTCGAGCTGGGGGCAAGGGAGCGAGACGAGATTACGTGTGTCTAGATGATGGTAAAAGGGTACGGCATGCAGGCCGCCAGTTGTCTAAGTTGGCTGTTCTGCACGGCCGGGGTGCGATGGGGTGTTGCGCTGTGTGGCACATGTGCGGCCATAGCGCCCCATACGCCCACCCCACACACGTACTCTTACGACGTTTGTCGCCCTTCCAGGACCCCAGACTCGGAATCCCGGGCACGGCCGACACGGGGCTTACCGCCTGAGCACACCACCGCCGGGCGAGCTCCCCCTGGCCCGCTTGCCCACCTGTTCAGCTGCCCGGTCGAGGGCCACCCGCCGAGCCTTAGCCAGGGCCTTGAAGCCCCCCGGGGCCGCCGCCGCCACCCTCAGCGCCGCCGCCAACGCCTCCAGGGCCTGCGAGTTTGCAGCCAAACGTCCCTTCAGCCAGCTCAGCGTCAAACATTCAGCTGCACAGCTTTAGCTAGGTAGACCCACACGACAGAGCGGCAACACCTTTCGCGGTACGGGCTTGCAACTGCACCGGACGCTAGCTACATATCTGCAGCTACCCCCGGACCGATCCTGGGACAAGGGGCCGCCCCTGTTGCATTCGCACCACAACCACCTTTCGCCCCAGTCCGGCCCCCCGCCCCCCATGCAGCCCTGCGCCACCGGCCTGACGGTACCGCATTCAGTGCTACCACGCACCTCCCGCCTGCCCACAGGCTGATCCAGGGCCGTCGGCTTGATGCAGCGGCGGAGGTGTTGTCGCACCCGTGCCCAGGTGGGGGGCGAGGGCTCTCGTCACCTCCCTTGGAGGCTGCCCACGGAGAAAGGCTGGACTGGCTGACCTCCCCTGGCAAGCCCTCTGGTGCTATTGCGCAGCTTGTTATTGTGTTGGTGAGAGGTTGCGAAGTGGGAGTGGACTGCGCGGGTATGGGGTGCGACTCGGCAGGGGGAGGCACGCGGGCGCCTGCTGGGCCCCTCCCTTGGCTCCGCTTTCCGCCTCTGCCGCGTCTAGCTGCGGCCTTGATCCATAGCGGCGATTAGATCTATGCACGGCTTGTCAAGATGTGACGCGACAGTGTTGGACACCGGAAGGGGGTCAACTGTAAGCGGGCGGCAACGCAGTGCGGAAGTCGTCACTTGTCTACATTAGCGAGCGCGTTCGCCAATACTTAAGGGCGCATTTCATTGGAGATTATTTCGAGGAGTTTTCGAGTAAGCATTGGAAAGTGTTTGTTACGGTGAGTGCCGACAGGGGATGTCGCCTCTGCTTTACACGCATGGACGGCATGCAAGCTCAGCCGCGACCAGGTAGTAACTTATCTACAAATATTTTAGTACGTTAGCATTATTGCGTTGACACGTCGCCGAACGACAACGCAACGACCGTGCCGCCGCCCGCTTCCTGCCTCCTCCCTACTCCCAAGACCAACAACATGCACAATTGAGATTGCAAATAGCATTCATCGCGATACTGTTACATGTCGGCAGGATTAAGGCGTGAGCTGCGCACCCGTGGGGGCCCCAGCGGGTCTCCCTTCGCCCCGCCCCGCCCTGCGGTACTCCCCAATTGCAGCCTCCGTCCCCTGGCGCCTAGACCCACAGCCTTCGAGTTCCACAGAACCATAACATTACCTGTTCCATACAGCAGAGAGCTTTCTAGGTCTGCACCTTCCAGCTTGCCTGCGCAGTGCCGTGCCCTGCCCGGCTGGTGCAAGGGCGCAGCACGGATGCCGCCCGCGGCTGCTGCACACTTCTGCGGCGTAGGCAGCAGCAGCAGCAGCGCTGACCGACACGTAGTCCTAAGCTGCCATGCCAGCAGCCGCATCAGCACCGCAACCGTGGGTGGTGGTGCAGCCACCACACGCCCTCCTGGCAGCAGCGGCAGCAGCAGCCCGATGACGAGTGCTGCCAGCCCCGAGCCGCTGGACCTGCCCCTCTCACCCGCCAGCAGCAACACCCCAGCGCCCACCACCAGCACCTTCTTCGACACAAGCGACAGCACCAGCACCACCCCTGCCACCAGCCCCAGCTCCCTTGCCCCGCCAGAGCCCCTGGACCTGTCCCGCTCGCCCACCACCAGCACAAGCGCCCTGGCCCCAGGACCCGAGCCCCTGGACCTGTCCCGCTGCCGCCACTTCGTCAACCTCACCAACGGCATTGAGGCGCTGCCACTCTTGCACGACATGGGCCTGCCGTACAGGTACGGCGTACGGCACGCGGGGCACGGAACGCACCAGTGGAGTGGGTTGGAGGGCGTCGGGCCTCGGGTGTGCGTCCGAGCAGGGACTGCATTGCGTGGGGGCCGCGGGTTGGGTTGCATGGGGGCCTCAGGCGATGGAAGCGGACTGCAGTGCCATACGGTGCGGCCGGTGCCGTGGCGGCGCGGGGTGCATCTGGTGCTGCAGCAGGGCCCTGTCATCGCTCCACACCTCTTCTCCTCTGTCCCCCAGCTTCCTGCGCATGCTGCCCACCGCCCTTATCCCTCTTGCCGCATCCCCCTTCATCTCCCTTCACACCTGTGCCCTCCCGCCTGCCCCCCTGCCTTGCACTTGTGTCCCTTTCCTTCCCCCAGCTTCCTGCGCATCCAGTCCACGGCCTGCGAGCAGGGCAACCTGGAGCTGCTGCTGAACGAGCTGGACAGCGGGCTGCTGCTGGCGCTGGCGCTGGGACACACGTGAGGGGGGTAAAGCAGGGGGGAGCGACGGGCGGGCGGAAGGGTTTGCAAGGGTTTGTGAAGGGCTATTCGGCTAAGCATCTGCCATTTGCTCCCCCCCACCCCCCTTGGCCCCTGCAGCTGACTCGTGTACTGCATACGAGTCCAGTGACAGGGCCTGGGGGTGCTAGCGATGGGCAGGTTCTACGTGCGGCAGCAGGTTGACCCAACACCTATCAACACTGCTTCCTCCCCTCTTGCCAACCCCCACCGCGCCCCACACACACGCACCTGCTTCACTTCCTCCCTTCTCCCCGCAGCTGCCTGGTGTACGACTGCGGCAGCCGCGGCAGGGAGGGCATCCCTCGGGCCGTGTGGTACGGCCTCACCTTCGTGCGGTACACCCTGACTAAGGTATGACACGGCACATACGGCGCGTTGGGACGTTGCGCCGCTGTGCCGGAGTAAACATTGCGTTTTGCCATTGCTGCAGCTGACCTGGACGACAAGCTGTGCCGCCTGGTGTTGCTTAGCCACCGCTCTGGGCATTGCACTTGTGTGCTGCTTCTCAGCGAAAGCCATTTCCACGACACCTGGGCCAAACGCATAAGGACAACGGCGCCGCCGCGTGCGCCCACCCACCTCAACCTCAACCCCGCCCACCCCTGAGAGGGACATTTCCGTACACACACCCGCCCACTGCCGGGGCCGCCGCGTTCCCCTTCTCCCACGTGCCTGCCTGCTCCATCCTGCAAGCCCCCTTCGAGCCCGTTTGCAGCACCCACGCACCCACCCGCCTGCCCACCCACACGCGCCCGTTGGCCCGCCCACCCTTCCCCGCAGCTGTGGTACAGTAGCTTCTTCAACCCCCCTCCGTCACAAGTTAGCGTTACTTTGCCCCCGGCCGGCCTCCCCCGCAGCTGTGGTACAAGGAGACCTGTCCGGCGCTGCTGCGGGGTCACAACGTGGCGCACGTGTTCGAGGGACACATACGCAAGCTGCGGCAAAGCACACTCAAGCGGCTGCGGGTGGGTTTGCACGTATGCTGTTGCATTGCTGTGTTGCGCTGTCCGCTTGCACTCGCCTTCGTATCCGCGAGCTGCGCAAGGGCACGCTGAAGCGGCTGTGGGTGGGTTAGCACGCGTGGGCTGCGTTGCTGCTCCTGTGCTGCGCGTTTTGGCGTCTTGGCGCGTCGTGGTCATTGTCGCCCGGAACACCCGTGGCGTGAGCGCCGGGGGGTGGGGGTTATGGGGCCGGGGTGATATGAGGGCCGGTGTGTCCACGTGTGCCAGCTGGTTAGTGGTGGCACCTGCAGCTGCAAGCACGCGCACAAGCCCTTCTCCTGCGGGCTGGCCAAGGACCCCGTCCATCACAGAATGTGGAGTTCACTTACGCACGCCCCGACTGACTCCATACCTGCATGGTCCCGTTGCACCGTACTGCAGTACTACACGAAGTACATTCCCCAGAACCAGCAGCTGCAGCAGCAGGTGACAGAGACAGAGCCAGGGGCGGGGCCAGGCGGCGAGAGCAGCGGCAGTGGCGCGGGCACAGGGGCTGGCGGCGGCGGCGGCGCGGCGGGCGAGCCGCGCATCAAGCTGTACGGCGTGTACCGCCCCACGGAGCACGACACGGACAACGCGTACTTCGTGGGGCTGTTGCACAACTACCAACTGCCAACCGCTGCGCATGCATTTTCCGCGTCTGGGGCGACCGTACGGCAGGAGGAGGAGGAGGTGAAGCAGCAGCAGGGTGGACACGGCGGCGGCGTGGGAGCTGGGGTGGCACGGAATGCGGCGGCGGAGGCTGACGGTGAGGCGCTGCTGGCGGCGGCGGGGTGGCGCGTGTTCCGGAGGGGCCTGACGGCCTTGGAGTGGGAGGCGCAGCAGCGGGAGCAGCAGCAGGAGCAGCAGCAGGAGCAGCAGCAGGAACAGGAGCAACAGTAGCAACAGCGGCGGGAATACTAAGAGGGGGAGGAGCGGAAGCAGGAGAGCAGGAGCGGGAGAGGACGAGCGGAGGAGCCGGTGCGTGTAGCGTGCGGGGTTGTAACGCTTATGAAGCCACTATTGGACTGCGATCCACGGGACACGAGGTTGGGAGGGGAGAAGAGGAGGGGCGGGGCGATGACGGTTAGGGTAGAGGGAGCTTCACTGCTTTGTAGGCGAGGAGACGGCGACTGACTGGAGACTGGAGAGTGGAGTCTGGAGTGCGGAGTGTTGAAAGGGAGAGAGTGGTGCGTGGGCAGTGGGGTGCAGGGACGGCAACGGCGCACGCTGGCGCACCGCGCACCCCGCACCGCGCACGATACCCGGCGGTTGCTGCGAAGCAGCAAGTTGAGCGGAGCGACTTGGTTGCTGTAGGACGAGCTGACGCAGTCTACTGCATTATGACCTTGGATCCGCGCTTGGCCTTGCCGCGCGATGCATGCGCCTGCGCTTTGCATGCTTGCTCAGGGAGGGTCAAGGGGCAAGGCCTGGAGTGTAGGGTAGGGCGGCACCAGCAGCGCAGGCAGGGCTGTCTTCGCTGGCCGCAGCTGCTAGCCTGTTGCTGCCGCGCCCGTGTCGATTCGCGATACGTGGTTGTGTGTGTGTGGTTTTGCAGGTTTGGTCCCCTTGCAGAGCCCAGCTTCGTCTCAACCGGAAAACGGGGCTGGTCACAACCATCAGAGACACAGGGTTTCCCACGATCCCACCCCTCTCGCTGTACGCCACCAGCTGCCACCAGCTGCCAGGTCCACAACTCCACATGCCCCCTCACCGCTGGACGCATTGGCCTGGCCTCCTTGTCATCCTGTCGGCATGCCTGCCGCATTTGACAGGCCCTGGTCTCTACAGCCTGCACCTACGACGTGGAAAGGAGTTCGGCGCGCTGCCGTGCGTGCCGTACCCAGACCGGCGCGATCTGGGTTCCGGCACTGCACCCTCCTCTTACTCCCGCCGTAACCTTTCCACTCGACTTGCTTGCGATGCTCACACGTACTGTCGCTGTAACGCGCGACCGAGCAGCTTCCGGCATTGCCCGCTGCGAACGTGACCTGTTTGTCTACCATATTCTTTCCTAACTATCCATGCAAATCTCCTGGTGTCTTTAGCTGCTTCCTGCGTACCCGATACCTTTGACGGATCACAGCCTGCTGCTCGGAGCTGTGGAAAGCGGTCCGGAACGGAAGCGCTACGTCGTGCGGTGTTGCGCCTTGCTCACAGGACTGC
>VFQN01008702.1_pt1 | contig 10140 bp, 4 predicted proteins | sample 3512371 | NCBI WGS metagenome assembly VFQN01 (sample SAMN10412370, study PRJNA504923) | tailings metagenome | isolation source: Replicate 2 from Balatoc abandoned mine | place: Philippines: Itogon, Benguet | collected 2017-08-28 | reverse complement strand
CGACGCTCTTCCGATCTGACCGAGTTGTCCCAATTCCACGCGGAATTCCTCGACGCCCTCCGAAAAACGCTCAAGGAGCGGGGATGAAGAGCGATGGTCGCCACCATTTCGCCCCTCCACGGAGGGAACGCGACTTACTACACGAAGAGCTACTATCTGGACGGCCGGGCCGAGGGGGAATGGCTCGAGACCGGGGCCGCCTCCGAGCTCGGCGTCGCGGGGGAGCCGGTGAGGCCGCGCGAATTCGAGCGGCTCCTCCTGGGCTTCCACCCGCAGGCCGACGAGAAGCTGGTCCAGAACGCCGGGAGGGAGGGCCGCCAGCTCGGCTGGGACGTCCAATTCGCCGTGCACAAATCTTTCTCCGCCCTGGCCGCCCTGGTGCCCGAGGGGCGGGCCGAGCTGGAGGCGTGCCTGCGGGAGGCGGTGCGAAGCACCGTCGTCGAGGTCGTCGAGCCCCAATTCCTGGAGAGCAGGAGGGGGCGGGGGGGCGCCGTGCGCGAGCCCGTCTCCTCGCCGGTCGCCGTCTTCCTCCACCGGACCAACCGCGAGAACGAGGTCCACCTCCATTGCCACTCCGCCATCCCGAACGTGGGGCTTCGCGAAGACGGCACCTTCGGCTCGCTCGTGTCCTGGAACCTCTACGAGGCGAAGCTCGCCCTCGGCAAGGCGTTCCACGCCCGGTTCGCCGAACAGGCGGCCGCCCGGCTCGGCGTCGAATGCGAATTCGACGAGCACGGGCTCTCGCGGGTCAAGGGGTTCCCGGAACGGGTCGCCGAGGCCTTGAGCACGCCCGCCAGGAGGATCGCCGAGGCGTCCGTGGACGCGACTTCCAAGGCCAAGGAGGAGGCCAACCTCAGGCTCCGCCCGCCCAAAGGCGAGCTGCCCTTCGAGGTCGTCGTGGAAGGCTGCCGCGCGCGGGCCGCCGAGCTGGGATTCACCGAGGACGACGCCCGGGCCTTCCTGGGACGGGCCCCGCGGGTCGAGCAGGGGCCCGCCGACGAGACGGCCCGGGCCCACCTCCGCGAGATCGTCGCAGGCCTGCCGGAGGAGTTCACTAAGTCGCAGCTCTTCGAGGCCGCCTTCCGGGAAGGGGCCAAGGCCGGGCTCCCGTTCGCCGCGGTGAACGAGGCGATCCGCGAGACGCTCGCGAGCGACCTCGAGGCGACGGGCCGGGCCGGCAGGAAGGAGCTGTTCCGCAAGGCCGGGGAGCTCGGGCACCCGGCTGCGGGGGCGAGTTCCGGAAAGTCGGCCGAGGAGGAGCTCCGTGGGTTCTTGGGCCGGATCATCGAAACGACGCCCGAGCTCAGGGTGGCCGAGTTCCTGCCGCCGCGCGAAGCAGCCCTCGACGACCCGGGCGATTTACGGCCGATCGTCGAGCCGGAGGGTCCGACCCAGGCCGCTCCGGTCGACTCGAATCGGCTCTTCGCACGCACGCTCGAGGAGACGGTCGCGAGCGTCGCCGCCGACGGGCCGCTCGCCGAAAACCCCCGGGCCCGAGCGGCCTTCAAGGAGGCCTTGCGAGCCGAGCTGGAAGCGACCGCCACGGGCGACCCCCGCCCGCTCGAGGCCGCCTTTATCGATACGGCCAACCTCGGGGCCGCCGCGTCCCGAGCCGCCGCGGACGAGGGCGAACGGACCAGGTCCCACTGGGCCGACGAGGCACCCGACCTCCCGGCGAAGGAGGCCCGCTCGCTCCTCGGCCGGGCCGTCGAGGCGGCCAGGACGAACTACGCCCGGAACCTCGTCGAGGCGGCCGTCGGTCAGGCCTTGGACGAGTTGACCCAGCGTGAAGCGCATTTCAGCCGCCGGGATCTGGAAGACGGCGTCGCAGCGGCGCTCTCGGGGAAGCCGGCACCCCCGTCCCTCGTCGAAGAGGCCTTGGCCGCGACGCTCTCCGACCCGAAACGGGTCGTAGCCCTCGGAGACTTTCAAGGAAGCGACCACTACACGACGCTCCAGATGCTCCGCGCCGAGCAGGAAGGGCTGACCGCCGCCAGGGCCCTCCAGGAGCGGACCGGCCGCGCCGAAAGCCGAAGCTCGGTCGAACGCCGCCTCGGACGCGCGCCGGAGCTGTCGGCCGACCAACGGGAGGCGGTCGTCAAGGCCGTCTCCGGCAGCGGCCTCGTGCTCCTCCAGGCCGACAACGGGTTGGAGATGCAGGCCGTGCAGCGGGGCATCCGCGAGGCCCTGGGCAGCAAGGACGCCCTCTGGGTCGCCCCGACCGCGACCGCAGCCAGGGAGCTCGAGAAGAGCGTCGGGGCCGAGCAGGTCGCCACCCTGCAGAAGCTCCTCTACAACCTGGACCGAGGCTTTGGCGAGGCCGTGAAGCATCACGGCCGCATGATGCTCAACGCCGCTCTCGGGCGGCCGACGTGGGACGCCAGGCAATTGCAGTTCTCCCCCGGGACGACCGTCGTCCTCGATTCGGCGAGCCTGGCCGACACCTGGCGCTTCTCGCGGCTCCTGCAGCACGCCGCGGGAGCCGACGCCCGAGTCATCGCCTGCGCCACTCACGGCATGCCTCCCCTCGGGCCGGGCGGCTTCTTCCAGGAGCTTCGCCGGGCGAGCGACCCAGCCCACGTCGCCTCCCTCGCGGGCGAGGCCGCGAGCCGGATCAACTACCTCCCCCTGCGGAGCCACGAGGAGGCCAAGGACGCCCTCATCAAGACCTGGTTCGGGGCCGCTTCGAAAAGGCCCGAGGACCACACCATCGTCGCCGCGTCGGGGCAAGACGTCCGCGAGCTGAACGCCAGGGCTCAGGCCGCGCGCAAGGCGGCGGGCCTCCTGGGATTCCGTTCCTTGGAGGTCCGCTATCGGCTGGACGGTCAGCTGGTCAAGGAGCGCGTCTACGAGGGCGACCGCGTGGTCTTCACGGCCCGCACCGCGGCCGAGACCGTCAACGGCGTCTTCGGCACGGTCAAGCACATCGACCTCCTCACCGGCCGGGTCAAGGTGGGGCTCGACCTCAAGGAGAAGCGACGCCTGCCCTGGGAATTCGAGCGTCAGAAGACCGTCGAGTTCCAGTACCGCAACTATCGCTTCTTCCAGCGTCAGGAAGAGGGGTTCCGCCTCGGGTACGCGGCCACCGTCTACCGCTCGCAGAACGTCGCCGTCGAGGGCAACAGCTACTGCCTCGTCGGCGGGCCCGACGGAGCCCCGAGCGCGGTCTACGCCGGGTTGGGGCTGGCCAAGGGCGCGACGTACTTCTTCGGCGACGGGAGCGACCCCCGGGCGGAGCTCCTCCGCGAGAAGCAGACGGCCCACGCGGTCGCGAGGGCCGCCGACCGACGCGAGCGGACGCGAGAGGTCGAGGACGCCGCCCGACCGAGGTCGCGGGCCGAGGGGCGGGAGCTGGGCGTGGATTTCAAGATGAGTTTCTAACTCAGCGAGGAGCCCGAGATGAACGGCGAGCTCAACCCATCCCGCAGGCGGCCCGACGCACGGGCCGCGTCGTTGCCCGAGGAGCTGGCGCGGCTCACCACGCCCGTCGTCCGCGGCCTCGAATTGGCCGGGTCCGAGAGCATCGACGCCCTGTCCGAACTCATCGCCAACACCGACCCGTTGGCGATTCCGGTCCTGTCGAAGTGCATCCCGCACAAGGCGGCCTACGGCCACGTCATGGTCATGGGCACCACCGACGCGGGCAAGTCGACGACCATCAATCAGGTTTTGCAGGACCTGCTCTGGCACGTCGGCCGAGGATACGGCCACCGGGTCTTCATCGCCGACTATAAGCGCACCGCAAGGCGCTACCTCGCGAGCCTCCCGCTCGAGGCGCCCGTCTACCACCTCGACCCGGCCGACGCCCGCAGCCACGGCATCGACTGGCCCAGGGAGCTCGACTCGGATTTCGCCGCCAAGCAGTTCGCGAAACTCGTGGTGCACGGCGACGCGGACCGGGGCGGCCAGAACTACGCCTTCACGGCCAACGCCCGCTCCATCGTCTATCAGGTCATCCGCACCTTCCAGCGCTTCGCCGGGGGGAGGTGGGACCTCCTCGACGTGATCGAGGCGTGCGCCAAGCCCGCGAGCTTGTTTCGCGTGCTCGACCGGACCCCGGGCGGGCGGGCGAAGCGGCAGACGGTGTTCGGGGCCAAGAATCAGGCGGCGGGAGTTTATTTCACCCTCGAAGAATTCGTCAGCGATTTCGGCCCCATCGCGGCCGCACTCTCGAAAGTGAAGCCCGAGCGTCGCATCACGCTCCAGGGTTGGCTCCGCTCGGAGAGCGTGCTCGTGCTGGGTCACTACGAGGGGTTCAACGAGGCCCTGCTGCCGTTCCAGCGCTGGGTCTTCGGCACCCTGACCCGCCAGCTCCTGTCGACCCCCGACATCCCGCACGACGGCAAGCAGCGGACGTCGTTCGTCCTCGACGAGGTCCGCAACATGCCCTTCGCCGGGCGCGACCTGGCCAAGTTGATGAACTCGGGCCGCAGCAAGGGGGCGGTGGTCGTCGCGGGCTTCGGCGACTTCGCCGGGCTCACCGACGCCATCGGCAAGGCCAAGGCCGAGGAGTGCATCGGGATGTTCAAGACCAAGGTGTTCCTCCGCCTCGACGGCCCGGCCGCCAAGTGGGCCAGCGAGGAATATTTCGGCAAGCACCTCAGGATGGTCCGCAAATACTCCGAGGGCGAGAGCGTCGCCGAGGCGTTCGGCGTCAGCGACTCGTGGGAGCTCTCGAAGAACGGGCACAGCCGAGGCACTCAGCAGACGACCACGACGACCCCGAGCCGGACCATCAACTACGAGCCCGTCGACCGGCTCGTGGTCTATCAGGGCGACCTCCAGCGGCTCGCTTCGCCACGGCTCGAGGGGGCCGACGGCCTCGTCGTGCGCGCCTACATGGTCGTCGAGGGGTGCGCCTGGAGGGAGTGCGCCACCCACATGGAGCTCGCCTCGTTCCGCGTGGACGGGAAAGAGCCGGATTATCGGCCGCGGCCCAACGAGGATTTCTACACGGACGATCTCGAATGGACCGAGCGGGATCTCGGGCGACTCGGGCTGGTCGAGCCCCCGGGGCCGGAGAAAAACCCCCAGGGTGCGGAGGCCGACTCGGTTTTCGCGGCGATGGTCGGGGCAGGGGACGAGGACGAGGACGAAGGGCCCGAAAACCTGCTCCTCTGGTTCGACGAAGGCGAACTCGAGGCGATGGAGGAGGTGAAGGGCCGACCATGAATTTCGAGGAATACGCGGGTGGGCCGCCCCGAAGGCTCCGAAGACAGTGAGCCCGGCTCCACCCCCTGGAATCCGACGGCTCGGAAACGACTTTGGATTAACGGCTGCAGAATGATCGCGGGCGGTCGGCACCTGGTCCCCGGCCGTCCTTCAGACGAGACGGGGACGGCGTCGCGGCCCGGTCGACCTTCAGGATTCGGAGGACGAAATCGTATCAATATCCGCTTTTCTGAAAACGGGTTTCACACCCGATGCACCTCGCGGTGCCGCAAAGAGAACCGTAAAGCATTGAGGTGCAATCGTTTGCATTCCAAGTCAGTCGTATCTCGGCTGAGCCGCCGAACGCCGTAAAGCTTTGGCGGACCTTTGTATCGGTCGTATCGCCATCGTCGCTGCGGAGGCCTCTCCCGTGATGCTGCTCCTAGGCTTTCTCGGCCTCGTGTTCCTCGCCCTCCTCGTTGACAAATTGAAGGACGAATTCGAGATGCTGCGCGAGCAATTCGCGCGCGTCCATTATCGCAGAAGTTTCGGCGAGCCCTCATCCCCGCAGAATATCGAGCCGTCCGCGTGCTCGTCGCTCGACGGCGTCGATTGGGACGAGGTGGAGCCGGAGGAAATCCCGAGACCTGCCAGGTATCGCAAGTGGCCGAGCCCCGAGCGGGGCCGCCGCAACCCTTCCACCCGGAGGCCGCGACCATGAGATTCATCCTGGACGCCATCGAGAATTACTGCGACGGCTGGAGGGGCGCGCAGGTCGGCCCGGTGCACCTGCTCAAGTATCGCGACCACGTCGAACTCGAGACGAGGTACAAGCACCGAAGGGGGGTCAAACAGGCCAGAAGGAAGGGCCTTTATCCCCTGATCGTCCATCCGGACGGCCAGCGGCCCCACCTCCTGTGCCAATTCAAGACCGGCTACCTCATGGGTTATTCGGGCTTCCGCGGACTCGCCGCGAACGCCGACGGTCGGCTGATGAAATGGGAGGGGCAGCTCCAGAGCTGGCGCAGGCTCGACGGCTACGTCTACATGGCGAGCGTCCCGTGCGACGAAGCCTGGCTCCGCCACCTCGAGGCCATATCGAGGTCGGACGTCGCCGTGTGGCGCGTGAGCTTCGAGGTCAGGCAGGACGGGCGCCTCGTCAGGAAGCCCGCCATGAGGGATTTCGTGGTCAAATCCTGGAATAAAAGGCTCATCGCCGAAGTGCTGGAGGGTTATTCCGCGATCCTCGAAGGCGACGGCGTCCGCGTCGCCCAGGCGGCCAAGCCGCAGGCTCCGGCGGCCCGGCCCAAATCCTCGCAGCCCTCGCAAGGCGGCTCGGCGGCTTGGGGCCCGTTCCGGCTCATGGGCGACGGCTCGATTACGGAGCCGCAAGCCGACCTCATGGTCCCGGCGGGCGCCGTGGTGGCCGAGATTAGGGTCCGCGGTTATCGCCTCAAGAGCCACGCCCCCGGAATTTACCTGCTCGTCGACCCGCAGGGCGTGACGACCGCGGTCCAATTCCACGAAGGCCGGTGGCGTAAGAAGCAGGTGCCGCCGGGGGGCGGTCGCTGAATTCCGAGCCGCCTTACTTCGGGCAGAGGCCGAACCCGCCGAGCGCCGCCTGGACGCCCAGCACGAGCAACGCCCCGACCACCACGAAGAAGAGCGCACGGAAGCGGAGTTGTCGACGCTCCATCCACGAGCGAGGCCGGAGGAAGCCCACGGCGAAAAACAGCCGCCATATCCGAAACGGCGAAAATCCGAGCTCGACCGCGTCGGGGTGATTTGACGAGCGACGATTCGATTTCACGATCCGCTCGATATCACATGCTCGCGGCTCATCCAATCGCGCCGCGCACCGAGGCAAGCCCGGCCCCCATCGTTGCGGCCGGGCTGTTTTGGTCACCCGTCGCCGCCGTCCCGGAGGAAGCTCCCTCGGCCAGCAGTCGCCTGCGCCCCCGGCACCGTCGCGACGGCTTGCTCGAAGCCCACGCCGCGTGGCATGGTCCGGCCTCATGTCGCAGGGAGCGTCGAGCGAGCGCAGGGGTCGAGGTCGAGAGCTGCAGAAGAGTCTCTTCGACCATCCCGACTTCGAAGGGGCCCGCCTGCCGCGGCAGGACTCCCCTGACCGCCGAAGGGCCGACGAAGCTCGGGCTCGCCTCCCGGCCCGTCGGGCCGCACCCGGCCAGCCTCTCTTGCCGTTCGACCGGCCGACGCCCACGGCCCGGGCCTCGACCACGTCAGCCCACCCCCGGGCGGAGGCCCCCGCTTCCCTGCCGGAGCCCGTCGCCGCCGGGGAGGTCGCGAAGGCCCGCGACGTCCTCGAAGCCGTCCGCGTCCTGAAGCGGGTCGAGGCCGGAGGCCGCCGCCCCGACGCCGGGGAGCGAGCGGCCCTCGAACGCTTCGGCGGGTTCGGGGCCCTGGCCCTACGCATCTTCCCCGACCCGGCGACCGGCCGCTACAGATCCCCCGCGTGGGAGGCCCTCGGCGAGGAGCTCCGGTCGATCCTGACCGAGGACGAATTCGCCAGCGCCCGGCGGACGATCTTCACGGCCTTCTACACGAGCCCCACGGTCATCGCCGCGATGTACGCGGCCCTCACCCGGTTGGGCGTCCCCGAGGGGGCGATGGTGCTGGAGCCCGGCTGCGGCTCGGGCCGCTTCCTCGCCCACGCCCCGCGGGGGATGCGCTTCGTCGGCGTCGAGCTCGACTCGATCTCGGGGAGGATCGCCCGCGCCCTCCACCCGGGCCACGACATCCGCATCGAGAGCTTCCGCGACACTCGGCTCCTCGAGGGGGGCGTCGACGCCGTCGTCGGCAACCCGCCGTTCGGGGACGTGAAGCTCGACTACGGCGGCACGCGGCTCTCGCTCCACGACTACTTCTTCGCCAAATCGCTCGACGGCCTGAAACCCGGCGGGGTGCTGGCCCTGGCGACCACGCACTACACCCTCGACAAAAGGAACCGGGCCGTCCGGGAGATGCTGGCCGGGAAGGCCGACTTCCTCGGGGCGATCCGCCTGCCTTCGGAGGCGTTCCGGCGGGAGGGCACGAGCGTGGTCGCCGACCTCGTGTTCCTCCGTCGCCGCGGGCCCGGCGAGGGGTCGAGCCACTCCGACCCGGCGTGGCTGGAGACGGCCCCCCTGGCCCTCGAGGGGGCCGAGGTCGTCGTCAACCGTTACTTCCACCGGCATCCGCAGATGGTCCTCGGCACCTTCAGCCGCAAGGACCGGCTCTACGGCGGCCAGGAGGGTTACAGCGTCGTCGGCCGGGGCGACCTGGCCGACGAGCTGAAGGCCGCCGTGCGGTGCCTACCACGACTCGAGGAAACGACGCCGGTCCGGCCCGCGAGCCCGACCCCGCGGCCGGTCGCGCTCCCGCCGCCCTTGAAGCACGTCGCCGAGGGGAGCTTCTTCGTCGGGGACGATCGGCGGATCTACCAGTCGGTCGACGGCCGCCCCGAGCCGGTCGACTACGGCGGGACGAAGCTCAAGGCAGACGGCACGATGACGGGCAAGCGGCTCGCCCACCTCGTCAAGCTTCGGGACGAGGCCCGCCGCGTCCTGCAGTCGCAGAAAGAGGGCTGGCGCGAGGAGATGCGGGAGGCGGCCCGACGGTCGCTCAACGACGCCTACGACCTGTTCGTCGCGGCCTACGGCCTGATCAACAAGACCACCTTCAGCGAGGCGAAGGACGGCGCGGTCGTCGCCCGGATGCCGAATCTCGCGAAGTTCCGCGAGGACCCAGACGCCATGCTCGTCATGGCGTTGGAGGAGTGCGACCCGATCTCCGGCACGGCGGCCAAGGCCCCCATCATGTCCCGCGACGTGGTGGGAAGGCCCAAGCCCGTGGCCGCCGTCGCCAGCGCCGAGGAGGGCCTCCTCGTCTCGCTCGACCGTCGAGGTCGGGTCGACCTCGCGTTCATCGCGGGCCTCTACGGGCGGCCGGAGGACGAGGTCGTCGACGAGCTCGCCGACCTCGTCTACCAAGACCCCGCGTCGGGTACGTGGCAGACGGCCGACGAGTACCTTTCGGGGGACGTCCGGGCGAAACTCGCCGCGGCCGAGCGGGCGGGAGAGGGGTACCGCCGCAACGCCGAGGCCCTGCGTGCGGTCCAGCCCGAGGACGTGCTGCCCGGGGACATCGACGCGAACCTGGGGGCCCCGTGGATCCCGGCCGGCGACGTGCGGGCCTTCGCCGCGCACCTCTTCGGCGTCGCCGCCTCGGCCGTCCGGGTCGGGCACTTTAAGAAGGACGCCCTCTGGAGCGTCGAGGCCGACCACGCGGCGGCGGCCTCGGTCGCCGCGACCAGCGACTACGGGACCGCGAGGGCCAACGGCGTGACCCTGCTGGAGCAGGCCTTGAACCTCAGGACCCCGGCCGTCTACGACGTCGTCGATCACGGCGGCCGCGAGGAGCGGGTCCTCAATCAGGAGCAGACGCTCATGGCCCGGGAGAAACAGGGCCGCATCAAGGAGGTCTTCCGCTCCTGGGTCTTCGCCGAGCCGGACCGGGCCGAGCGGCTCGTCCGGCTCTACAACGACACGTACAACAACCTGCGGCCCCGGGCCTTCGACGGCTCGCATCTCGACTTCCCCGGCTTGAGCCGGGCCGTGACGCTCCACCCGCACCAACGCGACGCGATCTGGCGGGGCGTGAGCTCGGGCAACACGCTCCTGGCCCACGTCGTCGGGGCCGGGAAGACGTTCACCATGGCCGCCACGGGCATGAAGCTCAAGAGCACGGGCCTCGCCCGGAAGCCCATGTACGTCGTGCCGAACCACATGCTGGAGCAGTTCGCCAGGGAGTTCGTCCAGCTCTACCCCGATGCGAAACTCCTGGTGGCCACGAAGGACGACCTCGCCCGCGAGCGGCGCAAGCGGCTCACGGCGAAGGTCGCCAGCGGCGTCTGGGACGGCGTCGTCGTGACGCATTCGAGCTTCGAGCGGATCGGGATGAGCCGCGACTACCAGGCCCGCTTCCTCCGGG
>VFQN01008701.1_pt1 | contig 10140 bp, 10 predicted proteins | sample 3512371 | NCBI WGS metagenome assembly VFQN01 (sample SAMN10412370, study PRJNA504923) | tailings metagenome | isolation source: Replicate 2 from Balatoc abandoned mine | place: Philippines: Itogon, Benguet | collected 2017-08-28 | reverse complement strand
TGTCGCTGCGAGCCACCCACCAGTGGCGTCGGTATGGCTCGTTGTCAGCCGTACAGACAAAGGCCGGTGCAGCTTTCCCTGTGGCGACCGCCGTGTGCATGGTCTGGAGAACGTCGTATTTTGCTGGCATACAAAGCGTGCATTCAACACAGTCAAGCTTACGGGTGACTGCGATGGTAAAGCAGAGGTCTTTCGGCGAGGGGAAAACACTAACGGGCATGGAATGCCGACCAACGGCATGCCCGCAGCCCGGGTCTGCTGCCTACACCCGCGGCTTCAACGCGCTGATGGATGGGCTGGCGGCGCAGTCGGCGCAGCAGGCGGAGGCGGCCGGGGAGCTGGTGGAGCTGGTGAAGCAGGAGGCGCACGCGCTGGCGGAGGACAGCTGGGGGAGACTCAGTGTGAGGGGCTGGGGGTTATTGGGGTGCGGTCCGCATAAGTAGGTGCCATGGGTGTGACGGTAGGACATCCAAGGAAAGCTCTCAGTGCAAGTAAGGTGGTGAGAGGCATAAACGCCGGCAGCTGGCTGTGTGCAACGTCCCTTTCCCAGCTCGCGTCTCACGATGTCCCGCGCGCTGTGCCCGCAGGTGGACCGGGTGGAGGTGGGCGGCAGCAGCAAGCGGCGGGCGACGGTGCACCTGCAGTCGGACGCGGTGGGCAGAGCGCGCGCTGGGGCACGTGGTTGCGCCGGTGGCTGGCCGGTGCAGGTGTCGCCTAATGCCTTGTGCACTCCTCACGTTGCCCCGACCGATGGGCTGTGTGCACGTATGAGGCTCACTGTGCTAGCTGTACCATACCCACGCTGCCAATACCTGCTGACGGCGTACCGGGCTGGGCACGGCGCGTCACCTGTGCTGCCGCCACGCAGGACGTGTTGGTGTACGTCAACGGGCTGGCGAGGGAGGACCTCCGCACACGGGGGCGCATCCAGCAGCAGCTGAGGACCCGGGTGGGGCTGTGGGAGCTGTCCTGTGGCAGAGCGCAGCCGTTACCGCGTGTACAGGCGGTGTGGCCTGTCCAACTAGGTGGCTTACGCACGTACGGCATGTGCTGGCACCAGCAGGCGCTTACGGCTGCACTCAGAACACCCAGGCTAAACTGTTTCAATAGTCGGGAAAGCGGCACTTGGCGGACTCCGGCCTCAAGCCCCTGCCCCCTACCTCGCTGTCAGGGCAGAGTCGCTTTGTTTGGCCTCCGGACATAGACGCATGGTCTTCTGGCCGCTGCACGTGCTTGCCAGTTCTCATTGCTTTCTCCCCGGCCTACAGCAGTTCAGGGCATGCCGTACCCCACGCCCACGGCCGTACGGCGCAGGTGGCAGGCAAGGAGTGGCGGGTGGCGACCGATGACGTGCTCGTGGTGCCTTGCCTGGCGCCAGGTACGAGGGGCCGGGCGGACAAGCGGGGGCTGTGCGGGCTGTGTGGGCGGGCGGGCAGGGCACACGGCGGCGCATGGCGTCAGGGTGCCGAAAGAAGGCTCCTTCAATGCGGAGACGCGCATCATGCAACTTGGCGCAGCGCAGACACAGATTAACATGACGCGGGCGCACGTCAAACATTAGCCTGTGGCAACGTGATAGTTAACAGGAGCCTTTTGGGCGGTTACGCAGTCTCATGCAGACATGCAGTTGCCGGCGCGTGTTGGCTGTGTGCTCCAGGTGGGAAGGGACTGTGCCAGCTTCCTGCAAACACATCCCACCAGTACCACAGCTGCTCCCACCCATGCTCCCGCTGCCACCTGGTACGTGCCGCGCTGCCGCCTGTCCCGGCGTGCCCAGGCTCCTCCTCCAAGCAGCACTATGAGGTCATGGGAGAGGTGTACCGCAACCCCGAGGCCGCTGCCTTCGACCCCCACCGCCAGCTGTACGACGCCGCCGCCTACAACGAGCTCGTCAAAGGTGCGTGGGCGCGCGTGCAGCAGGGCCACTACAACCGGGAGCACTGACCGTAGTGCGGCAAAGACGTCACAGTGTGGTGGAGTACCATCAGTTGCAGGCTTACTGGCACGCAGCTTGGATTATGTTGTCATGGTGAGTGCACAACATTGGATTATGTTGTCGTGGTGAGTGCACAACAGCGGCGGGGCTTCCACTGCTTCCCTGGATGTCGCCCTGACGCGCAACGACTCTACGCCATACCCAGTCCCGATCCCATCTTCCCCCCACCCTACCCCAGGCAAGCACGACCAGGTCAAGGCCGTCATGCGGCTGCTGAGGGTGCGCAGAGTGCCCCAATACGCGTTGCTGCATGGTATCCACAGGCATGCACCAGCACGTGCACCAGCTTACTGCCTCACACCTACACCCGACTCCCTTACAAAGCCCTGTAGCCCAGCTTAGCACCACCTCTATTCGCCATCCTGGTCCTGCAAACCCCAAGTCGCTATCAACTGCGTGGCCGCATGCGGCACCAAGTCCCTTATGGCTTACCTGTCCAAGCTGTTCTCCAAACCCACAGCGTCCCTTTCCCGTACTACCTCTCCAACACTACGATCACCTGTGCCACCCCTTCTCCAGGCGTGGCTGCCGCTGGGCCTGCCTCGCTGCCCCCGCCTCCACAAGACGGCCCTGGACGTGTGTGTGCTGGCGGCGGAGGAGGAGCTGCGTGCGGAGGGGCGGCAGCCGGGAAGGTGCGAGAGAATTTGCTCTTCCTGATGTTCCGGCTCCCAGGGCATAGAACGTTGCACCGTACGGCGCAGTACTGAATGAAAGCCCTAAACGAGTGCGGACGTGGGTGCGCATGCGACACTAACCTGTCAACCTGCGGCGTTTACGGCAAGGGCATATGCCCCTACTGATCATACCCCCACATACCAACTGCTGCCCTATGCACCCCTCCGCACTGTGCACCGCAATGCACCCCCAGCCACCGCAGCTACCGTCACGCGCTGGCGTGCCGCAGCCTGGAGGTGCTGCTGCGTGCCGCCCGGGACGGGGAGGTGGTGGTGGTGGAGGCGGGCAAGCCATGGGGCTACACGCGGGACGTGGGGCTCCGCTGCAGCCACGTGTGGGGGCGGGACGCGCTGCGCATCATCCACCCCACCGACCCCACCTGCAACACAGCAGCGTACAAGGTGGGCGGTCCGGGTCTGCGGTCCAGGCAGTGTGGCGCAGTGCCCCGACACCTTATCGCTGACTGTCATCCCGCATACCCTGCCATGATGCATATACGGTACGCCACCGCCCCAACACTCAGCCTGATGTCCCATCCCCCTTGCACCTCCTCCCCCTGCTGTCCCGCCCCAGGACCCCAACCCCGACACCGCACTGCTGGCGGCGGAGGCTGCGGCGGCCCTGGCGCTGCTGCGTGACGCCCCCCTGGGCAGGCTGCTGGACCGCCGGGCCTCCAGCCTGGGCAGGGCGCTGTGGGCGTGCGCAGAGTAGGGGGCGTTGGTGAAGCATGAGGGCTTCCGGGGTAGCCGGGGAAAGGCCCGTATTCGGGGTCCGGACAGAGTTTGATCGCCTCCGACTGGCGGACCGAACCAGAGCATGGGGCGAAGGGGTACGCACGTATGCCGTGGGACACGTGCCGAAAGCCAGAAGCAGACAACAATCGAATTCTTTCCTCGGAGGCCTGCCTATGCATGCGCTAAGAGTGTACATGTCTTGCGTCCAGCGTTTGCGTCGGATGGATGTGGTCCGCGGAAAACGTCATTCGGACCACCGTCCTGAACTGTGATCGTCAGGGGCATGAGTAGTGTGTCTGAGCAACAATCAATGTCGATATATTTTCACCTAATCAATGCTAGTGAATAGAGGACGTTGCCGCTGCGGAACGCAGCGTATTACGCATTCGTGGTTCAAGCGCGGGAACTGACAACAACAGCCAAAGTATGCCATTGAAGTAGGCGAGCGATTGAAGTAAGGATATCACTTAGATTACTTTGACGTAATTGTGACTCCCGAGAGCGCCAGAGCCCTGCACGCTTCACTGAAACCCTCTCGAGTCCCCAGCCCCACGAGGCACGAATGTACCAGTAACTACAAACAATAGAGCTTCCGGTCAAATGGACACTGCACATGATGCAAGACAGCGCCTCTTACCGCTAGCGCGCTGGGTCGCCGAGCATCGCCGCGAGCATGGAGTCGCGCCTCAACAATCCGATGTCCCAAACCACCTTGGTAAGGGAAGCAAGATATCAATTGTGCACACATCATGGGTATAGTTAAGCGCGGTCGATGTAATTCAGGCGTACGCAGGCTGCTCACTGCTGGGTACCTCCCGCTCGCCCCCTCAGCGTCCCTCTGGGCAGAGTTCCAGTCTTCCAAGGCGGCCCTTGTAAAGACATGTAAGCCTCAGCCCCATGCCGGGAAGGAGAATGTGGCTGCGTCAGGCTCCTTGGAAGCACAGGGACTGGCGGCACGGCCCTCGCGGACCAAAGGTGGAGCGACAGGCCCGGCCACCCTAGCAGTGGCGCCTGTCCACGCCACTTCGACCTCCGTTGGCTCGGTGCAGCAGGCACCGCCTCTGCCGTCGCCTGGGCAGCAGGCGCAGGGGGTGGGCCCCGAAGACTCGCAGCATATCGCCGGCACCGCTGCAGCAGCTGACACTGGTGCTGCGCCCCGCCCAATGGGCCCACCTGCGGGCACGCCACGACGTGCCAAAGGTGCGGCACACCGGAAGCGTATTCAGATCACCAAGTCAGTACTACCTGAAACGCGCAGCCTTGCACGGTAGCACGTTTGAGGCGTACGGGACCCAGGTGTCGCGTTGCACTGTGCTGATCCCCTGCAAGTGAACCTTGTTGGCTGCTACCCCCGCAGGCCCCCCTGCCGCCAGCGGCGAAGACGATGACGATGAGGAGGACGAGCTGCCGCCCACACCCGCGTCGCAGCTCAAGCCGAACCAGCATCAGCAGCATCAGCAGCGCCGTGTCACTGGCCACGGTGCTGCGGGCCTCGCCTCGCCCCCCAGCCGGCGACTGCTGGGGGCCGGCGGCGGCGGGCTGGCGGTGGTGCAGGCCACACCGCCGGAGGGGCAGCGTGGCAGCGGCCGCAGCGTGTCCCGCCTGGGGGCCCTGATGGGCCCGGGCGGGGAGGCGGGTGACCCGGGGCCGCTGGGCGTCAGCCGGCTGTCGTTCTCCCCCGTGCCCTGCAGGATTGGAGGTGCAGGCGTGGGGGCTGGCGGCCTAGGGGGCACCGCCGCCATCCGTCAGCCGCTGTTCGGGGCAGGGGCTGGAGGCGGCATGGGGCCACCAGCGTCCCCTGTAGGCGGTAAGGTAAGGGCAGGCTTGCTCGGAGCGGCGGGGAGTGGCGCAGCGGCAGCAGCGGGAGCGGTTGCCCCCAGCCCGGGGCGGCAGTTGGCGCAGCGGCTGCTGCGGCGCGGGTCGGGGGCCCAGCCGCAGCATGCGGGTCTTGGGGGCGGGCTGTTTGGGCGGCAGGGGTCAGGGGCAGCCGACGCCGCGGGTGCCGCTGGTGGTGCTGCGGCTCGTGACCGGCGCAAGAGCGCCCCGGCCGCCAACCCCTTCAGCCGGGCGGCCACCATCCGGGCGGCGGCGGAGCAGCAGCGGCAGCAGCAGGCGGCGGAGGCGGCGGCGGAGGCGGCCGCAGTGACGGCAGCCTTCGCCCAGGCTGAGGCCGGTGTGGGGGATGGTGTGGTGTCTGGGGATGAGGACGCAGCACCTGGCGGGAAGCGGGAGGGCAGGGCTGTCAGACAGAGGGCAGCTGAGGGCGAAGCGGACGGCATGGCGGCCGCAAAAGGGGCCAAAAGGCGGCCTGCATCCGCCAAGGCCGCTGCTGCAGCCACCGCAGCGGGAAATGGTAGCGGCAGCGGTCCCCAGCCATCCACTGCCGCTGCAGCCATCGCTGCAGCTGCGGCTGCTGCTGCCGCTGCGACGGCCGGCAACAACACGCCGGCGCGGCTGCTGCGGAGGGCGTTGGAGCACCAGCGGGCACGAGGGGCAGCACAGCCGTGCCAGGGGCCGGCCGGAGCGGGTGGCGGCGGGGGCGGGGTGCCCCCTGCGTCCCCGTTCAGCCCCATCCCCATGCGGCGGGCCCTGGCGGTGGTGGGAGCTGCGGCTGACCAAGACGATGAGGTGTGTGGCGGTGCTGGCTGTGTGCCTAACGCAAGGACGCCCGCATGGTCGCTGCCATGCGACGGGTGAACTACACGCCACCGCAGGTTGGCTCTATACTGTCTACGCAACTTGTTTGTAGGAGTGCATGATGCCTGAGCCCCAAATGTCAAGCGAGTTGCCCTGCTCTTCGCCCTCTCTGCCTTCGCAGCACGACCCCACGCTGCCTTTCGGGGCCCTCTTAGCAGCCCGCAACCAGCTGCCGCACCCAGCCCAACACAGCGCTGAGACAGCCGCCGCTGCTGCAGCAGCAGCAACGGGCGGCCCTATCTCGGATGACGTCGCCCTCCGTCTGGCGGCAGAGGTTGCTGGTGCTGGAGGGGCAGCACCCGGTGCGGTGGGCCCAGGGTGCACCCCGCCAGGTCTGCGGGCGCTGTCACGGACGGGGCGGGGCGGGGGCCTGGACGACCCCCATGCGGCGCTAAGGCGGATGGTGGGCGACGGGGAGGGCGTCAAGCACCGGGAGCTGGACCGGATGGCGCTGCAGGGGCCGGAGGCGTGCAAGGGGATGGGCGTGGGCGAGATACGGCTGCCCTCTGGGAGCAAGGAGCAGGGGCGGCAGGCGCGTGTGGAGGTGGATGTGGAGGATGTGGCGGAGGCACTGCTGCCGGCGGACGTGCGGGAGGCGCTGAGGCAGCAGAGGGAGCAGGAGAGGCGTGAGAAGGTGCAGCAGCAGCAGCAGCAGCAGCAGCAGCAGGTTCAACAAGAGCAGCAGGGCGGCGGACAGGCCCCAGTTGTAGGGCACGTGCACGAGACTACTCGACCGCAGCCGCACCAGCAGAGCTGCCAACACGGCAACGCATCAGCGCTTGAGGGGGCGCATGCCCCCTGTGCAGCTACTGCACACGGTCCTGTGTCTGCCTCTCAGCCTGCAGGGCAGGTGGCGCCTGGCACTGCCCATCCTGCGCCGGGCGGCAAGGAGACCAGCAACTTACAGTCCCAGTCGCCTTCGTCTCCTGAGGGTCAAGCAACGTCCGGAGGCGAAGACGAGCAGGACGAACAGGACGCGGCGCCAAGGGCACGCGCCGCTGCTGCAGCCAGGGGGCGCGGCCGGGGGCGTGGAAGCGGCCGGACGGCCGCCGGAAGGGCGGCCACCGGTAGCGGTACAACCAAAGGCGGCCGTGGCCCCTCGAAGCCGTTTGCCGCTGCTGCTGCTCCCCCGGCAGGCGCTGCAGGCCAAACGCGACTAGGTGACGGAGCAGCTGGGGAGGAGCAAGAAGCGGTAGCAGCTGCGGTGGGCCCGGCTGCGGGCCGGCCGTCTCGGCGGGCTGCGGCTGTGGCCGCCGCTGCACTTCGGAGGGCATCGGCCGGTGGGCGGCGGCGGGCGCAGGGGGCGGCGGGCGGGGACGGCAGCGACGGCGTGGGAAGCGGCTCCGGGGAGGAGGGCGGGGAGACGTCGGAGGAGGAGTCGGAGTGGGAGCGGGAGCCGCAGGTGGGGGCACGTGGGCGCAACTGGCGGCCGGGGGCCGTGGAGCGTACTGACAGCGGCAGCGACGACGAGGGATGGATGAGTGACGGGGAGGAGGAAGGAGGGGGAGAGGAAAGAAAGGGCATGGTGTGTGGGGATGTGGTAGGCGTGGCCAGCGGTGGTGCTCATGGGGACCGCAAGGCAGCGCCGCTCGCCGTCAAGGGATCGAGGGGTGCCGCTGCGAGGGCGGAGACGAGGCCGTTGGGAGCACAGAAGCGCGCGAGGGGGGCAGCGGCAGGTGCGGCTGCGGCGGGAACGGCGGGGCCGGGTGACGGCGGTGCCGACGGCGCGGCGGCGGCGGTCGCACCAGCCGCCCGCCCTACCAAGCGTGCCCGCAAGGCCGTGGGATCGGGCTCCGGGGCGGCAGCTGCGGCTGCGGCTGGCGCAGGTGGGGGTACGGCAGCAGGGGCAGTGTACGGCGGCGCGTATGGCGGCGGGGGCGGTGGCGGTGGCGATGGCACTTTCGAGGACGCATGGGAGGCGGCGGCGGCGGCCGCCGCTATGAAGCCGAGGGCCCGCAGGGTTGCTGCTTCGGACGCAGGGGCTGAAGGCGGTGATGCGGGGGCGGACGCTGCGACGGGAGCAGGCGCAGGGACAGGGCCAGGTGGAGCAGGGGCTGGGGCAGGGGGCGCAGCAGCGGCGGCGGGTGGCGGCAAGCGCGCCCGGCCTACGCACACCATCCGCGACGCGGGCAACTTCGTGCGCATGAACATGGCGGGGTCGCGGCCCAAGCACAGCTTCAAGTTCGAGGGGCGCAGCTCGGCGGCGGGCCGGCAGCTCAAGGTGTGGAGGGGGTGTGCGCTGGGGACGTCGCGTAAGCTTCAAATTGCTAATCTTCGACAGCCCGCGTCATGAGTTGTTGCTCCTGTACAGTCTCATTCTCTCCTGCTCTGAAGGCGATCTAAATCGCTCTCTTTATCAGCTCTCCTGTCTCCTGTCCTCTCCCTTTCGGCTCTCCCAGGCCTCCCAGAGCCGGCGGCGGCGCGTGATCAACGGCAAGGTGGTCACCATCGGCGGCAAGGCGCCCAAAGCGGCGGGCCAGGGCGCGGACTTTCTGGAGGGCTTCCAGCAGGGCACACGCTGCTTCAAGTGGGTACAGCGCACGCTCGCCTGCCTGCTGGCCGTACTGCTGGGTTACTGCCTACCTTGCGGCTGGGCTGGCGACCGGCACTAGGTCTGCGATATTGCTGCAATGATCCTGCCATGTGTCGAGCTGAAGCCTGTAATCTTAATGCTTGAGATGGACTTGAGCATGGGTACGCTGGTCGCGGGTGACGGAGGCACAGTGTGAGGGATGGCAAGGCTTTGGGGGGTGGGTCCACACCAGGGAGCTAGCGGTCAAGCCCCTGCACTACTAGCCCGAAACCCCCACCATGCCGTCCCGCATGCCCCCAGGTGCGGCGCCACCGGCCACTGGGCGCGCGACTGCCCGGGGCTGGACGGCGCGCAGCCGGTGGCGGGCCGCTCGGAGCGCGAGATGCGGGAGCAGCAGCAGTCCAAGGCGCTGGACCCGCATGCGGCGCCGGGGGCAGGCGGCCAGGGAGCAGGCGCGGGGGCGGCAACAGCAGCACGGGGTGCGACTGGAGGCACGGAGGGCGGCAGTGGGCACCAGCAGCCGCAGCAGCAGCCGAATGGCGGCGAGGGTGGCGGTGGTGCGATGGCGGCGGTGGCGCGGCCGAGGGCGGCGGCGGCGCCTCGGCGGGCGGCGGGCGGGGCGGGCCCCGGCGGGCCTGGTGCCGGGGGATCCATGCCGCAGCCGGCGGTGGCGCAGGAGCCCTTTGACGTGAGTTGGGCAGGAGAAGCGTGATGGGATTATGCGGGATGGGAAGAACACAAGAACTGTTTATGCCCGGGCGGCTGGGCCAACTGTACTAGCGTAGGGGCATGCATGTGGGGACAGGCTAAGTGGTGATGTGCATCTGCACATCTGGCTATCCTGAGCTCACCGCCTTGACCTTGCATGGCAGGCGTGCTGTCTGACGCCCTTGCTGCCCAACACCTACCTCGCAGCTGCACTCCATCGTCCCCGACCTGCCGCCTGTGCCCGCGGCGGAGCCCCAACACGCACCCGAGGCGGCTGCGGCAGCAGCGAAAGGCGCCGCCGCCGCTGCCGCCGCTGCACCTTCAGGCGGTACCGGAGGCGCCGCTGATGAGGATGAGGCTGCCGCGGCCAGTGTCGACATCCCGCCTGGCAGCGAGAGGCCCGAGGCGGCTGCTCGCAGCGATGACGCGCCTACGGCCATGGAGGTGGAGACTGGCGTCCCCGGTTCTGCGCCTCCTGCCCAGGCCCCTCCCCAGGCGCCGGAGGACCCTGTGGATGCCCGCTGGCGCTGGGCCGCGGGCCTGGGCGACGAGCAGCTGGCGGCAGTGCTGCGCGGCGTGTGGGGCCACGCGGGGTTCCGCGGGCGGCAGCTGGAGGTGGTGCGGCAGGTGCTGGCGGGGCGCAGCATGCTGGCGGTGCTGCCGACGGGTGGGTGGGGGCGGGGGGGGGGCGGGGGGGGGGGGGGGGGGGGGGGTGGGGGCGGGGGGGGGGGGGGGGGGTGGGATGGGGGGGGGGGGGGGGTTACGAAAGTACAGTGGCGGGCAGGTTTTTTAAAAGG
>VFQN01008700.1_pt1 | contig 10140 bp, 8 predicted proteins | sample 3512371 | NCBI WGS metagenome assembly VFQN01 (sample SAMN10412370, study PRJNA504923) | tailings metagenome | isolation source: Replicate 2 from Balatoc abandoned mine | place: Philippines: Itogon, Benguet | collected 2017-08-28 | reverse complement strand
GGGGGGAACCGCCGCCGACGGACGGCTAAGGATTATCGGTGCGGAACACGCCGGAGGTGGTGGCGGTGGAGTCGATGACGACCTGTCCGCTGCCGTTCGGGCCGGTGGTGATGGTGAAGGTGGTGGCCGCCCAGGAGTCGAGGCCTGGGGAGGCTTGGAGGAGGGTGTAGGTGTGGTTTGGATCGCCGCCGGACAACTCGATCAGGACGCCGGTGGCGGAGCGGGAGGCGGCGAGGGTGGGAGTGGTGCCGGGGGGCGGTGTCGGGGGGGTGATGCCGTCGGTGCGGGCGCGGAAGACGGCGGAGCGGGAGCCGGCTGGGACGGCGGCGGTGAAGGCGACGTTGGTGGAGCCTTCGGGGATGGTGATCGTTCCGACTTCGGTCCAGGCGGTGAAGTTGGTGGATGATTCGACGATGTGGGTGGAGCCGGCCGGGGCGTTGATGGTGATGCGCATCCGGGTGGGGCTGGTGGCGGCGATGTCGAGAGAGGCGCCGGATCCCGGGGTGCCGCCGCCTCCGACGGAGACCGCGCGGTAGAAGCGCGGGCCGCCCGGGGGGGGGAGGGGGAGGGTGACCTCGATGGTTCCGGCTGCCGGCACGGTGGATCGGGTTTGTTCGGACCAATCGATGAGATTGGAACTGGCCTGGATGGCGTAGGTTGTGCCGGGGGTGCCGGTGAGGGTGAGCAGCACGGCGGACGGGGTCAGGGTGGGGCGGGAAAGGTCGCCGGGTTCGCCTGAGCCGCCCGAGCCGGAGGTCCGGACGGTGAAGCGGGTGGTGCGGGAGTGGAAGGCGCGGCGGGCGAGCAGGGCGCCGTCATCGACATCGGCGAGGCGGTGGGCGGCGAAGGTCAGATGAGCGGAGTAGGTGGAACCGGGATTGAGGGTTCCGGCGGGGACGGTGAAGGCGGTGTCGCCGGGGGCCAGCGGGACTTGCGCGGCGCAATCGGTGGCGGCGGCGGCGACGACCGTGCCGGCGGCATCGGTGATCACGAGGCTGACGCGGTCGTTGGTTCCGGCGGCGGCCCATGCGTCCCATTGGAGGGTGAAGGCGGCGGCTGGGTTGACGGCCTGGGCGGCGGCGAAGTTGGCGATCCGGGGCACCGGTGGGGTGTTGGACGCGAGGTTGAAGACGGAGAAGCCGACAAAGGAATCGCTGTTGGTGAAGACCAGTTGGAAGGAGGTGTTCCAGGCGCCGGACGGCACGGCGGCGTTGAGGGCGGCCTCGGAGGTGAAGTTGGTGGAGCCGGAGGATCGGCCGGAAGGCTGGTAGGCGAGGGGGAGGGAGAAGCCGCGGGTGTTGGCGAGCAGGGCGTTGGAGATGACGAAGGCGCCTGGGGAAACGATCTCGGCCAGCAGAAGGGGCGCGGGGGTGGCGAGCTCGGCGGGGGGGGTGTCGCCGCTCTGCTCGAACGCGGCGGACTCGACGAGGAGGAGGGAGCCGAAGCCGGCGGGGGTGGTGGCGGTGAGGCAGGGGAGGGCACCGGGTGGGAGCGGTCCGGGGATCTGGGACAAGGCGGGTGTGCCCGTCAGCGTCGGTGAGAGTGCCAGCGCGAAGGCGGCGATCCTGCCGCGCGCGGATGGAACCCGTTGACGCGACCCTGCGGTAAACCTCGAAAAAGCCATGGCGTAGGCGTGTGTTGTCCCCACGAAGGGAAGGTCGCGGGGCGCTGATGGCAAGCACTTAATCGAAGGAAACCCCGGCGGCGGCGGCGCGGTGAACGAGCAAAACCGTTGACCTCCGCGGTTCGGTCCTTAGTTTGGCGCGGTCACCGATTCGCGAAGGACACGATTATTCCATGAGCACGAAGCACGTTCCATTGATCAGTTCGGGTGTTGCCGGTCCGCTGGGTCTTCTGCATCTGCCGCGCCTCTGGCAGAAGGCGCTGTTGGGCGCGCTGGGGCGGTTGGCGGATGGTTACGGCGACATCAGCCCGGGCTACGACCACATGGTTCTGGGCGCCATCGGCATCGATCCGGACAAGGCCCGCGCCTTCATCCGCGAGAAGAAGCCCACCTACCCGCAGTTCGAGGCGTGGGTGCGTTCCTATCCCGGGGTCCGTCTCGACAAGGCCACGATCTTCAAGAGCAACGCCGCCGTCGCGGGCTACGTCCACAAGGACGAGGTCCGCAAGGGCATCCTGGCCGCCTCGGGCCTGCCGGACGACGGTTCGGTGAACCCGGGCGCCATCGACCTGAACAACCTCGACGACTGGCAGGAGTTCCACCGGTCGGTGGTGAGCTGAGTCCGGCCCGGCCCGGTTTGGCCTGCGGGGAAGGTTGCAGAACCGCAACATTCCCCGCGCCGGCCAGCGGATTCGCCGCCGGAGTCCGATTCAGGGTTGGGTTCCGGTTTTGGTTTCGACGTCGCAAGGCGCCGGTTCGCATTCCCGAGGGATGCGGGCTGGCGCCTTCGTCCGTTCCATGGCCTGGGTTGAAGGGCCGGCTTTGGCGGGCGGGGCGGTGTGGGGCGTCACTCCTCGTTGTCCAACCGGACCGCCTCGAGGAAGCGGTCGAGGAAGTCGGGCATTGCGGATTGGACGCGGTTCCAATTGGGGACGAGCGGGGAGGAGAGGGGGTCTTCCTGGATGTCGCGGCAGGCGACGCGGAGGCTGCGGACGAAGGTTGAGACGGCGCGTTCCTCCTCGTGTCGGGGGTAGAGGAGGCCGTTGACGGCGGCGTCGGCGCCGTAGAAGCGGAGGCTGTCCTCGGCCTGGCGGGTGTAGGCGCTGAGCAGGGTGTCGAAGAGGCCGGCGTCGAGTTTGATGCCCTCGGCGGCCATGTGGCGGAAGAGGGTTTTGACGATGTCGATGGCCATCTTGTTGAGGCCTTTCGAGGGGTCGCGGATGGAGAGGTCCTGGTGTTTGTGGTCGTAGTTCTCGCAGATCTCGGACTGGCAGATCGCGCGGGGGGCGCAGTTGCGGAAGACCTCGGAGAGGAGGCCGACCTCGAGGGCCCAGTCGTGGGGGATGCGAACGCGTCGGACGAGGTCGAGGTCCATGGAGCATTCGCCGGCGAGCGGGTACCGGTAGGTGTCCATGTAGACCAGGTAGGGGAGGTGGCCGACGATGCTCTTGAGGGCGCGGAGCAGCGGGGTGACGAGGAGGCGCATGACCCGGCCGTTGAGGCGGTCGGTGACGCGGGGGTAGTAGCCCTTGCAGAAGTCGAAGCCGAGGGTGGGATGGGCGACGGGGTAGACGAGGCGGGCGAGCATCTCGCGGCTGTAGGTGAGGATGTCGCAATCGTGGACTGCGACCATGCGGGCGGCCTCGCTGGCGAGGACGTAGCCGAAGCAATGCCAGACATTGCGGCCCTTGCCGGGGGGGCCGGCGTCCAGTTCGGCCTCCTCCTCGAGGGTTTTGCGGAGGGCGGTGAGGCGGGGTCCGTCGTTCCAGAGGAGGACGGGTTTCTGGGGCAGACCTTTGAAGATGGTGCGGGCGCGGCGCCATTCGCGCATGCGGGTGGCGCCGTCGATGCCGACCACGATCTGGCGCAGGTACCGCACCTGTCTCAGTTCGCGGAGGATGCCGCGGAGGGCGTGGGTGCCCAGTTCGCGGACGTGACAGGGGAGGATGAGCGCGATGGGGGTTTCGGCGGCGTACTCGTGCAGTTCACGTTCCAGTCGGGGCAGGTTCGGGGGGCCGAGACGATGGAGCGTGGCGATAGCGCCGGTTTGAAAGAAATCAGCCATGGGTTGGCGGTCGTTGCGGTGTCAGGCGTGTGAACGTGGGGCGATGCGATGGGCGACGGTCGGTGAGCGATGCGATGGACTGAAAGAGCGACGTTCGGCGACGGGTTCGGTGAACGGCGGCCGCGGGAGGATGCACCTCACGCAACGATGTGCCCTGGTGGGGGCGGTTCCCGGTCCCTGCCTGTCCGTGATGCTCGATCCGGAGCCGGGAGACGGACAAGGAATGGCGTTGGAGCGCGGGGCGTCAAGCCTTGGGGACGGAATAATGCGGGCGCGTAGGGGAGCCGGTGGTTGGCGGCTGGACGGTGGGCGCGCTAGGCTGGGGGCTTCGAGGAAGGGATGCGACTCGTTGTCATTCATCATCATTACCGGCCCGGCGGGGTGCGGAGGGTCATCGAGATGTCCGTGCCTCCGGTTGCCCGGGGGCGGTTCGGGGAGGTGATACTGGTGGGGGGCAGCGCGCCGGAGCCGGGCTGGCTCCGGGGATTGGAGGAGCTGCTGGCGGTTCATGAAATTCCGGTGCGGTGGGTGGCGGACGATGCCTTCGGGTACTCCGCGGAGACCGGTTACACGGCGGCGGAGATCCGGGGGCGGGTGCGTCGGGTGCTGGAGGGTTTTTGGCCATCGGGTTCCGGCGGCGCGGTGGGGGACTGGGTCTGGATTCACAATGCGTCCCTGGGCAGGAACGTCGCGATGGTCGGGGAGCTTGCGCGGGTCTGCCGGGCGCGGGGGGTCCGGGTGGTGTGGCATCACCACGACTGGTGGTTCGACAATCGTTGGGTGAGGTGGGCGGACATGCGTCGGCTGGGGGTTCGGGGGCTGGGTGCAGCGGCCCGGTTGACCCTGCCGGACGGACCCGGCTGGGTGCACGCGGGGATCAACCGGTCCGACGTCGCGCATCTCCGGGGCGGTTTCGGCCGGCGCGCGTTGTGGCTTCCCAATCCCGTGGAGCCGGCCTCTCGAGCGGGGAAGGGCGGGCGATCGGTGCGGCGGCAGGCGGGGAAGGCGGGTGCGGATAGGGATGAACGAGGGAAGGGCGGGGCGGGGGCGGAAGCGGCGCGATCCTGGCTGAAGGAGGCGAGCGGTGTGCCGGGCGGGGCGCCGGTCTGGCTGTTGCCCTGCCGGTTTCTTCGTCGGAAGAACATGGCCGAGGCGGTGCTGCTGACCCGGTGGGTGCGGCCCGAGGGCTGGCTGGTCACGACGGCGGGGCCCAGTTCGGAGGATGAACGGCCGGCGTGGCGGCGGTTGATGCAGGCTGCGGAGGCCGGGGGGTGGCAGGTGCGGCTTTCGGTGCTTGCCGGGGCGGGGGCGGAGGCGCCGTCGGTGTCGGCGCTGATGGCGGCGAGCGAGGCGGTGGTGTTGACCTCGATCCAGGAGGGGTTCGGACTGCCCTATCTCGAGGCGGCCAGTGCGGGGAAGGCGCTGGTTGGGCGCCGGCTTGGGAACGTCGTTCCGGATCTGGAGTCGCTGGGCTTTCGATTTCCGACCCTGTACGACGAGCTCTGGGTCTCCTCGGGGTGGTTGGACTGGCCGGGTGAGGTGGAGCGGCAGCGGCGGGTGTTTTCGGCGTGGCGGGGTGGTTTGCCTCGGGGCTGGCAGGGGGTTCTTGAGCCGCCTCGCTGGCTCGACTCCGCCTGGGATGGGCCGGTGCCGTTCGGGAGGCTGACCTTCACCGCGCAGATGGAGGTGCTGGCGCGGCCGGCGGGACTGACGCGGGAGGCGGGTCTGGCGTTGAACCCGGAGCTGGGGCGCTGGGCGGCGCTGGCGGCCCGGGGGCGTTTGCCGGTCGCAGCCGGGGAGGGCGAGGCGCCGGATCGGTTGTCGCTGGAAGCCTACGCGCGGCGGTTCTGGCGCGGCGTGGCCTCGGCGGGGCGTGCGGAGGGTGGGGACGGGGGCGGCGCGCACGAGGCGGGTGCTCGGAACGGAGTGGTGGCGGGTCGGGTGGTGGAGGGGTTTCTGAAGGCGGCATTGAGCCAGGACCGCTGGTACCCGCTGCTGTGGAGTCCGGAGACCTGAGGGCGGGATCCGTGGGGTGCTCGCGGGTGTGGGGGTCAGGACCTGGCGTCGGGTTCGATGGAACGATCATGAAAGCGAGAATTGTCATCTGTGACGTGTACGGAACGCTGGTGGAAGTGGGGCCCGAGCCGGTGGATCGGGACGAGCGCTGGCGGGAACTGCACCGTCGCTGGTTCGGGCGGTTGCCGGAACGGGATTGGGAAGCACACCGGCTGGCGCTCAAGGCGGAGGTGGATCGGAGCCGGGACCTGTCCAAGTCGCGGGGTGTGCCGGTGCCGGAGGTGGTGTGGGACGACATCGTGGGGGCGGTGTTGCCCGCGTGGCGTTTGTTGGAGCCGGCGGATCGGGCGGCGTTCCTGGTGGACCAGGCCGGGCTGACCCATGAACTGCGGCTGTACCCCGGGGTGGCGGACGTGTTGAGGCGCTGGCGGCGTGAGGGGGTGGTGCTGGGGATCGCCTCGAACGCCCAGCCGTATTCCGAGGCCGAGCTTGCGCGCGAACTGGCGACGGCCGGGTTGGGCATGGATCTCTTCGAGCCGGATCTTCAGGTCTGGTCGTGGCGGCAAGGGTTCTCGAAGCCCGACCCGCACGTGTTTCGGATCCTGGACGTGCGGGTGCGGCGTTGGGGGGTGGCGCCGGGGGAGGTTCTGATGATCGGGGATCGCGAGGACAACGACATGGTGCCGGCGCGGGCGTGGGGATGGCAGACCTGGCGGCTGGGACCGGGGCCGGCGCGGGAGGGGGGTGGGGACTGGAGCGCGCTGACGGCCTGGTGGTGGGGCTGAGGGACGTCCTGCCCGGTCCGGGGCGTGGTGGGGAAAGGCCGGCTTCCGGGAAATCCGACGGCGATGGGAAGTCCCTGCGGGCGGAGTTCGCCGGCCTTGCCTCATGGAAAGGCGCTCGCCTAGAGTCGCCGCGCCAGCCCCGGATAGAAACCCACCACCAACGCGGGGCCTGCACGGGACACGATCCAAACGACCCATATGAACCTACGAATCCGCCTGGAACTCTCCCTGATGATGTTCATCCAGTTCTTTATCTGGGGTTCCTGGTATGTGACGGGGCCCAATTACCTTGGGACGATTGGTTTCAAGGCGGAGGACTTTGGGTGGACCTATTCGGTGGGGCCGATTGCCGGGATGCTCTCGCCCTTTTTCGTGGGCATGATCGCGGACCGGTTTTTTCCGGCGCAACGGGTGTTGGGTGTGATGCATCTGCTGGGGGCGGGGTTGATGCTGTGGGCAACGTTTTTGATGCGGGGCGGAACGCCTTCGCCGGGGGCGATCAACCTGGCGTTCTTCGGGCACATGCTCACCTACTACCCGACGCTGGCGCTGACCAACACGCTGGCCTTGCGGAACATGACCGATCCGCAGAAGGAGTTTCCGCTGATCCGGGTGTTCGGGACGATCGGCTGGATCGCGGCGGGTTTGAGCGTGTCGTGGCTGGGGTTGGATCGGAGCATCGGGATGTTCTACCTGACCGTGGGGGCGGCGCTGGCGCTGGGGCTGTTCAGTTTCATGCTGCCCAACACGCCGCCCACGGCGACCGGCCCGGTGTCGGCCCGACAGATCCTGGGCCTGGACGCGCTGGTCCTGCTCAAGGACCGCTCCTACAAGGTGTTCCTGCTTTCCTCGACCCTGATCTGCATTCCGCTGGCGTTCTACTATCAGATCACCAGCCGGGTGGTGGAGATGACCGGGCTGCCCATCGGGCAGACCATGTCGTACGGGCAGATGTCCGAGATCTTCTTCATGGTGGTGATGCCGTTCTTCTTCGCCCGGCTCGGGGTGAAGTGGATGCTCGCGGTCGGCATGCTGGCGTGGGTGGCGCGGTACGCCCTGTTCGCCATCGGCGCGCCGGCGGAGGTCCGCTGGATGATCATCGGGGGCGTTCTGCTGCACGGCATCTGCTACGACTTCTTCTTCGTCACCGGCCAGATCTACACGGATCAGTTCGCGCCGAAGAACGTGCGGGCCCAGGCGCAGGGCATGCTGGTGCTGTTCACCCTCGGGTTGGGCATGTTCATCGGCGCGCAGGTCGCGGCGAACGTCGAGGCCCGTCACACCACCGCGCGGGCCAAGGAGCTGTCGGCGCAGGTCGTGGCCAAGACCGCGGAACGCGACGCCGAGACCGCCAGGGCTGCGACCGCCACCGGGGCGGAGAAGGACGCCGCCACGGCCCGGGTGAGGGAACTCGAGGCCGAGACCACCAGCCTTCGGCACCAGGAACTCGCCGCCATCGAATGGGGGCCGCTGTGGGCCAAGCCGGCCGCTTTCGCCGGGGTGATCCTGCTCCTCTTCCTCGTGCTGTTCCGGCAACCGGCAGCAGGCGGCGCGCGAACCAACGGTTGAAACGCTCTCCCATTTCACCCCTCACACCTCGCACGACCCCGACAAGACCGTCATGAACACATCCATGGATCGACGCCAATTCATGCGCCGCGCCGGAGCCGCGGCGGCTGCGGCCGTCTCAGCGCCCACCCTGCTCTCCGGGGCACGAGCCCTCGCCGACGGCCCCGCCCCACGGCCGGAGAGCCCGCTCTTCGGCATCTCCCTGGCCGAGTGGTCGCTTCACAAGGCGATCTTCGCCAAGGAACTCGACCACATGGACTTTCCCAGGGTGGCCAAGCTCGACTACGGCCTGCACGCCATCGAACTGGTCAACCAGTTCTTCAAGGACAAGGCCAGGGACCGCAAGTACCTCACCGCCTTCAAGCAGCGGGCCATGGACCTCAACGTGCGCGTCCTCCTCATCATGATCGATGGCGAGGGCGCCCTCGGAGATCCCGATCCGGCCAAGCGCCGCAAGGCGGTCGAGAACCATCACCAGTGGGTCGAGGCCGCCCAGTTCCTCGGCTGCCATTCCATCCGGGTCAACGCCGAGACCAACGGTGCGGGTTCGTTCCATGACCAGCAGGAACGCGCCGCCGAAGGCCTGCGCGAGCTCTCCCTGTTCGCTAAGACCTACGGCATCGGCGTCATCGTGGAAAACCACGGCCACCTCTCCTCCAACGGCGCGTGGCTCGCCGGCGTCATGCAGAAGGTCGGCCTGCCGAACTGCGGCACCCTCCCCGATTTCGGGAACTTCAACATCAGCCGCGACGAGACCTACGACCGCTACCGCGGCGTCCAGGAAATGATGCCCTACGCCAAGGCCGTCAGCGCGAAGTCCAATGAGTTCGACGAGGCCGGCAACGAGGTGCATACCGACTACCGCCGGATGATGCGGATCGTCCTGGATTCCGGATACCGCGGCTGGGTGGGCATCGAGTACGAGGGCAGCAAGTTCTCCGAGGCCGACGGGATTCTTCGGACCAAGCGCCTCCTGGAGCAGGTCCGGTTGGAACTGGCCGGACAGTACGCCTGATCCCGCAGAAGGCCGGACGGCCGCCGCCGATTCGGTTCGGATTCGGGTTCGGACCGATCGGACCGCCGGGGTACGGGCCCGGGGCATGCGTCCCTGTCTTCACATCGCCGGGCCGACAGCCGTCGGGAAGTCCGCGGTGGCGCTCGAACTCGCGGTGCGCTGCGGTGGGGAGATTCTTTCCGCGGACTCGATGCAGGTGTACCGGGGGCTGGACATCGGCACCGCCAAACCCGGGGGCGAGCGGGCGATCGTTCCCCATCATCTCCTCGATCTTGTCGGTCCCGACGAGGGCTTCGACGTCCAGCGCTGGCTCGAAGCGGCGCGTGAGGCGGTCGCGGGGGTTCGGGCGCGCGGGCGTCTTCCCATCTTCTGCGGGGGCACCGGGTTGTACTTCCGGGCGTGGATCGAGGGGTTGGACGCGTTGCCGGCGGCGGATCCGGACCTTCGCCGTGAACTGGAGGCCCGGCCGTTGGGGGAACTCCTGGCCGAGCTTCACGCCGGCGACCCGGCCACCTGGGCGCGGATTGATCGGTGCAACCCGCGGCGGGTGGTGCGGGCGGTGGAGATCCTGCGGGGGGCGGGTCCACGCGGTGCCGGGGGTGTGGATGACGGCTCGGCTTCGGGTGGCACCTCGGCGAAAGGGCCCGGGTGGGGGGAGCCGATCTTCGTGCTGCGGCGTTCGCCGGAGGACCTTCGGCGTCGGATGGATGCGCGGGTGGACATCATGTTTGCCGAGGGGTTGGTGGAGGAGACGCGGCGGCTGCTGGAGGCGGGGCTGGGGAGGAATCCGGTGGCGATGCAGGCGATCGGGTACCGGCAGGTGGTGGAACATCTCCGGGGCGAACGCGATCTGGCGTCGACGGTGGCGCTGATCAAGGCGCGGACCTGGCAGTTTGGGCGGAGGCAGATGACCTGGTTCCGGCATCGGCCGGGGGTGGTTTGGGTGGACCTGGAGGAAGGCGAGGCACCGACGCGGACTGCGGACCGGGTTCTTGCGCATCCGGCGTGGGCGGGGCGTTAGAGCCCGTCTGAAAATTGGAAGGGGTCCTGCGACGAGGGATTTTGG
>VFQN01008698.1_pt1 | contig 10142 bp, 8 predicted proteins | sample 3512371 | NCBI WGS metagenome assembly VFQN01 (sample SAMN10412370, study PRJNA504923) | tailings metagenome | isolation source: Replicate 2 from Balatoc abandoned mine | place: Philippines: Itogon, Benguet | collected 2017-08-28 | reverse complement strand
CAATACAGCCACAGCCAGGACGACATCGCGCATATCGTCGGCAAGAGCCGCAGCCATGTTGCGAATACGCTTCGTCTTCTGAAGCTGCCGGACTCGGTGAAAGCTTATATCAATCAGGGCAAGCTGACCGCAGGTCACGCTCGCGCGCTGATCAACCAGACCGATCCGGAAGGCGTCGCGCGCGATATCGTCGAGAAGGGACTGAATGTCCGCGAGGCGGAGAAGCTTCGTCAGGACAATGCAAAGACTGCAGGCAAGAAGGTCAAGAAGTCGAGCGCGAAGGCGCTGAAGGATGCGAACATCGCAGCGCTCGAGCGACAGTTGTCAGATGCGCTTGGTCTTGTCGTTGAAATCAACGATCGCGGCCGGGCCGGCGGCACGCTCGGTGTTCGTTATCGGACGCTCGACCAGCTCGATGAGGTCGTTCGTCGACTGTTGCGGCAATAGCCATCTCTTTAGATCCGGCGCGAGCGCGATGTAACCGGCGCCGGCTTTCAGGCGCGCTTACGTGCCGCGGTCGCCAGCGTCATCAGGGCGCGCTGGGCAATTGTTTCCGACAGATTCGCCTGCAGTCTGGTTTGAAGAAGCGCGTCAGCAAGCGCCGCCATGGCGTCCGAGAGCTTCGACGCGGTCCATGTGCGCAGCGCCGCATCGATCGCCTGCTTGCGCCTGAAATGGATCGGTGGACGCGCACCTTCGATCGCCCCTGTGATCGATCCGCCATCATCGACCACGATCCGCATGCGATGAAGACTGGAGAGGTGCCGCAAGGCCGCCGATACGATTGCGCCCGGCGCAGTACCCTCGCCGCGCGCTTTCGCAAAATGCGACTCCACGTCCGCCGGCTTTCCGGCGAATGCCGCATCGATGACATTGTCCAGCGCGACTGCGGAGGCATCCGCGACGACAGCCATGACGTCTTCGACCGCGATGCGATCGCGGCCGTGAACATAGAGCGCAAGCTTCTGCAATTCGTTGCGCGTCGCCTGCCGGTCTCCGCCAAGAAACGGCAATAGTGCCGCACGCGCGTCGGGCGCGATCGTCAGACCTGCTTTCTTCAGTTCATCATCGACAACGCGCGCGACGTCGCGCTCCTCGTCGGCATAGCATGCGATCGCCGCAGCATTCCTCGCCTTCTCGCATAGAGTCCGCAACGGCGATGTCTTGCGCAATTCGCCCGCTTCGATCACCACGCGGCAATCGGGCGACGGCGAATTGATGACCGCTTCCACCGCAGCGGCGATATTACGGCTGCCGGCTTTGACCCAGAGCGCCCGACGGCCCCCGAACATCGGGATGGTGTTTGCTTCCTCGACCAGCCGATACGGGTTGCCGGTCAATTCGTCGCCATCGATCCTGATCAGCGAAAATACGTCGTTGGGATTGTCCACCGAGACGCGGACCAGAGCCTCGGCGCGCTCGCGAACGAGACCGGCATCTGGACCATAGATCAGCACGATCGGCCGCGCCGGGTCCGGGCGAGCGATGAAGGTGTCGGCTTCAGAGGCTTTGACAGCAACCATAAACGTCGTCCCCGCGAAGGCGGGGACCCATAACCACCGCTCTGGAATATACGTCTTCGCCTTCGCGGAGACGACAGGAACGGAATTCGCGCGGCCTATCCGCCGGTCACGAAATACGATGCGAGCCGGGACTTGATCTGCTCCGCGACAATGGTCGAGGAGCGGTTCTGCGCGTCGCGTTCGCCGCGCGCCCGGGCGAATCGCTGCTGCTGACCTGGAATATCGTAGGATTGCCGGGCGAACGCGCGGCCGGTCAGGACGGTCTTGCCGCTGGCCAGTTCGACCAGGCTATAGGTCGCGTCGATGCCGTAGATTTCCATGTCCGGCCGGGCTGTCGTGATGTCGACGATGACCTGCTGCCGGGCACCGGAAAGATTGATTTTCAGCTTGTAGGCCGGGGCCAATTGCCCGGCGCCGCCGGTCAGACCGAAAATCAGGGCGTTGCGCACTTCCACGCCCAGCCGCGCTTCCGGGGTGCCATTGGGCGCATCGATTTCTTCGACCTCGACACTGGCGAGAGCCGTCCGCACGGCGGGAGCCGTACCCGGAGCTTCAACGGCGCTGTTGCCGTAAAGCGGTTGAAAACATCCCGCGCTCAACCCGGCACAGCCAAAAGCCAGCCCGAGCGCCACAATGCGCCCGATCCCCCCGGGTCTCCTGCCCGTATGCCCCCTAGGCAACGACATTCACAATCCTCTGCGGGACAACAATGACCTTTTTGGGGGCCTTGCCGTCCAGCGCCTTTATTACCGCATCCAGCGTTAATACGGCAGCCTCGATATCAGAATTTCCTGCGTCCCGTGGCACGGTTACATCAGCCCGCTTCTTGCCATTGATCTGGACCGGCAGGGTGATGGTGTTTTCCACCAGCAGGTCGCTCTCGATGTCCGGCCAGGCCTGCATGGATACGAGGCCCTTGTGGCCGAGCACGGCCCAGCACTCCTCGGCAAGGTGAGGCATCATCGGAGCGAAGAGCTGGACCAGGATTTCGGCCGCCTCCTGTACCGCCCAGGCAAAGTCCGGTGTGATGTCGGCCGGCGAGGTGACATCGCCGATGGCCGAGGAGAGAGCGTTCGAAAACTCATAGATATGGGCAACGCAGCGGTTGAACCGCAGCTTTTCGATATCCTCGGACACCTTGGCGAGCGCGACATGCGCCGCCTTGCGCACCGTGATGGCGCGGTCGCCGAATGCGGCCGGACGCCCGGCGGGCGCCTTGTTCGCGATCTCCGCAGCTTCCCCCACGAGACGCCACAGGCGCTGCACGAAACGCCATGAACCCTGGACGCCTTCCTCGGTCCAGATCACGTCGCGCTCGGGCGGCGAGTCCGACAGGACGAACCAGCGCGCCGTATCGGCGCCATACGCGCCGATGATGTCGTCCGGGTCGACCGTGTTCTTCTTCGACTTCGACATCTTCTCGATCGAGCCGATCTCGATAGGCTCCCCGGTCTCTCGCAAGGTCGCCTTGCGCACGTCACCGTCGGCGGTGATCGCGATCTCGGACGGCATCACATATTCGCCGCTCGCCTTGCGATAGGTCTCATGCACGACCATGCCCTGCGTGAACAGGCCGGCAAACGGCTCGTCCAGACCGGCATGTCCGGTCTTCTTCATCGCGCGCGTGAAGAATCGGCTGTAGAGCAGATGCAGGATCGCATGCTCGATGCCGCCGATATATTGATCCACCGGCAGCCAGCGATCGACGTCCTTGCGCGTGGTTGGCGCCGTCGCGATCCAAGGATCGGTGAAGCGCGCAAAATACCAGGACGAGTCGACGAAGGTATCCATCGTATCCGTCTCGCGCCGCGCCGGTTTTCCGCATGTGGGGCACGGCACGTTTTTCCAGGTCGGATGACGATCGAGCGGATTGCCCGGACGGTCGAAGCTGACATCCTCCGGCAGCTTCACCGGCAGATCCTGTTTCGGGACCGGCACAATGCCGCACGCATCGCAATGAATGATCGGGATCGGACAGCCCCAATAGCGCTGTCGCGAAATGCCCCAGTCGCGCAGGCGGAAATTGACCTGGCGCTGTGCGATCGCTTTGCCGCCGCGCAGCTCGCTTTCCAGTCGCCGCGCAACTTTTTCCTTTGCGTCTGCGATCGAGAGCCCGTTGAGGAAATGCGAGTTGATCATCGTGCCGTCGCCGTCATAGGCGGTGTCAGTGATGACGAAGGTCGCTGGATCCTGTCCGGGCGGGCAGACCACCGGCGTGTTGCCGAGCCCGTATTTGTTGACGAAATCGAGGTCGCGCTGATCGTGCGCCGGGCAGCCGAAGATCGCGCCTGTGCCGTAATCCATCAGGATAAAGTTGGCGACATAGACCGGCAATTGCCACGTCGGATCGAGCGGATGGATCGCCTTGATGCCGGTGTCGAACCCCATCTTCTCGGCGGTGTCGATCTCGGCCTGCGAGGTGCCGCGACGCTTGCACTCGTCTATGAAAGCGGCGAGTGCGGGATTCTTCGTAGCGGCAGCTTTGGCCAGCGGATGATCCGGTGCGATCGCCATGAACTTCGCGCCGAACAAGGTGTCCGGCCGCGTGGTGAACACATCGAGTTCGCTTTCGCCGGACGGCGTCGTCTTCGCATCGAGCGCGAAGCGGATGAACAGCCCTTCCGAGCGGCCGATCCAGTTGCGCTGCATGATGCGCACCTTCTCCGGCCAGCGGTCGAGCGTGTCGATCGCGTCGAGCAGCTCCTGCGCATAGTCGCTGATCTTCAGGAACCATTGCGTCAGCTCGCGCTGTTCGACGAGCGCGCCAGAACGCCAGCCGCGTCCGTCGATCACCTGCTCGTTGGCAAGCACGGTCTGATCGACCGGGTCCCAGTTCACTTTCGACTGTTTGCGCTCGACGAGGCCCGCTTGAAGAAAGTCGAGGAACATCGCCTGCTGATGCTTGTAATAGTCCGGATCGCAGGTCGCGATCTCGCGCGCCCAGTCGAGCGACAGCCCCATCGACTGCAGCTGCGCCTTCATTGCGGCGATGTTCTGGTAGGTCCAGGCCTTGGGATGGACTTTGCGCTCCATCGCGGCGTTTTCCGCCGGCATGCCGAATGCGTCCCAGCCCATCGGATGCAGGACCGAGAACCCCTTCGCGCGCCTGTAGCGGGCCACCACGTCGCCCATGGTGTAGTTGCGCACGTGACCCATATGGATGCGGCCCGACGGATACGGGAACATCTCGAGCACGTAATATTTCGGGCGCGGGTCGTCGTTCTTCGTGGCGAAGATTGCCTGCTGGTCCCAGGTCTTTTGCCAGCGCGGCTCGGCGTCGCGGGCGTTGTAACGCGAGGCTGTCATGAAGGGCTCAAAATCTCAGAAATCAGGCCGGACGTGCCATGAATCCGTCTTTGGGGTCAACGGTAAGGCCGACCACACCGGCTGCGCGGCGAGCTTTATTGCTTGCCGCGGGATCGTGCCGCCGATAGTGACCCGCCAAAGAGAGCCCTGCCGTGAGCCACACCGAAACCAACACCGATGCCCATGATATCGCGGCCGCCTTGTCCGCCGTGCAAGCGGAAATCGCGGACGCCTGCGGCGAGGCAGACCGCGACCCGGAATCGGTGACGCTGATCGCAGTTTCGAAGACTTTCGGCGCGGACGCCATCGAGGACGCCATTGCGGCCGGCCAGCGCGTGTTCGGCGAGAACCGCGTACAGGAAACCAAGGCCAAGTGGCCGGAGATCCGGACGCGCCATCCGGACGTCGCGCTGCACCTGATCGGCCCGCTGCAATCCAACAAGACAAAGGAAGCGGTCGCCCTGTTCGACGCCATCCATTCACTCGACCGGCCAAGTCTCTGCGAGACGCTGGCAAAGGAAATACAGAAGCAGGGAAGGGCGCCGCAGCTTTTCGTCGAAATCAATACCGGCGCCGAGCCGCAGAAGGCCGGCATCCTGCCCGACAATGCCGACGCATTCCTGCGCGACTGCTTCGACGTCTATGGCCTGACGATCTCCGGCTTGATGTGCATCCCGCCCTTTGACGAGGCGCCGGCGCCGCATTTCGCGCTGACCGCGAAGATCGCAGCGCGCAACGGCCTGAAATTGCTTTCGATGGGCATGAGCGCTGACTTCGCAACGGCCATTCAGTTCGGCGCAACTCACGTGCGGGTGGGGTCTGCCATTTTCGGGACGCGGCCGAAGGCCTGATGCAATGGCGCGGTAAGCGGACAGGCTACCGAAGTAACTTGGATGTATCGCGTCCGAATTGCACGTCCAGCGGCTGCTTCAGGATGCTTGAACGTTGTGGATCGAACCCGGTATTTGAGGCCGGCTGAACCGGAGGTGCAGTCTCGCCTTTGGGACCGCTGTCGTATCCGTCATCCTCAAAGGCTCGCTGACTCATCGTCGAGTTGCGCCAGCGATCGATCACGGATGTGATAAGATCGAGCCCGGCTTCGGCGCGTCCGCGCGGCGTCGTGCCGACCTCACTCGAAGGCCGGAATTGCTCCGGCAGATTGGTGAACTTCATCTGCATCGGCAGGGCGACTCCCGAACCGAACACGAATGCTTCACCGGTGCCGAGCGATGGCACGAATGTCAGAAGGCTCGAAGCCGCGTCGGATACGGCCGAGCGGATCAGCGCCTGGTCGCGATCGTTTGACAGCCTCATCACAAACAGTGTGTTGCACTGGGAAATGATGTTGGGATCGATTTCGAAAGGCCGCTGTGTGACAAGGCCGAGATAGACGCCGTATTTCCGGCCTTCCTTGGCAATGCGCGAGAGCGCGCGGCGCGTCGGACCAAAACCGATCTTGACCTCCGCCGACGAGGCATAGCGGTGCGCTTCTTCGCAAACGAAGAGCAGGGGCGCCGCGCCGTCGCTCCACAAGCCGAAGTCGAACGCCATGCGGCACAGCACGGAGACCACGGAATCCACCACCTCGGCGGGGAATCCTGCGAGCTGCATCACCGTCATCGGCATTCCGTTCGCAGGCAGCCGAAACAGGTTCGAGATGATCTCCGCCATCGTGTCGCCGCCGACATTGGCGTTTTCGAACATGAAGGAGTAGCGCGGATTGTTACGGAAGGTCTGAATCCGCTGCATCAGCTTGAAGTGGTAAGCTCGTGACGCGCGGTTTTCGAGCTTGCCCATCCGATCATCGATCAGCCCGAGCAGGTCCTCGAGCCGATAGGGTGCCGGCGTGTCGGCGGTGAATCCCGCATTCCTTGGATCGCGCCGTCTGATCAGCGAGTTCTCGGATGTATTGCGATATTGCAGATAAGCGCCTTTTGCGATCGGGATCACTTCGGCAAGGATCTGAACCTCTTCCGGCACGCCGGGCCGCGCGCCGAAAAACGCGTCGACGGTTTCTTCGAAATTGAAGAGCCAGAATGGCAGACGAAGATTGCGCGGATTGAGAACCTGCGCCTTGTCGCCGAAGCAGCGGCCATACTCATTGTGCGGGTCGACGAGGAAGATGCGCAGATCGGGACGCGCTTTCAGGATTTGCTGAAGGATCACGGCCACGCCGGTCGACTTGCCGACGCCGGTGGTGCCAAGCACTGCGAAATGCTTGTTAAGCAACTCGTTGACGTCGACAAATGCGTCGATCGAGTGATCCTGGCGTAATTGCCCGACATGCGCTGTCGGTCCGAAATTGCCGTAGATCAATCGCAATTCATCATTGGTAATCAGCAGCGCCGGTTCACCGATCACGGGATAGTCGCTGATCCCGCGCGAGAAGCGCGCACGACCACCGTCATGCTCGCGCATCTCTCCGAAGAGATCGATATGCGCGATGCGTGTGCCGCTTTCCACGGAGATCTTTGTGATCATGCCGATGATCACACCTTCGCCGCTGACGATGCCAAGAAACTTGCCGACAGTCGCGCGGGCTGCGTCGCGAGCGACACCGCTATCGAGCTCGATGGCAGCGCTCGCGCCGGTCACCGAGCGAACGCGCCCGATTATCTCGCGCTCGTCCGATGTCGGCGCGGGCTGATGGGAATGCTGCGTCGCGCTCATGGGAGAGCCGCTGGGAAGAACCATGTTTGATGGCTATCAGCGGCGTCGGTTCAACGGATTAACAGGCGCGCAATGCAGATGCGTTCTGTTGCGGCACACTTAATTGATCATGGTCCCGGGCCGTAGAAATTTAGCCAATATGGATGCAAGTGCGGGGCGAGAGCTTTTCGAGCAGCCGGAGCAGGGCATCGCGACGAAGGCCAATGCATCCGGCGGTAGGGCCAAAGCCGTCCCGTGCAAGGTGGATGAAGACGGCGCTGCCGCGGCCGGAAATTCGGGGCCGTTCATTGTGGTCGAGTTCGATGATCAGGTCGTAGAGGTTGTCGTCCCGCATCAGCCGGTCGCCCGGCTCGCTCGGGCGGCGGCGGACGGGACGGTTATAGCGGCGGTCTGCGGGGTCCTCGCTCCAGGCATCCTCCGGGCCGATAACGCGGACGGGCAGTCCGGTCCGGGGCCGGCTGATTCGGTCGGACCGCCACCACAGCCGCTTCAGCCGAAAACGTCCGCGGGGCGTACCGCCATCGCCCTCCCGCTTGTTGGCCAGAATTCCGCCCCGGCCGAGGGCGACCGGAAAAGATGCGCTTCCGGCCCTCAAAATGCCGCGGGATTTGGTGCCTGATCGCTTTCGGACGTGGATATGAGGCAGAAAACCGGGCGCCATGGGGTGAGTTTGGCTCTATGGGTGACTAAAATGGCAAGTCCTGCTTGCCCTTACGATCCTGGATGCCTTATTTCGCGTTAAATCGCTATTCTCAGGGCCCTTGGGGGGCACCTTATGTCGAATGCCAGAACAATCCTGATCGTCGATGACGATGCCGAGCTGCGCGACACCCTGGTGGAGCAGCTGGCTCTGCACGAGGAGTTCGACGCCAAATCCGAGGACAGCGCGGCCAAGGGCATTCACACCGCCAAGGAGGGTCAGATCGATCTGATCATCATGGATGTCGGGCTGCCCGATATGGATGGCCGCGAGGCAGTGCGGGTCCTGCGCAAGAGCGGCTTCAAGGCGCCGATCATCATGCTCACCGGCCATGATACCGATTCGGACACCATCCTGGGTCTGGAATCCGGGGCCAACGACTACGTCACAAAGCCGTTCCGATTCGCGGTGCTGCTGGCGCGCATCCGGGCGCAACTGCGTCAGCACGAAGCCAGCGAGGACGCCGTTTTCACGATCGGACCATACAGCTTCCGTCCGAGTTCGAAGCTTCTCACCGGGCAGAAGGGCAACAAGGTCCGTCTGACCGAGAAGGAAACAGCGATTCTTCGCTATCTCTATCGCGCCGGACAGCGTCCGGTGTCGCGTGAGACATTGCTGCAGGAAGTTTGGGGCTACAATTCCGGCGTCACGACCCACACGCTTGAGACGCACGTTTATCGGCTTCGCCAGAAAGTCGAGAAAGACGCCGCCAATCCGTCTATCCTGGTGACCGACGCCGGCGGCTACAAACTCGTGCCTTAGGCGGCAGCCAGGCACAGATCGTGGGCATAGACGACGATATCGCGGTTCTTGAACGGGTCCCGATGCTCAGGGCGCTGGGCCGCGGCGCGTTGCGCCTGATCGCATTGGGTGCCGAGGTCCGGGATGTGCCGGCGGGTGAGATATTGTTCAGGCCCGGCGAAAAGGTCGACGGCGCTTACGTTGTGCAGGACGGCCGTTTTCAGCTCACGGCCGATCCGGCGCAGCCCGGAAAAGTCATTGAGGTCGGCCCGGGAGCCATACTCGGCGAATTCTCTCTGATCGCGGAGAATGTGAAACCGCTGTGCGCGATCGCTCAGGGCGAGTGCACGGTGATCCGGATTTCGCGCAGCATGTTCCTTAAAATCCTGCTGGACGATGCCAACGCCGCGCTGCGTCTGCGCGACTTTGTCGAGCATCGCGTGCAGCAATCGGTTGCGGATGTCCTGCAGGTGCGTGGCGCACTGGGTCAGGAAGACCAGAGCTAGCAACGATTTAAGCTTCGACCGTCGCCGTGACCGGGACGTGGTCGGAAGGCTGCGCCCATCCGCGCGCCTCCTTCGCGATACGGATTTCGGACACCCGATCCATCAGTTGTGGCGACACCCACATGTGGTCGAGTCTGCGTCCCTTGTCCGCCGCCTTCCAGTCCGGCGAGCGATAGCTCCACCATGTGTACAGCTTCTGCGGCTCCGGCACGAGCTCACGCATCGCATCGACCCAGCCTCCATCCTTTTGCGCAGCATTGAGTTTCTCGGTCTCGATCGGCGTGTGAGAGACCACGTCGAGAAGCTGCTTGTGACTCCATACATCATGTTCGCGCGGCGCAACGTTGAGGTCGCCAAGCAGGATTGCACGCGCATGACCGTTGACATGCACGTCCTTGCACTCGCGCATCTCGTCGAGGAAGGAGAGCTTGTGCTTGAATTTCGGATTGATCTCCGGATCGGGCAGGTCGCCTCCGGCCGGGACATACAGGTTATGGATGACAATCGGGTCTTTCAGGCCGGCCCGTTCGCCAAGCGTCACCGAGATGTGACGCGAATCGTTCATGCTGCAAAAGCCGCGCTTGCTGGTCTCGTCGAAGGGCAGGCGCGATAGCACTGCGACGCCGTGATAGCCCTTCTGCCCGTTCATCGCGACATGCTCGTAACCGAGCCGCTTGAATCGCTTGAGCGGAAACT
>VFQN01008697.1_pt1 | contig 10143 bp, 9 predicted proteins | sample 3512371 | NCBI WGS metagenome assembly VFQN01 (sample SAMN10412370, study PRJNA504923) | tailings metagenome | isolation source: Replicate 2 from Balatoc abandoned mine | place: Philippines: Itogon, Benguet | collected 2017-08-28 | reverse complement strand
TTTTCAGTACGACGACTTCATCCGCACCACCGAGCCCCGCCACTACCGCGCGGGCCAGCATCAGTGGAACGTCCTGGTGGAGAAGGGCGAGATCTATCTCGGCAAATATGCCGGCTGGTACTCGGTCCGCGACGAGGCGTTCTTCGACGAGAGCGAGATCACCGACGGCAAGGCGCCCACCGGCGCCCCGGTGGAGTGGGTGGAGGAGCTGTCCTACTTCTTCCGCCTTTCGGCCTGGCAGGACCGCCTGCTGGCCTTCTACGACGCCAACCCCGACTTCATCCTGCCGCCTTCCCGCCGCAACGAGGTGGTGAGCTTCGTGAAGTCGAACCTGCGCGACCTGTCGGTGTCGCGCACGACCTTCAAGTGGGGCGTTCCGGTCCCGAACGACCCCGACCACGTGATGTATGTCTGGCTGGACGCGCTCACCAACTACATCACGGCGCTGGGCTACCCCGACGACACCGAGGCCTGGCGGACCTTCTGGCCGGCCGATGTCCACGTGGTCGGCAAGGACATCCTGCGCTTCCACGCGATCTACTGGCCGGCCTTCCTGATGGCCGCCGACCTGCCGCCGCCCAGGCGCGTGTTCGCCCATGGCTGGTGGACCAACGAGGGCCAAAAGATCTCGAAGTCGGTCGGCAACGTGATCGACCCGCTGCAGCTGATCGGCACCTACGGCCTGGATCAGACCCGCTACTTTCTCCTGCGCGAGGTCCCGTTCGGCGCCGATGGCGACTTCAGCCGCCACGCCATGGCCCGGCGGATGAACGCCGACCTCGCCAACGACTACGGCAATCTCGGCCTGCGCGTCCTGTCCTTCATCCAGAAGAATGCCGGCGCCGCGGTGCCGGAGAAGGGCGAGCTGCAGCCGGTCGACCACGAACTGCTGGACGCCGCCGCGGGCCTGGTGGGCCGGGTGCGCGCCGAGATGGAGGTCCAGGCACCGCACAAGGCGCTGGAGGCGATCTTTGCCGTGATCGCCGACGCCAACCGCTGGATCGATACCCAGGCGCCCTGGACCCTGCGCAAGACCGACCAGGCGCGGATGAACACCGTCCTGTGGGTTCTGGTCGAAACCATCCGCCGGATCGCCATCCTGACCCAGCCCTTCATGCCGACCTCCTCGGCCAGAGTGCTGGACCAGCTCGCCGTGCCGGCCGACCGGCGCCAGATCGCCCAGGTCACCGATCCTGCCGCGGCGCTGGTGCCGGGCACGCCGCTGCCCAAGCCGGAAGGCGTGTTCCCGAAGTGGCAGGAGCCGGCATGACGCTCGTCGATACCCATTGCCACCTGGACTTCCCTGGCCTTGCCGAGCACCTGCCGGACGTCCTGGCCCGGGCGCATGCCGCGGGCGTCACCCGGATGATCACGATCGGCACGCGCCTGTCGGCCTTCCCCAGGGTCCGCGAGCTCGCGCGAACGAACCCGGGCGTGTTCTGCACGGTCGGCGTCCATCCGCACGAGGCCGGCAACGAAGGCCTGACCGATCCGGGAGCACTCATCGAGGCCGCTGCCGACCCACTGGTCGTCGGGATCGGCGAGAGCGGCTTCGACTATTTCTACGACAAGGCCCCGCGCGACCGGCAGCGCCGCTCGTTCATGGCGCACATCCACGCCTGCCAGGAAACCGGCCTGCCGCTGGTGGTCCACACCCGCGACGCCGACGACGACACCATGGATCTCCTGGAAGCGGCGATGCGCTTCAAGCGGTTCACCGGCGTGATCCACTGCTATTCCTCGACCCGGCGGCTGGCCGAGCGGGCGGTGACCCTGGGCCTGCACCTGGGCATCGGCGGGATCGCGACCTTCCCGAGGAGCGAGGAGATCCGCGAAACCATCCGGCAGATGCCGCTGGACTCCCTGATCCTGGAAACGGACGCGCCCTACCTCGCCCCGACCCCCAAGCGCGGCAAGACCAACGAGCCGTCCTACGTGGCCTATGTCGCCGCCAGGCTGGCCGAGCTGCTCGGCCTGAGCGTCGCGGAGATCGAGCGCGTCACCACCGCGAACGCCGAGCGCCTGTTCCCGCGGATCGTGCCGGCCGCATGAGGATCACCGTCCTGGGCTGCGGCACTTCTTCGGGCGTGCCCCAGATCGGCTGCACCTGCCCGGTCTGCCGCTCCACCGATCCGAGGAACAAGCGGCTGCGCAGCTCAATCCTGGTCGAGGACCGCGGCAGCCTGATCCTGTTCGACTGCGGCCCGGACATGCGCATGCAGCTGCTTGGCGCCGACGTCGCCCGGCTGGACGCGCTGGTCTTCACCCACGCCCATGCCGACCATACCCACGGCATCGACGACATCCGCGGCGTCAACAACGCCATGGACGCGGTGCTGCCGGCCTACGGCGATGCCGTGGTGCTGGACCAGGTCCGCTCGCGGTTCGACTACGCCTTCCACCCCGACCGGCACCCCAGCGGCGGCTTCTGGCGGCCGTCCCTGGAGCCGCGCACGTTCGACGGGCCGTTCACGATCGGCAGCACGACCCTGGTGCCGTTCCGGCAGCGCCATGGCCGGACCGAAAGCTGGGGCTTCAGGATCGGCGACTTTGCCTATTCCACCGATGTGGACTGGCTGGACGAGGCGGCGTTCGCCGCCCTTGCCGGCGTGCGCTGGTGGATCGTCGACTGCCTGCGCGAGCGGCCGCACCCGACCCACGCCCATCTGGAGCGCACGCTGGGCTGGATCGAACGCCTGCGCCCGCAGCAGGCCTGGCTCACCCACATGAACCATGAGGTCGACTACGACAGCTGGTGCGCCCGGCTACCCCGGCATGTCCGGCCCGCCTATGATGGCGAGGTGATCGAGCTGGAGGATCCGTGACCGAGCTGGAACTGGGCGAAGGCTTCTACCTTCTGCCGCGCGGCATGCTGCCCTCGGTGGTGGTCTGCCTGGAGATGACCGAGCGCCCGGCGCCGCGCGAGGCCAGAACGCCGGCCGGCGTGGCCCTGCGCCATGTCGAGAAGCCCGACCTTGCCTGGTACCGCGCCCTGTTCGCCAAGGTGGGCGAGCCCTGGCTGTGGTACGGCCGCCGCCTGCTCGACGACGAGGGCCTGGCCCGGATCATCCACGACCCGAAGCTCGAGGTGCGCGTCGTCGAGCTGGATGGCAGCCCCGAAGGGCTGATGGAGCTGGACTTCCGCCAGGACGGCGAGGTCGAGCTTGCCTATTTCGGCCTGACCGAACGGCTGATCGGCAGCGGTGCTGGCCGCTGGCTGATGGAGAATGCCATCGCCCTGGCCTTCCGCCAGCCGATCCGCCGCTTCTGGGTCCATACCTGCAACTACGACCACAAGGCCGCGCTTGGCTTCTACCAGCGCTCCGGCTTCGTACCCTACCGCTTCGCCCTGGACATGGACCCCGACCCGCGCCTGACTGGGGTCCTGCCCCGCACAGCCGCGCCGCACGCGCCGCTGATCGAGGCGAGCTGAGCCGGGCAGGGCGTCACCCCGCCGGGATTGCCGCGGCCGGCCGGACCGGCTCCAGGGCCCGGGCGATCAGGTGGTACTTGGCGCGGGTGACGGTGAAGTCGCGGTACCAGTTCACGAGGTCGCCCCAGGGGTCGTTGATCTTGGCGGTGCCCGAGACGAACGCGACGATCGTGCCGACCTCGATGTCGCCGCGCAGGACGTACCAGCCGCCCAGGCCGAAGATCGCCGCATTGCCCAGGTGGTAGAGCAGGTTCATCAGGAAGTTCATGGTGAACTTCAGCTCGAACATCGCGATGTTCAGCTGGAACACGATGTCGAGGCGCTCGCGCTGGCGCTCGCCGGCGGCGCTCAGCGGGTCCGCGACGATCGCGACGCTGACCCGGCGCAGGATCCGGATGCGGCGGGATACCCGCCGGTTGATCGCCCGCTGGATGAGCGGCACGAACACCATCTGCGGCACGAAGATGACGAAGCTGACGAGCGCCATGACCGGCTGCATGTAGACCATGTAGCCGAACACGCTGGCCAGCGTGCCGCCTTGCAGCAGGGGCTCGGAAAGGCTGGCGCCGATGAAGCCGCCGATGTCATCGGCCTCCGCCAGCATCATCGAGATGCTCACGCCGTCGATGGCGGCGTTGTGGCGGGCGGCGGGCAGGGCGGCCAGGTGGTGCTGCACCCGCGCGCGCAGGAGCCGGACCGCGCTCTCGCCCACCCAGGCCCGGTAGATGTTGCTGAGCAGCTTGATGGCGCCCTCGGTCAGCGCCAGGACGGCATAGGCCAGCGCCAGCAGCAGGACCGGGGCGAACTCGCTGCCGTGCAGGGCGTCGTCGACGATCCGGCGCTGCAGCTCCAAAGGCGCGATGGTGAGCAGGAACACCAGCGTCGAAAGTGCTGCCAGGGCCAGCTGGTGCCAGCGGCTCACCTGGATGATGAAGCCGATCAGGCCGCGCGGCAGGGCGGGCGCTTCCGCCAGCGCCATGGCGACCGACGAGGGATGGCCAAATCCCATGCGACGTCCCCCCGGCGCGGCCAGCCCGTTGCGCCGGCACGTTCCGGTCCGCCGCCGCGGCCGGCTGGACGGCCAGGCGCGCCGGGCCGGGCCGGCTCAGGTCTCGACCGGCGTGTCCGGCCTGGCACCCCACTCCGCCCATGAACCGTCGTAGACCGCGACGTCCTCCTTGCCGAGCTGGTAGGCCGCCAGCGCCAGCACCGCCGCCGATACGCCGGAGCCACAGCTCGCGGTGAGCGGCAGGCGCAGGTCGATCCCGGCGCCATCGAACGACATGGCGAGCTGGTCGTTCGGCTCCATCCGGCCGTCCGTGTCGATCAGGTCGCCGAACGGCAGGTTGACCGAGCCCGGGATGTGGCCGGCGCGCAGCCCCGCCCGCGGCTCCGGGTCGCGCCCCTGGAAGCGCCCGGCCGACCGGACGTCGACGATCTGCTCGTTGGCGTTGTCCAGCCCGTCGCGGATCTGCTCCAGGCTGCGCACGAGGCCGGGGTCGAAGCGCGCATGGAACGTGCGGGGCGCCGGCGTCACCTCGCCGGATTCGACCGGCTGTCCCGCCGCCATCCAGGCGCCAAGCCCGCCGTCCAGCACCATCACCTCGCGATGGCCCATGATGCGGAAGGCCCACCAGACCCGCGCCGAGGCCAGGAACCGGTCGGCGTCGTACACCACCACCCGGTCGGCATTGTCGATGCCGAGCTGCCCCACCTGCCGGCCGAACTGCTCGGCCGAGGGCAGCATGTGCGGCAGGCTGCTGGCGTGGTCGGCGATCTCGTCGACGTCGAAGAACACAGCGCCCGGGATGTGCCGCTGCCGGTATTCGGCGCGGGCGTCGCGGTTCTGGTTCGGCAGGAAGAAGGACGCGTCCAGGATGCGCAGGTCCGGGTCGTTCTTGTGCCGGACCAGCCAGTCGACCGGCACCAGCGCAGGGGTAGTGGCCATCTCGTTTCTCCTCAGCCCGGGATCCAGGCCGGCACCGGCAGGTTCTTCGCGCGCAGGAATTCGGGATTGTAGAGCTTCGACTGGTAGCGCGTGCCGCTGTCGCACAGCACGGTGACGATCGTGTGCCCTGGCCCCATGGCTTCCGCCACCCGGATCGCCGCGGTCACGTTGATCGCCGAGGAGCCGCCCAGCACCAGTCCCTCCTGCTCGGCCAGATCGAACAGGACCGGCAGCGCTTCCTCGTCGGTGATCTGCACGGCGTCGTCGATCCCAGCACCTTCCAGGTTCTTGGTGACGCGCCCCTGGCCGATCCCCTCGGTGATCGAGGAGCCGCTGCTCTTCAGCTCGCCGGTCTTCACCCAGGCATAAAGTGCGGCGCCCATCGGGTCGGCCAGCACGATCCGCACGTCCGGGCGCTGCTCCTTCAGGTAGTCGGACACTCCGGCCAGCGTGCCGCCGGTGCCGACCGCGCAGGTGAAGGCGTCGACCTTGCCGCCGGTCTGCCGCCAGATCTCCGGCCCGGTGGTACGATAGTGCCCCTGCCGGTTGGCGACGTTGTCGAACTGGTTGGCCCAGAGCGCCCCTTCCGGATGGCTCGCCGCCAGCTCCTCGGCCAGCCGGCCGGACAGCTTCACATAGTTGTTCGGGTCCTTATAGGGCACCGCCGGGACCGGGCGCAGGTCGGCGCCGGCCAGTCTCAGCGCATCCATCTTTTCCCGGCTCTGCGTTTCCGGGATGACGATCACGGTCTTGTAGCCGCGCGCCGAGGCGACATGGGCCAAACCGATCCCGGTATTGCCGGCCGTGCCCTCGACGATGATCCCGCCCTTGCGGATCTGCCCCCTGGCCTCGGCATCCTCGATGATCGCGAGGGCCGCGCGATCCTTGATCGAGCCGCCGGGGTTCATGAACTCACACTTGCCCAGGATCTCGCAGCCGGTGCGCTCGGATGCCTGGCGCAGGCGCACCAGCGGCGTGTTGCCGATCAGGTCGGTGAAGCCGGAGCGGATGCCCGGGCGATTGGATGTCATCTCTTTGGCTCGATCGCGCAATGGAGCATTCGAGCCTAGGGTGGACGGCGCCGACGGGCAAGGAGCCGCCGCCTCAGCCTTGGCTGAGGCGCGCATCGTCCTTCGGTGCTCAGCTCAGGCCGGTCGGCGCAAAGAAGCTGTGGCCGCCCAGTTCCAGGGTCTGCCGGACATTGTCGCCGAGCCAGCTTGGCCGTTCGCGCCAGGACTCCCAGAACCAGACCGCGCCCTTGGTGGGGTCCCGCCCGCCCTTGAACAGGAGCTCGCCCGCCAGGTTCTGCGCCTGCTGCCAGGCGGCGGTCTCGTCCAGCCCTTCTTCCAGGTCGCCGCACGCCCAGCCGAACTGGCACTTGCCCGAACGGGTCGGCTGCACGACGACATCGCGGATCCCGTTCGGGAAGCCTTCCCCGCGGGCACGGTTCAGGACCACCCAGCCGACCGCGCGCATCGCCTCGGGGCTTTGCCCGCGCGCCTCGTGGTACATGGTCAGCGCCAGGAAATGCTCGGCCTTGAGCACCGGGGGTGCTGGCACCATCTGCTCGGGCGAACCGGCGGCGTCGGCGAACGCTGCAGCGTCCGACAGCTCGGCCTGATGACGCAGATGGGCGCTGCCGGCGCCGGCCAGGCCCAGCAATGCGATCCCGGCGGCGGCCAGGCAAAATCCCTTGCCGACCCTCATCTGATCTCCCCGCTGCGGCGCCCGCCCGTGAGCAGACATGGCCTATTCGTGCAGTGCCCAGGGAACAAGTGAACGTTCGTCCACCGGGTTCCATGACTTCAGTGGATGGCTGCCATACTTCGGCTGAGCGGCCACAACCCCTGTTCCACCAGCGCAGGCCGATCTAGCTGTCTGGAGCAACCTGCGGAGAAGGATCACGATGACCGGACAGAACCGGAGCCTGGCCCATTTGATGACGATGCTGACGGCTTCCGGCACGACGATAGGCGCACGGGTGGCGCGCATGGCGGCCGATCCGCAGGCGATCGCCGGTGATCCCGAGACCATGCTGATGGTCACCGAGAAGATGAGCGCCATGGGCGAGGCCGGGATGAACGGAATGGCGGCGTTGCCGGCCATGTCCGCCGCTTGGCAGCGCTGGTGGTGGGCGCGCGCTTTCGCCTTCCACCCGCAGGCGGCTCACCAGGCCGACCAGCAGCTGATGAACGACCTGCGCCGGACGATGGAGCGCACCGCGGCCACCATGCAGACGCCGTTCCGGCGGCGCGCCGTAGCGAACGCGAAGCGCCTCAGCGCCTGAATTCGAACCGCTTGACCGCGTATGCATCCAGGCGGGTCGAGCCATCGAGCAGCGGGCCGGATGCCGCGTCCAGGAAGTCCGGGTCGCGGCATGCTTCCTCGAACCGGGACGCGTCCAGGGTAACGGCGCGGCCATTGCCGCCAAGGCCTTCGATCCGCACGCGCAGCTCGCGGCCGGTGAGATTGCACAGCCACACCGTCATGCTGCCATCCTTCTCGACCGCCAAAACCTGCACGTCGCGCGGCGCGCTGCTCCGGGTCGCCCGGACAGCACCGCCGGCGAGGGGTGCATGGCCGGCCAGCACGTGCCACGACGGCAGGACCTGGGCCTGGTTGTCGTCGATCCATGGTTGCGGATGTGGCTGCCGCGTCACGATCATGCCGGACGGCCCCACGGCTGCTGCCAGGCACAGCGTGTCCAGGTCTGTCTGCGCGGCATGGGCGATCATCCCCGCATACCAGGCTGCCGCGAACACGCCACGCTCGCGCGGGTCGACCCGGCCCATGGCGACGCGGATCTGCTGCGGGTTTTCGGCCGGTGTTGCGCCATAGGGGTTGTGCCGCATCGAGAGCGCGGTCGGGTAGAGCAGGTATGGCGTGGCCTCGCCCAGGATCGCCCGGGCCGAGCGCAGGATGGAGGGCAGGGCCTCCAGCCCTTCCGTCACCGACAGGTCGTCGCCGGCATGGACGGTCGGGAAAATCGCATGGCCGAGGAAGTCGAACAGTCCCTCGGGCGGCCGCTTGCGGTTGAGCTCGGTGAAGCTGCCGAAGAACCCGCTGCCGATGCTTGCTTCGGGAAAAGCCGCCCGCGCGCCGGCCGCGATCGCCTCGAACGGCGGCGCCTTCGGCCAAGTGCCGCCGGGCGTGGTGGACTTCAGATCGCAGGCCGGCGACAGGGCGATCCGGTCGAAGCGGACGCCGGAGCGACGCACGGCTGTCGCCAGGAGGTCCAGGTCGCGCGCCAGGGTTACCAGGTCATCGGTCGGAAGCCCGGTCGCGTCGCGGCAGGGCAGCACCGCCTCGAGCAGCCGCTCGGGCGCGCCGTCCAGCGCCCCGAAGCACTCCAGCTGCCGCACGACGCTGTCCAGGCTTCCGATCGTCACCCCGTCCAGCAGCGAGAACACGTGCACCGGGAAGTTCGCCGATTGCAGGCGAGGGCCACGGTCGAGGGCCAAGGCCGCGAGATGGGCCGGCACCACCAGGGCCAGTTTCGGCATCGCCGCCACCGTTTCCGGGCCGATCTCGATCTGGACGGTGTCGTCGTCGAGCGTGCCGCCCATGGCCGGCAGCTCGCCCTCGACGCTCAGCGTGACCTTGAGGTCCAGCTTCTCCCCGGCGCTCAGGTGATAGGGCCAGGGCAGGGAAAGCGGGCGGATATAGGTCTTGTAGGAGGCGTCCATCCAGTTGCGCTGGTCCTCCATCTCGTACGCGTCGCCTTCCATGCGGCAGGTGACCCGCACGCCCGGCAGGACCTCGTGGGTCAGCGCCCGGATCGACTGGAACGGCTGCACCGGATCGATCAGCTCGGGAAACCGGCTCTCCTCGGTGCTGCCGTCGACATGCTCGACGGTGACCGGCTGGCCCGCGATCCCCTCGACCCCGTGCAGCACCACGAAGCCGGCGCGGTTGGTCAGGAACTCGGTGAGTGCCTCGCCCCGAGCGGCGAAGACCAGCGTGCCATCCGCGCGCCCGGTGATCTCGGCGTCATAGGCGAAGGTCTGGTCGCCGTCCGTGCAGGTGCCGCGATAGTGGACCTCGAAGCCGTCCGGCCCCTCGTCGACGGAGAGGTCGCTGATCTGCGGGTTGAACGTGCCCCAGTTGCGGTCGCGCACGATCATCGAGATGGCCCGCAATGCCTCGCGGCCGCCCAGCCTGATATGGCGCAGGTTGCCGGACTCGAGCGTGCAGACGAGCGGCCCGGCCCGCAGGGTGCGCAGCTCCCCGACCGGCTCCTCGGTGCCGTACAGCGCGACGGCGCGGCTCGCGGTGCTGCTCATGTTCCGGCTCCCTCGTTCAGCCCTTCACGGCACCCAGCGAGATGCCCCGGACCAGATAGCGTTGCAGGAAGGCGACGGCCAGGAAGATGGGCACGGTGCCGAGCACGCTCATCGCCGAGATCTTCGCCCAGAAATTGGACTGCCCACCGAAATAATGGGTCAACTGCACCGGGAAGGTCGTGACCGCATTGCGGGTCAGCACCAGGGCGAACAGGAACTCGTTCCAGGCGAACACGAAGGTGAACACGGCGGTGGCGAACAGTCCGGTGCGGGCCAGCGGCAGCACGATCCTGGTGAACACCTGCAGGCGCGAGCAGCCGTCGACCAGCGCCGATTCCTCGATTTCGCGCGGGATCTCCTGAAGATAGCCGCGCATCATCCAGACCACGTAAGGCAGGTTGAACGCGGTATAAAGGATGATCAGCCCGGCATAAGTGTCGACTAAGCCCAGCTTGACGTAGAGCAGGAAGATCGGGAAC
>VFQN01008693.1_pt1 | contig 10144 bp, 6 predicted proteins | sample 3512371 | NCBI WGS metagenome assembly VFQN01 (sample SAMN10412370, study PRJNA504923) | tailings metagenome | isolation source: Replicate 2 from Balatoc abandoned mine | place: Philippines: Itogon, Benguet | collected 2017-08-28 | reverse complement strand
ACGTGGAAAATTCCGGATACGGGCAGGGTAAATTTTTCAAAAAACCACCTGCCGAATACCACCACATCCTGAAAGACAACGGGCTTTCGGCCGTCAGCGGACACTACATGACCGCGCGTACGCCTGGATTGACCGATGGATTGACCAAGAATTGGGAAAAAGTGGTGGAAGATGCCGCCGCTATCGGTCAGCAATACGTAGTGCTTGCTTACCTAATGGATGGCGAGCGCAAAGCCGAGGATTACAACCAACTTTTTGATTTGCTCAACAAAAGCAGCGACATCGCCCTCAAATCGGGGCTTACGATGGGCTATCACAACCATGATTTTGAGTTTACCCAAAAAATCGACGGCCAAAAACCTTATGATTTATTGCTCAAAAACACCAATGTCGTCATGGAAATGGACCTATATTGGGTCGTAAAAGCGGGCGAAAATGCCGCTGCGTACTTCACCAAATACCCGAATCGTTTTCCGTTGTGGCACGTCAAAGATATGGCCAAAACGCCCGAAAAAGAGTTCTCGGAAGTGGGCCTCGGTAGCATTGATTTTGCCAGCCTGTTTAAGCAAGCAAGTGTGGCGGGCCTCAAGCATTACTTTGTAGAGCAAGATGTATGCAAGCGCCCTCCGCTTGAAAGTATCCAGATTAGCATTGATCATATTCAGAAAGCAAAATGGGGATAAATTGAAAAACATGAGCCATCCCGAACTTTAGTTGAAAAAATACCTCCTTGAGGTTTTGAGAGTCACTACAAACTCAAAAACAAGGAGGTCTTTTTATGTTCATAGCAATACTGCAAAACAAGGATAGAAAGCTTAATGGTCAATATATTCAGACTTGCTTTTAGAAAGAGAGGTCGATATTTTCGCTTCGTCCTTTAGATTTGTTTTGTAAGATTATTCCAACGACACCAGAGTAACTCAAGCAAGCAAATTGGGTTGCATCGGCACTCAGATGGCACATTCTATCGATCGGCAAGTTAGAGACATTAAAGCAGCGATTAAACTTTTAAGAGACTTACCCGAATTTGCTTCTCAACTTAACATTACCAGCCTAGGACATACGGCACAGGCCGCCACGCGGTATCTACCATGCACTGATTCTTCAACAACAATCGGCATTATCTTTCACCATTTGGTTAGAATTATCTCTTCAAATCAAACAAACAGGAGGTCTGCAACGAGGCAAATCAGAGTTCATGATCACCCCCGTACATTGATGCTCAACGCATTGTCGAATATGTCCGCAGCGGCATACCGCTTCCGTTTACGTAATCGTTTCAATCTTTTTTTGGGCGGTTATTGAGCTCAGGAGTGACGGTCATTACTGAAACATTTTACTGAAACATTTTTGGGTTTACCGTAGTGCGTAGTGGTACGAAATTAAACAAAAAAGGCCTTAGAAACGAATCTAAGGCCTTTTTTGTACTACCACGAATCACCGTGAATCAATTTAGTGCACCCGAAGGGACTCGAACCCCTATCGATGGTACCGGAAACCACAATTCTATCCATTGAACTACGGGTGCAAAATATGTCAAAAAAACGAAAATACTCCAAACGAAACGTCGTACCGCCCTATCGACGATACCTAAAACATAATTCTACCCATTGAACTAAGGGCGCAAAATATGCTTTCCGTTCTACGCGGAATTGAGAGTACCTTTAATAGCCAACAATCCATCCAAACGGGCTGCAAATATACAATATTGTCTTAAATTGCAAACACGTTCTATTCTTATATTGTTAGTATTATTACTTCCATTCACTCATCAACAGAACTTTACATGAAAAAAAAAATTTACGTTCTTTTTGCCTTTGTTGCCTGTGTGGGTAGTTTTTTTCTTGGAACAGCCTACCGAGCAGCCGACCAACCCATTACTACCGATATTGCCAATTATGCTTCCAAAGTATTTGGCCTTGAATTTAGCCCCGCCGAACGTGACTCAATGCTCGACAATCTCAACGACCAACTGAAAGGTTTCGAACGGGTTCGTAAAATTACTTTGACCAACGACGTGGCTCCCGCCCTCCTTTTTGACCCCGTACCCGCAGGTTTTGCTTTTGAAAAAGTGAAGAAACCATTTAAACTTAGCCCCTTAGGCAAGGTATCGTTGCCAGCGGTACGAGATAGCCTAGCCTACTATACTGTGACGGAGCTAGGTGAATTGATTCGCACAAAACAGATTTCGTCCGTGGAACTTACGCAGTTTTTTCTGGCGCGTCTCAAAAAATACAGCCCTACCCTGCTAAATGTGATTACACTTACCGAAGATTTAGCGTTGGCTCAAGCCTCCCGCGCCGATGCCGAACTTAAAGCAGGCACTTACCGTGGCCCATTGCACGGTATTCCTTACGGAGCCAAAGATTTATTGGCAAAAAAAGGCTATCCTACCACTTGGGGGTCTAATATTTACAAAAATCAGCAACTTCCGTACGACGCTACGGTCATCCAAAAACTCGAAAAAGCGGGGGCTGTATTGGTTGCCAAAATGTCGGTAGGCGAATTTGCCATGGGAGATGTATGGTTTGGCGGCAAGACCCGAAACCCCTGGAATACACAAGCGGGTGCCAGCGGCTCTTCGGCGGGCTCAGGCTCGGCGGTTTCGGCGGGTTGTTTGCCCTTTGCCATTGGCACCGAAACCCTCGGGTCGATTGTCTCGCCCTCCACCGTCAACGGAGTCACCGGACTGCGCCCCACCTTTGGACGAGTAAGCCGCTTCGGTGCCATGGCCCTCAGCTGGAGTATGGACAAAATCGGCCCCATGACCCGCTCCGTGGAAGATTGTGCGCTGGTCTTCAACGCCATCCAAGGCCCTGATGGACAGGATGCTACCGTTAGAGATGTACCTTTTAATTATGAGCCATTAAAAACCCTGAAAGGAACGCGCATCGGGTATCTGAAAAAGAGCTTTGAATCCAATTATCCCAACCGCGCCAATGACTCAATCACTTTGGTCAAACTTCGCGAACTAGGGGCCGAGCTTGTTCCGTTTGAGCTTCCCTCCTATCCCGTGGGTGATTTGACCATCACCATCGGTGTTGAAGGCGGGGCTGCGTTTGATGAACTGACCCTCACCAACAAAGACGACCAAATGGTGCGTCAAAGTAAAAATGCGTGGCCAAATGAGTTTCGCTCAGCGCGGTATATCCCCGCCATCGAGTACGTGCAGGCGCAGCGTGTGCGGACCAAAATGATTCAGGATTTGTACCAAGTGCTGAAAAAAGAACGAATTGAGGTGTACATCACGCCCACCTACGCAGGCGGAAACCTGACCTATACCAACCTATCGGGCCATCCTAGCATTTGTTTGCCCAATGGATTTAACCGCAACGGAATGCCGACGAGCATCACCTTTACTGCACAATTGTACAACGAAGCCAAATTACTGGCAGTAGCCAAAGTATATCAGGATGCTACTTTTTGGCATAAGAAACATCCTAACATTTAAAGGTATATATCAACGAAAAAGGGTTGACAGATGTCAACCCTTTTTCGTTTTATGCCAATTCTAAGGTTAAAATCTGGTCATATACGGCGTCCCAAAGCGCTATTCGACTCTTGAGAGCAGCAATGGCGCTTTGTGTGGCCTCTTCCCACTTCTGAGGGTCAGTTCCGCAGAGTTCTTCCACCATCTGCATCGCCAAATGGCTGTGGTGATCGCCATCTACCTCGATATGACGTTCCAAATAATACTTAAATTTGGCTACGCGCTCCGAATCCTCCCCGTTCCATTCGTTAATAAACGCCAAGAACATATCAGGAATTAAATCCTCCCGCCCAAACGTAAAAACGGAAGCTACCACATGTGGTTTTTGGGTAGCAATAAACGCAAACGTTTGTCGGACAAACTCCTGCGTGCCTGCTACTGCCCGTGTTTCGGAGAGTGCATTTACCAGCGTTTTTCCCTCCTGCAGCCCCTGTATCAAGGTTTTAATGGCGGCCGTATCAGCACCCATTTGTTGCATAGCGGCCAAATAAAGCTCAAAATGGCTCATACGAAGACCTTTTTCGTCCACGTCGCTTTCTTCTCCAATCACGATTTCGTTGATTAAATAACGCGTGTTAGCGCTACCTACGGGCATCCATGGCACTTTTACACACGTAAGGGACTGTTGAAGGTCTTTTAATAAAGACATGAAATCCCAAACGGCAAAGACGTGATTTGCGGTAAAAATCCGAAGCTGCTCTATCGTCTGAACGCTTTTGTAAATGGGGTGGCGAACAAGTTCTTCCCGAATCGGGGCAATTTTCAGTTGTAGTTGTTGAATGGGCGTCATGCTATACTGTGTGTTTGTCTTAACTCCTTATGTGTAAACACTAATAAAAGAAAAAGTTCTAAAAAAAGACAATTTCAGTACTACATACGAATCAGGCGCTCAGTAGATGTTTTTAGGGATTAAAAATTATTTGATGCATTTCGAATATCTTTCTCAACGTATTTTTTCTTCGACGCGCAATTTCCACCACTGCACCGTTGGGAAAAGTAACGATACTAAAGCGTTCGATTATACACTCCTGCAAACAATCTAAATTTACTAAATACGACTTATGAATTCGAACAAACCCATACCACTCCAAAATTGAAACATAACTCCCCAACGGCAAAGAGGTCAGGACCTGCTCCCCTGTTTTTAGATGAAATAGGGTATAATTTCCTTGAGCCACCAAAAACGAAATCTGCTTAGGGTTAATCGTATTTTCACCATTTTTGGTTTGAAAACGGGGTAAATACACTACATTTTCAAAAGGAGTAACCCCAGGAAAAGTATTCATTTTTGCTTCTTGTTTATTTTGCAACACCTGTAAAGTTTGTCCGCTACAAAGGACATAACGCTGTCACTAGCAATACTTTAAAAAGCATAAAATTATAATAAAATGCTGTCAGTTTACTCCTACAGCAACTCCCTATCATACCACAGAGGCAGTAAATACAAGTAATTTTTATGCGTCTTTAAGACTAAACTTCCCTGTACTAGGTCACTTATTCCCCACAAAATGTCATAATTAAATGTGACTCAACCGATAGGAAAGTGATTTGTCAGAGGCACAGCGCTGTCCCGAATTGGACATATAACTTGCTCAACTCATCAACAAGAAAGCCTTTGATTCTTAACCTTTTTTTTCAACTCTAAATAGCGCCGCCGAGCCACCTCAATGACATTCCCGTTGGGCAACTTCAAAGCTCTGTCGGGGCGCAGTCGACAGTTTTTAAGATGATACCCATTCACTAAATGAGACTTATGAATTCTGATGAAGTCATATTGTTCTAATAATTCGACGTATATATTCAGCGAATGAGACGTAATCACCTCCTCGCCGTCTTCCATATAAAACTGGGTATAGTTACTCTTTGCACTCAGGTACACGATTCGACGCAGGTCAACCACCCGCTCGCCTTCCTTGGTTCGAAAGCGCGGCAATGCCATTTTGCTTTCAGAAGGCACAACACTTAAAAAAGTATTCATTCTCCTCTTCCGTATTTAAGTTAAATTAAAACCATCAAACAAGGGATTTACTGTGGCCATACCCCAAAAAAGCAATGACGTCGGCTAACTATATCAGCCCCGAAGCGATTGTCTTGGTGGAGTACACGCCAAAAACACAGAGCCGTTGAAGCCTGTGGCGTTAGAAAGCATAACCAACGGTGTCATCATGCCCCAACGAGGGCAGAGCACAGGTTAGAAGCGAGGACTCGGTGAGCGCTAGATGCGCTAGTTCGGGTAGCCTCAGGCACCCAAACGCTCGGACTCAAAAGCAAATCCGAAAGGAAGTGAAACATTTTTTTCATTGGTAGAAAAAGGGTGATTTAAATTAAAATGGCAGTATGGTAAAAGGAGGCGGGTGATGATTTGTGAATCGCTCACCCTTACCTCCTTCCCCTTTCTACCACGAAAGATTTTTAGGGCATCAACAACACGTTAGAGTTGAGCCAATTTATCTGGCGGAATGGGCGCAGGCACCGCATTTTTGACCGGTTTAGTACTTTTCAAATACTTAAATACCGCCTCAATATCTTCTTCGGCCATATTTGTATAGTTTACCCAAGGCATGGGCGGTAAAAGCGGACGCGCGGTGGCCAGCCCTTTGGATTTACCTTGGGTCAAAGCCGTTTTGAATTGCTCGTATGACCACGTACCAATACCTGTGGCATCAGAAGTAAGGTTGGCCGAAAAGCTGACTCCCCAAGGCCCTACACTCGCGGTGCCGTCGGGGCCAAACAACATCCAACCATTTTTCAATGCTTCTGGCACTACCTTTCCAATTGGGTGGTCAGCGGGGTGACCCGAAAGATGCAGTTCTGGAATGATTTCGGGGCCTTGCGCTCCCATTCGTTTTGGGGAATGACAATCCTGACAGCCCATAATGCCTACCAGGTATTCGCCGCGTTTAATGATTGCTTCTTCCGATTTAACGGCCGACGTTTCGGTTTTTGCGAGATTCTCCGAGTTTGCGGTACAACCAATCAATACAGACGTACCAAATAAAGCAATAGCAACAATGGCATAATGTGATTTTTTCATAATACCGATTAATAAGGGTGAACGAAAAAATGGGTTGTATAAAACGCGTCGGTATATTATTGCATCATCATCAAATCTTCGAGACTCACCACGATGTCGTCGCCTACCTGCTTGATGCTGTACTTCATCGGGTAATATCCCGCCTTGGAAAACTTCGCGGGTAGCGGCATGGCTTTTGTGAGATTAGGGCTGCTTTTTAGAAACTCATGCGTGACCATCGGCTCCATGAAAGTCAACTTCCCGTCGTAAGAACCATAAATCAGCGTTTCTGCAAATTTGCCTTTACCCGATAGTTCAGGAGATGCGGGGTCGGCCCAGTGAACACCCATTTCAGGCACCCCTGCTGGCAATCGGATGTAATTGCTCGGGATAAAACCAGCCGCTGGTAAATTATCAAACTTAGCAGGAGCGAGTTCATACAACGGAATGGCCTTGCGCTCGGCTAATGGCTGTATATAGAAGTGCATGTCAAAATGCGCTACATCGTACACCCCCGGAGGCTCATGGCCCGTGTGCAAATAATCCAGCATGATATGGTCAAAGGGGGTCTTACCAACGGCTTCGGCAGGAAGGTTAAGTACCAAAGCTACACCTCCGTGGGGGAGGTTATCCAAGGCACCTTTGGTGAGCGTGAAGCCGATAGAAGTCGGGATATTGTCGGCCGAAAATTTCACCCACGAGTATGCTTTACCGTTGCCGAGGGTTTCTTCTTTGCCGCTAAAAGTCGTGGCAACGGGTTCATTGTTTTTGTCGCAGCCTGTCAAAAACAACAGGCCCAACAGCGAGAATGTCAATAATAGTTTCATGTGATTGTACTTAATTGTTTAGTGAATAATAGTGGAAATGCACTTCCAATCCTGCGATAGAATGGTGAAACAAAATTGGCCGATTTTGACAGGCAGGTGTTAGCACAAACTGGACTTTCTCTTCCTCATTCTGGACTACCAACGAAGCAATGGCAAAGACCCTCAGAATAGCCGCTAATTTTGCTTACTCATTTCAAACTTTCTTTTACTCATTTTGAACAAAAACAGAAAAACAGCTCGGTTTAGCCACTTTTTGTTTAAAAACCAACGTCAAAAACTTTACGATTAAAAGGCAACTTTGGGGACAATTTAAACCATCAACCAACACAAAAAATAGGCTGTCTCAAAACACTGAGACAGCCTATTTTTTGTGGGTTAGGAAGCTATTGATTTACTAATTGGGACAGTCACCAATGACGGCCTGAAAAGTAGTACCTGCGGCGCTGAAGCCCGGCAGAAGTGTCACGGATTGGCTGCCTCGGTACTCCACCGTTGCGCCTGATACCTGATTCGTAGCCGTGATGCGACCGCCTGTTTTTAACACCGTTCCGCCCGTTATCGGCTCGCTCACGCTAAGCATAGCAGGTCCAGCGCCACCTGTACTTTGGCTTTCATAACATCCCATATCGACAATCGCCAAGCCTGTTGTATAGGGACGAACATTGCCGTCCAAATCCAGAGGTAACGTACTCGCTGCATTGTCGCCTGCATTGATTGCGGGCGAACACGGTTGCAAATGATAGTCTCCCAAATTCACCGTCGGTGCCAGACCACTTGGTGTTGCTTTGATAAACAATGGGTTTTGGTTCAGGTTGCCAGTACCAGCAAATCCACCTTCCACAATGCTGTATCGAATACTGATACCAGGGGTTGTTTGAACACCGCTGTTGCCCCACAAAATACTGTTTTGCAATGTTCCAGAAGAATTCGAGTTAAATATCCCACCCTGCGTACCGTTAGTGCTTTGATTGGAAGCAATCGTACAATGCGTCAGTATCGGTGCACTGTAATTGAGGTACAATCCACCGCCTAAGCCTTTATTGGAAACAATCAGTAAGTTTTCCAAATGTGGACGGCCTGCACTTTCTATATAAATCCCGCCCCCGAAGGTCGCTTCGTTGCCAGCTATAATGCTGTTTGTGATACTTACCTCGCTGCTGTCTCTGAGCAAAATTCCGCCGCCGCCAATGGCCCGATTATTGGTAATCAGGCAGTTAGTTATCAAACCTTTGCTCCTATTGATTACCAGTATCCCACCTCCCGACGACAACAAGGAAGGTTGATCTAAATTTGCGCCTTGTGCCGCTACATAAAAATCAGCGTACCCCTTTTCAATCACAAAACCATCCAAACGAGTTGTGTCATTTGTGGCACTCAATACAACCACGTGGTTTACGTTGTCAGTCAAAGATGAAGTGCCAATTTCTCCACTTAAAATCGTCTTTTGCGTATTCCAATTTCTTTGACTCAACTCTGTTTCTGTCCCGACAAACCCTCCGTAAACCTGCACGCCCGAAGGAATCTCAAAAACATCTTTGCGCAAAGTTCCAGGTTTGTAGGTTCCCGCCGCAACCCAAACTTGAATATCTCCTCCTGACAAAACCGATGCAGCACTCAAGCCTGCTTGTAAATTTGCAAACGCTTTCGACCAACTGCTACCATCTTGACTTGGAGACGTATTTGAACCATTGACGTAAATGATTTGGGCAAGATTCGGGACAATAATGGCAACCAATGCCGTATCTGTCACCTCTGCACAGCTACCGCTAGCGGCGATTGTATACGTTACTGTATAACTACCTGAAGAACTGGTGGCTAAATTGATTTCTCCCGTTGACACGTTCAACGATAACCCTGACGGAGTAGCGCTGAAAGCTCCACCCGCCGTACCCGTGAGGGTTACCGTCGCTGTGCCTGTATTGGTGTAGGGACTACCCACATAGCTTATCGTGGCCGTTGGTACGGGCACCGCATTAATCGTCTGCGAAGTCGACGTCGCTACACACGTAGGATTGCTCTGCAAACGAACACTGAACGTATAGTTGGCAGGAGATAACATTGAAAATGTATTGCTCAACTGCCAGTCTACACCATCTTTGGAGTATTCCAAAGTTCCCGAGCCCGTGGCGTTGACCACCGCCGTGCCCGTCGGCAACGCGCAAGTGGGCTGCGTTAGCGTCACAACCGTCAGCGTTGGCGCGCCTGGCACTGTGTTGACAACTAAACTCAAAGCCGTTGAAATACAACCCGTAGCCGTGTTTTTCGCCGTTACTGAATACATGTTGGGAACCAATCCGCTGAAAGTCCCCGAAGCTTGATACGCGCCGCCGACGCTGTACTCAATCCCTGCACCCGTGGGGGCCGTGACCACAATCGTACCCGTTGGCGTCGTACACGTCGGTTGAAGAGTCACACTCGCCGTCGGCGTGGCGGGTGCATCGGGAACGGCGTTTATCGTCAAACTCAACGCGGTTGAAATACAGCCAGTAGCCGTGTTTTTCGCCGTTACTGAATACATGTTGGGAACCAATCCGCTGAAAGTCCCCGAAGCTTGATACGCGCCGCCGACGCTGTACTCAATCCCTGCACCCGTGGGGGCCGTGACCACAATCGTGCCCGTTGGCGTCGTACACGTCGGTTGAAGAGTCACCGAAGCCGTCGGTGTGGCGGGCGCAGCAGGAACGGCGTTTATCGTCAAACTCAAAGGCGTTGAAATACAGCCCGTGGCCGTGTTTTTCGCCGTTACTGAATACATATTAGGAACCAATCCGCTGAAAGTCCCCGAAGCTTGATACGCGCCGCCGACGCTGTACT
>VFQN01008692.1_pt1 | contig 10144 bp, 10 predicted proteins | sample 3512371 | NCBI WGS metagenome assembly VFQN01 (sample SAMN10412370, study PRJNA504923) | tailings metagenome | isolation source: Replicate 2 from Balatoc abandoned mine | place: Philippines: Itogon, Benguet | collected 2017-08-28 | reverse complement strand
TCCTTCAATGTATCTCCAACTTCAATATCACTCAAACGAAGACGGTTTAACAAAGCTCCTCTGCAATAAAGTGACAAGGATTAGATTGCAAGGCAAGGCAATGAAGTCTTATGAGATATAGTGTGTTAATTGATCTCACTTCCCCTCTCTGCTTCCTATGATGTCATATATTGAATGACGTTGAATCCTTTTTTTCAGCTTTCCCCTTCATCATCAATCGTATCTCACTTCACATTTCACTTTAGACAAGGTTTTGTGACAACCGGACTGTAGGAACATCGGCAAGCTGGATTAGGGGAAATGGAAAGGCGGCGACGGTTAAGAAAAAAAAGATTTCTAACAAATAGAGGAAGAAAAAAGATGATGAATTCTTCGAATCAGAGTGGTCCAGTCTTTGCGAAGACCATTGTCTTAGGTAACACAGGAGCAGGTAGAAGTACACTAATTCAAAATTTACAAGATTGTGGTCCTGCGTCATATTACCGAGGAAGTGAAGATAGCTACTCTCCGAATAAACATTATTCAATTAATCACGATAATACTTTCTTTTCAGCCATTGAGTTAACACCTCAAGAACTAGAAAGTTCTAATCAATCAGCAATATTGAAGGTTTGGGAATATACTGAGCATTTAAGTAAGAAAGATGAAACCATGGTCTTTCGCGGGGCTTTATTTTGTATTATTGTGTTTGACATTCTCAATATTGACTCTTATCAAGCTATATTCGATAAATGGATTCCCTTAAAAGAGCGTATGTCCCCTGATAGTTTCTTATATGTGGTCGGAACTCACTTAGATCAAGCTCAGTACAGACGAGTGCAGCTGCATGATATCTGTAAGTCATGTGCCAAAAAAGATGCAGTATATGTTGAGGTGTCCAATTTAGATGGATTTAATTTTCCTCTATTGCGTAAACTATTATGTAAACGAGTTCAATTTATGATCTCGAAGCGAGAAGAACTTGCTAGTCGTAACTTTGCTTCTTTCCTTGCGGGAACTAATAACGACGGTGATAACAATAGTACAACTGGTAGTACTCATACGATAGATACCACTGAAGATAGAAAACGATCTACAGTGGGTAATAGTAAACAAGAGATTTCCATTAGTTATCTTGAACCTAATATTATGAGTAGTAGTGTGGGGTCAGTGATGGCTTCTTATTTCGGATTAGAATCTTGGGAAGGTCTTCCTGCGCATGAATCGGAAATGGCTAAAATTGCAGAAAAAATTGATAATTTTATTGAAAAATTATCATCTTCAGCAGAAAATACAAATATTGATTTAAATAATATTAGTGTTGGCGAAGATTTATTTAGACGTGAATCACAAGATTTACCTATAAAACCCGTTGATCTTGATAAATTTGACCCTACTGATTCATCTTCTCATTTGAAATCATTACAAGAACTTCAAGAGGCACTAAAGGTTTTAGGTTTGAATATTCCACACCATCTGTTACCACAAGCACCTCGTCCAGTCACACCTCAAAGTGAGAAAGGAGGACAAAATGGCGGTAATCGTGCTAATTTACGTCGTATGATGATTAAATTACCGCATGGTCAATCAGGAGAGATGTTACTTGATTTAGAAAGCAATATCGAGCCACAGATAGATTCTTTCCTGATTAACCATGGTGTAAGTACTGAATCGGAAGCAAAGAAGAAGTTATTACAATCAACATTAAAGATGCAAAAAGAATATTTAGATACATTGAGAAGATCTAAACAAAGTGGATCTCGAAGTAGTGAGAATAAAAGAGATTGAAAATCTAAGTAACTAAAAAGAAGTGCACAAAACCTTGTGCGCAGTGCATAGAGCACAGAATCTTAAAAATTTGAACTATGAATCGAAGAGTTGTTCCTCAATCTTCGGAGAATGCCCTTGTGTCACATCGAGGAAGTCATGAGTCGAATAGAAAGGTGCTTGGTATTGCCTGTACTGCCTCAAACTTAGTCTTTTTTCTCGCAATATTAGTGGTAAGTGATGAAGGGAAGAAAATTTATCGGTCGACTCTCAATGAAATCTTCGAAATAGACAGCAACACCAGTTTTATATTTAACTTTTTTCACTCATTTCTTTGACTCTGTTCACCTGAAATCTATCAAAGGAAATTCAAATCTGAGGTAAGAAAAAATTTGACGAATATTTCCAATCGTTTCAACTTTTTCTTCTAACAGAAATAATATTGATTCACCTATTCTTCCACCTATCCCATCAACTCCAGTCATACCAGTGCTACAAATTGGTCAAAAAATGGAGGATCCCCTACCGGTTATCTCACCGAAGATCGATGCAGCACCGAAGGAAGCGCCGAGTGAAGAAATCCCATCGACCGACAAGCAGAATCTACCCGGAGCTGCAGAGCACCCTATCCTTCGACTTGATGATGAAACCCTCAAAGCTACATCAATAGATGTTTTAATGGCTGATTATGGTGAATCTGATGGCGGAGGATCCTGTTTTCAGGACTTTGGTAACAATCTCATAACTCGTTGGAGAGACACAAAGCGAGATTACTGTCCACGAAAGGCTGAGTCTGGTAATCAAAATAAATTAAATAGTCACATAGACTGCTATTTAGTTCATCAAACACGTCATCACGGGAATGGTGATAATCTCTGTCTTATGGAGAATGTTGCCCTTGATTTATCTAAATTCGATGATACAGACTTTACTACTCCTGTTATGCGTAATTATGTGAATACAAAGCATATGAAACAACCTTATCCACCATTTCCAAAAGGTTTCTTAGTCGGTGATTGTGAACCAGATCGAAACCTATGGAAAGAGAGTTATTTCCCTGGATGGAATACGCAATTAGTACACCAACCATACCAACAATTACAAAATATACCGCAAGATTTTTGTAAAGAATGGATTGATCATACAGTAGTATTAACTGAACGTGATACCTTCGCTAATTTCTTTCATGATAGTGAAGATTTTGTTAATATATTTATAACATTAGCTGTATTACAATTAAAACCAAAAGATATACAAATCTTTTTAATGGATTTATATCCACAAGGGCCTTTTTGGAACATCTGGAGTGAAGTTTATTCACATCAATATCCTGCTTTAACGGCATTTGACTTAAAAAAGAAATATAAACGTAGTAATGATGGTTCCCCTCATTATGTTTGTTTTAAATCATTAGCGATGAGTATTTATGGTCCTGCTGCTCCTACTACAATTGCTTCTTGGGATACACCTTGTAAAAAGACTGCTTTAGTCAGATCATACTCTGACTTTGTAATTCGATCATTGAATTTACAACAATTCACGCATTATGCTCAACCAACACCTAGTAAAACTATTACTATTACTTATATGGCAAGAAAACCAACAAAAGAATGGCCAGAGAAGAAATATTGTGATGATGTAAATTCTTTCTTTTTATGTGATTATTGGAGACATTTTGGTTCAAGACAATTAGGAAGAATGGTAGCGAATGATAATGAAGTCCTACAAACATTAAAACGATTAGAAGCGCATGAATATGATTTTCTTCAATCTTTACCATCAGGTATTAAAATTATAGTTCAAGCAGTAGATTTTAATGTATTAACATTTAAAGAACAAATTAAAGTAGATCTCGAAACAGATATTATGATTGGACCACATGGTGCAGGATTAATGCATAATATTTTTATGAGAGATCGTGCAATATTAATTGAATTATTTGTTGATGGTAGTAGTGCTAATCGTCATTTCCATAATTTAGCTAGTTGGTATGGTAGACAATATGAAGGAATACCGATGGGTAATCCGGTTAATCCACAAGAATTATTAGATATAGTGAAAAGAAATATTAAAAAATTAAAATTTAATAGTTATTAAGTAAATATTCAAGCGATATTATCTATAAATAGATTCTTTTTTCCCCCCTTTTATTGCTTTGTTTTTGTTTCGATCTCTTAACATTATTGAACCTAAAGCATGATAAAGTAATAGGTGAAGAAAGGATCGTTTTTCTTTGAAACTTATACCGTTTTCTGTGCTGTGCGTGGTGGCGTATTGGCGTATTGAAGTCGGCGGGAAAGGATTTGAATTGTTGTGTGATCAGTTTTATCAATTCCTCCCACAACCTCACATTTCAAATCAATCACGAGAACCAAACAATGCTGAATCTGGAGAGATCAGATCTACTTCAGTTAGAACGAATTAGCTATAGGAATACATTAAAACTTCTACCGTTAGGGAAGAAAAATAAGGTAAATCTATCTTCAAGTACTTTTCCTTGAACTAACGTTGAACTAACCGACCTGTAGCAAAAATTAATAATTGGAGATGATTCTGGACAAATTGGTTGTTATGAATTTAAAAAGGGAGAACCACAAGTGGTCTTTCAAGCTAAGCCTTTTGAAGGTCCAATCACCTGTATTGAGTTAGGCGGAAATCCTCAAAAGCGTGATAAGGTAAAGTCCATCTATTTTCAATTCTGTTATCCATATCTTATTTCCTTTTTTCTAATAGCTATTCGCATCTCACAGTCAAAGAATCGTCGGATTAACAAAGAAAGGAAAAGATTTCTTTAAATTAACATCTTCTTTAACAGAGACCATCCAACAGATTGCAACAGAGGATACACGTATATGGACATCATGTGAATACTTACATAATTTATATGATAATGGTAAAGAAATGGCTTATTATATCTCACCAGGACAGATCAATACATTACTTGTCTGTCATTTAACTCGTGAGAATGAATACGATACAATATTAGCGTGTCATGATCGTTATATTAGAATATTGCATGTATCAACACCTTTTACTGAAATACCTACAAAATATCCAGTCGTTTCCATTGCGCATTTAGAGATTGATAAACATCCGACGGCTAACGGTCGTCATACCGGTCATTTAATTTATGGTACTTCCAAAGGTTCTTTAGGTTATTTACGTGTTGAACCTAACGGTACGTATGAACAAGTCTGGGAAATTGATGACGATGATAAAAGAAGTCCAATTAACGGTATAAAACTGTATGACATTAATAAAGATAAATATGAAGAAGTCATCATTGGTCGTGATGATGGACGGATTGAAGTTTATAAACTGTCATTTGAAAATAATTTATCAACACCACCAACAAAAATCTTTACAAAGGATTTATCACAAAGTATACGCTCTATTGAATGTGGTATTGTCAATACACAAGATTATCCTGAAATTATTGTCTCAGTGTATTCTGGTAAAGTTATCTCTTTCACTACTGAACCAATACGAAATCGTTCAGTGGAAGATACATACGGTCGTTCGATTCAAACGGTGAATAATGAAAATCGTATAAAAACATTAAAAAAAGAAATTGATGAATTAAAGAAAAAAGTGGAAAAAGAAAAGGAGAAAGTGAAAAAAGCTGGTATTAGTGCACAAACTATTGCTAATTTTATTAAACCACCATCAGATTTCCCGGTGAATTCATCGTTTGATTTAGATTATAATCTTGCTGCCTATGTATTAAATATTGAATTACAAATGTCCATTGATTTAATTATATTACGTTCACCTGTTGTATTAGATCTTGTTGAAACGGATACAGGTAGTTCAGTTCTATCAGTTACACCACCGGCAATGAACGTTGCTACGGGTAATGGAGGAAGCAGTAATGAAGATGAAGGTAAATTTGTTGCAGTATTTCGTTGTCAATCCAATGAAAAAAGAATCAGTTTAACATTAAGAAGTAATGAAGGTGAATATGGTGATTTAATGATTACGATTGTTGCTGCATCTAATCCTAAAGTTGGTAAAGTTATTCGTTATGAATTAAAACCATTATCACTACATGCTAAAGTACATGAATTAACCAACGAAGAGAATAACCGTCCTAGAAATAAGATCAGATATTCTGGTAAGTTTCAATGTCGAATAGTTGACGTGTAGTGTTTTGTTTGCTTTGTGCTAGTATCAGAGCTCTTCGAGTATTCGCGATGACTATTGCTCCATCAAATGCACATATATTAAATAGTTACGAAACTTTATCCAAGTGATGTATTTTATCCTTATGGAAGATAAATCCATCATATTTCACCTTCGTAACATCTTTATTCTGTTCTTTCCCTTTCTCTTCCCTCTTTCAATTGATTGATGATCTAATAAATGTTTCTATTTGAATAGGAAGTGCAAGTATGGCTACTTTACACGAATGGGTTCAAAGTTTGTTCCCTGATGTTCCTGCAAGGATTGATGAAAATGTTGTTGATCAGAAGTATTACTTTCGTAATGCATTTACATCTGCTGTTGCTCTATGTGAATTTCGAAAGAATGAGGTGAGTTGTGCTCTTGATTACTGATACTTCAGTGTGCTTATCAAACTTGCAGATTATTGTGGAGAGTGAATCAGCTTCAACCATCGCAATTGCAAAAGAAACTATTACTCGATTAGCAAATTATCGAAGAATCACATTAGATGAATTTGTGAATGCGCATGATCCTAGTGTGATTGGTTTCTTGGGTTTAATTCGAGAAAAGTTAGAGTATCAGTTATCTCTCGCTCGTAAGATCCAATTAGTTGATGCTATTCAAGAGTTATCCATTCAAGATAACAATAGCACAGATTGGTTATCTCCAGAATACGTGGAAATATTGCGTGATCAAGAGAACATCAGGTAAGATCATATGATAGTATTGTGTGAGGATCTAAAATATTCTGCGTTGTATAGACGTCAATATAAGAATCGTGATCGTTCATTAGAGTATTTAGCAGGAATTATCACAGATCTTTATGTGGATTGGAATCGTATCCAAGGAACTGATATGAGACATAAAATACCACAATTACAAAATGTGATATTGAATACAAATAATGACTTCCAGCAAATTATAAAATTTTTCAATTTAAAAGTTTAAGTTCCTTTTTCTGTTTTTTCATGTATGTATACTTGTTTGTTGTTATTATTCTCATATCTTTATAAAAATTTGTTGGAATGATTATTTTCAACTGTAATATAACTTCTAAAGACATATCGTTATTACAACAATCCTTTTTCCACTCGTTCTTGTCATAAAAGACTTCGTTAACAATGTCACGAATCTTTCTCTCAGCAACTGTCACTCCAACCAATGAAAGATCGCCCATGTCCTCGACATCTTATTATTGGGTGGGCGAGTAGTGTTTTGTGGGAGAGTGAGACCTCTTCTGCGAACACACCCGGCGCGAAACAAAACACTTCTGAAAACACACCCGATCGAAGAACCTGCAATCATACTAAAAGAGAGAGACATCGCTCACAATTTAATCAAACGAAATCACCCCTTGACTTTGATCTACATTCATTTTCAACTTGAACAACATGACAGGAGGACCAAACGACGATCTTGACTTCTACTACCCTTACCATCCAAGCATTGTGGCTGAATCAATCTTTCTTGCAACTTTCTTTGTATATGGAGCAATCTTCACGTATCAAGCCATCAAATATAAGAAGTATTACATTTTAATGATGACTCTCTTTGCTTGTGCTGAAGGGGGTGGATATATTGCCCGATTATTGTTTGCAGAAAAGTTCGAGTTAAAGAACACGTACCTCTCACAGATTATTATTCTTGTTCTTTCACCAAACATTATTCAAGCTTACATGTATACTGCAACTGCTGACTTGATTACTTGGTCAAATCTAGATCCTACAACTTGGTTTAAGCGTCATGGCCCTCATTTACCAACCTACTTCATCTTAACTGATTTTCTCTGTCTGGTCATTCAAGGTGCTGCAGGAGGTATAATGGGCTCACCAAATGCCACCAAGCAAGATGTTGACAATGGAAGAATTGTGATTCTCATAGGACTGATCTTACAGTTAGCGTCATTAACTTTGTTTGTATTCGTTTTAGTTTATTTCGTGCGTGCAGCTCCTGAAGTAGAGAAAGATCTGATGAAAGATTACCTTAATGCTTTATATATTGGAATTACATTAGTCGTGATTCGTAACATTTATCGTGTAGCAGAGTTTGCTGAGGGCTCAATGACTTCAGGTGCTTTCAATGAGAAGGAAGTGTATGTACTGCTAGCTGATGCTGTAGCGATGTGGATTTCATGTTTCTTCTTCGCTTACTGGTCAATGGGAACTTTGCCAGAGAATCAAAAATATGATCCTGTTGGCACTAGTACCCCTGTCGATAAAGCTCAAAAGGTTATTGTCTCTTCAAAGCATCAGAAGGAAGTTGAATTACCTCCTTCATCGTCCACCTCAGAGGAAGTTTAAGGATTATTTATGATATATTTTTATTCTTTTGAACTAATAGAATGATCTACAACTGATCTATTTCTCTCTTTCTGCCCTTTTGTTTTCATTGAAACTTTCTCTCTTTTCTGATTCTAATTCTGATATTGATGTGATTGATGTTGATAGTCTTAACAAATTTGATGATTTTAGTAGTAACTTTTTCTGATTTCATAACCCTGTCTCTATCAATGATCCTAAATTTTGAACTCAACCCAATATATGTAAATATAAAGATATTCCTTCGTATTTGTAGTGTTCCACGACTAACCTTGATTGATGTATATGAGCATTCCAGATTGGCTTTCATCAACTTGAGCATAGGTTAACTCTAAATATATTGATATTATCATGAAAATTCATTAAGATTACAACACAAAGAATTTCAGTATTCATTTTAATTTGATTTATTACATTTCTCAACACATAGGAGAAAAGAAGAAGAAGAGAAATGTGTTAAGAAATCCTTTTGTTTGCGCATTCATTTGCAGACAGTTATAATGAAAAAGAAAATTAGATTTCGTTCACGGTGGGTTGAAAAGGATTTGTTTTAAATGCGTACAACTACTTTACCAACATTCTTTCCTGTGAAGAGTGATTGGAATCCTGTTGGCCAGTTTTCAATTCCATCGAAGAAAGTCTCCTGCACCTTCACTTTACCTTCACCTAGCCATTGACTCATATCCTTTAAGAAATTACCCTTTTGGCCGTGTAACCAACGAGAACAGATAAAGCCTTCAATGCGGTATTGGTTGTAGATCATACCGAAAGGAGCAAGAGGGATCGGAGCCATCACACGGTTATTATATTCGGAGATCCATCCACAAACTGCAATACGGCCAAATGGACGTAAGCATGCCAATGCAGCTTCGAAATGAATACCACCAACGTTTTCGAAATACATGTCAATGCCTTCAGGTGCAACAGCTTTCAGTTGGGCGATGAGTTCTTCCTTTGTCTTCACAGTTTTATAATCAATTGCATGGTCATAGCCATAGTAATTCTTGATCAACTCACATTTCTCAGGTCCACCGCAAGAGCCGATTACTTTGCAGCCATAGACGTGCTTTGCAATCATACCGACCAGTCCTCCCACTGCACCAGAAGCCGCACTGACGAAGATGGTCTCACCGGCTTTAGGTTCAAGGATATCAGTTAAACCACCATACGCTGTGGATCCGGGCATACCTAGAATGCCAATACCATAGGTAATCTTGCTGTCATCGATGAGACCGGTTAACTTCCATGCAGCACCTTTTCCGACTTGTTCGGCATTAAGCACCTGATAAGTGACAAAAGGAAGGTTTGATCCAATAATATCACCTTCTTCCCAATCCGCATTTTTGGAAGCTAAAATCTTACCAACAACGTAACCGCGCATGACTCCTCCAGCTTTGGTCATACCGGTGGACTTAATCCATCCTCGGAGGTAAGGATCAGCTGAAATGGCCTTTAATGCAACCAGGACTTGTCCATTTTGCAAGTTTGTAGTATTTTCCTCAATGGAAAATGGCTTCTCCTCAATCGTAAAGTGTTCTGGTCCAGGGATACCTTCATCCAAAGGAGCATTTAAAATAATACTTTTAACAACAACTTGTGCAGACATTTTTCAAAAGAAAAAAGAAAATTGGAATTAAAAATATAACCAGCAATGCTCTTCCAATGATGCTTAGAATAAGATGGTTCTTCTAGAATCAGGGAAGATAAGGGGTGGAAGGAATAAAGGTAAAGGTTAAGAGAAGATCTTTCTCTTATTATTCGATGATGATTTGCACTTCACTACCGCAACACAGTAGTAGAGGACATGTAACGTACTATTATAAGAAACATGTTCAGTTCGGAGGAGAGTAGTATTGAATTCATGATTTATTAATTAACGACATTTCTATCTATGATAATGATATTGATTTAGCTCA
>VFQN01008628.1_pt1 | contig 10144 bp, 21 predicted proteins | sample 3512371 | NCBI WGS metagenome assembly VFQN01 (sample SAMN10412370, study PRJNA504923) | tailings metagenome | isolation source: Replicate 2 from Balatoc abandoned mine | place: Philippines: Itogon, Benguet | collected 2017-08-28 | reverse complement strand
GAGCCGTACAGCGCGGTACTGCGCCGCACCATGGTGGCCACACGTCGCACCTGGGGGAGGGAGCTGGCCTGAGGCGGGAGCGGGGGCAGAGGGCACACATTGGCAAGGAGATGGGCTCTTTTGTTAAGCAGACACCCCGCATAGCGCAAGGTAGTCTTACGTGGTGGATACAGGGACATCTGGCGAGGTCGTGCAGCAGGGACTACGTTACGGCCTGGACCTGCTCGGACGGCCAGACTCGGGGCACCGACACGCGACACGAGTTGCGCACCCTCCCCTGCCTGTGTTCCCTGGAAGTAGGAGTCCCATGCATGCACCACATCTTTCGTCTAAAGGAAAATAGCTGTAACGTAGCCAACGTAATAGATCACTCACAGGCTCATTTTGAGGCCCCATGCCCAAGCATGGCAGACTCACCCTCCAAAGCCTAAGCCATGCTTGAAGAGGGCAGCTCCTCTCCCTTGACGCTGCTGATCATCATGAAACTCTTGTTGGTTCTGCATTGGGCTTCCGAATGGCCCTCAGCACGTCAGCAGGTCTCGGCGGGGCGGTCGTGTCCAGTCTATCTGTTCTCTATCATTCTCTTTCGCTCATCTACCACCGTCTCAACGGATACAGTAATGCCACGGACGCTTGCCAAAGCTGTGGGAAAAAATCGCAGGCCTCGTCGTACGCTCGGTTGACGAAAACTCTCCTTCCACCAGGCATTGCTGCTACAAGATACACACTGCTATCATACACTTTACAGGCCATACATAAGCACAAGTGTTGGTCAAACTGGGCTGAGTCAAGGAGGGCTTGACAAGGAATGGCTCCCAAACGTAAGGCAGACAAGTACGCATACGTAGACCTCACACAAGACCAGGACGATGACGACGACGTTGTAGAAGTCCCCAAAAAGCGCCAGAGGCGCCAGAAGAAGAGCGCGGAGGATGACACGGGCGCCGGGACCTCACAGCAGCCCGCGGGCGCCCAAAAGCCCAAAGGCAAGCGCAGCTCCAGCAAGGCCAGCTCTGTGGAGGACACCCAGGCGGCCCTGGAGGCAGCCCTTGCTGCCGCCCCGCCCAAGCCCAAGGGGCGCAAGAAGGCGCAACCCGACGAGGAGCGCCGACTTGCCCCCAGCGGGGCCACCGTGACGTACCGCCCCCGGCCCTCGCAGCAGGTGCAGGACCGGATAGCGCGGGCCATGCCAGGTGTGGGGGGGGCGGGGACAGGGGCGCAAGGGGATGCATCGCTGCTCGGCGTCTGCAGGGGTGGGGCTCCGTGCCGTTGCTGCCTGCTACCCGCCTGGCATTGCGCAGCTGGCGACGATACAATGTAGTGATTGCGCGCGCAAGAGGCAAAGTGATTTGAAAGGTGGCGTCTGCCGGGGCTGCACACATAGGTGCTGTGGGACCGGGCCTTACACCCAGCCCGTAAACCTATCCCCCATGGTCCATGGGTCGGCGTGGCGGGGCATGGGGGCATGAGGGCATTTCTGTACCGCACGCTGCACCCGCCACGCCAAGCACCTGCTGACTGCTGACCCATACCCCTACACGCTGTACGCCCCGCTTCTACCCCGCATGTCGTCGCCCGCTCCCCCCATACTCCTACCCCCTCCCCATCCTTACGCTTTACCCCCACCCATCTGACCACCACCCTCACGCCCCCAGGCTCCTCCCACCGCATGTTCCTGGTGGACAGCTCCCCGCTGCGGCCCCAGGGGGCGGAGGGCGGCGCGGCGGCGGAGTACCACGTGCTGGGGGCCACGGGGAACGGTGAGCACTGGGCGTACGGAAGCAACGTGGCTTTTGCAAGACCAGGAACTGCCTCCTGAACTCCACGCCAGGACGGATGTCTGGCGTCCTTGAACTTATGGAGGGAGCTGCGGAACAGAGGGTGCTGTGTTTCTGCCTCTATGGGTCGCTGACTCTTGGTCCGGATATTCCCTCACCCAAACTGCGGGCTGGTTCCCCATGCGGCAACCCACCCCGCCTTTCCCCCGCCCGCCCACCCCCCACCCCCCACCCCCCAGTGTACCGCGTGGAGGTGAGCCGCCACCCGCACTGCAGCTGCCCCGACTTCGCCCGCGGCCACCTGTGCAAGCACTGGCTGTTCGTGCTGCTGCGCGTGCTGCGCCAGAGCCCCGACAACCCAGTCATTTGGCAGGTGGGGAGATGGAAGGGAAGCATAAGAAAAAGAGTCGAATTCAGGACATGACACTCCATGCGGGACGTGCATGCTTCCGCGCCGCAAGTAGCAGAGCCAGGAGTGCCCTCGTGGTGGGATGTGGGGAAGGAGCGGTTGCGCAAGGGACACCTGGGGGTGAGCGGGGGAGTGGGGGAGGGCTGGCACTTGGCGGCACGGGGCATGGGTGGCGAGCAGGCACAAGCCACACTTCCGCACGCCGTCGCAGCCCTCTCGCTGCACAGACCTGTATCTGCAACCTTCATTACGCACTGACAACGCTGCAATGGTTCAACTGACTCACCCACCGCTCCTATCTGTGCACCTACCCGCCAGCGTGCCCTGCTGACCAGCGAGGTCAACGCCCTGCTGGGGGAGGGGCCGGGGGGGCCAGGGGCGGTAGGGGGGCCGGGGGCGGCGGCCGACCCCTCGGTGTTGGCGGGCGAGCGCGTGAGGCAGCGCTTCGCACAGCTGGCGGGGGGCAAGGGGCAGGGGGCGGCGGCGGAGGGTGCAGGTGGCGGCGGTGGCGTGCAGCGGCCAGTGGAGGGCGACTGCCCCATCTGCTACGACGAGCTGGGCGGAGAGGCGGTGACGTTCTGCAGGGCGTGCGGCAACAACATGCACGTGGAGTGCTTCAAGTGAGTGTGTGCGGCTCGCATCGGGCGCCCTGGAGCGGCAGGAGGAGCTGGTCGGTGGGCTGGGTGGCGGCGCATGCCTGTGTGTGCATGCCAAGGCCTGCCGGGTGGCAGGGGCTGCACGCAAACGTTGCCAGCCGCTGTGGCCTCAGGGCCACAGCAGGAGGTGATCACTGCGGCGCTGCGGTTCCGTTCCACGGCAACGGCCGGCGCCACAGCTGTTCGTGGGAATCGTAGGATGGCGTGTTGCAGAGGTGGAGGGGGCGGGGGTACGGCGGGGGTACGTAGTTGGCGGTGGAGCTGTGTGGCACGCGCGGCGTGCTGACGGACAGCGATGCATGGCCCATTCCCTGCACATCGGAGACCGTGGCCAGAGGGCTTCCCGCCCTTGCCGCCCGGCCCATGTCCTTCTAGCACTTTTGCCGCCCTCCCCATCCCCCTCTACCTGCCTAACGGGGAAGTGGTCAACGCAGCCCCCACCCCCTCGCCCCCACCCACACCCACACCCACACCCCCACCCCCGCAGGAAGTGGTCCAGCTCGCGGTCCTCGCACGGCCAGGCCGTGACGTGCGTGCTGTGCCGCGCACCGTGGCAGGCAGAGGGCGGGCCGGGGGCAGGTGAGGGGAAGGGACTGGCTGCCGGTGCAAATGGGCTCGCACTTCCGTGGGTTCTGATCCCCGCACCTTTGCTGCGAGCTGCGCACGCACTGGCTGTGCGTACAGGGTTGCGGGCGGCTGCGGGTTGCAGCCCGCCCTGCGCGCGTCGTGCACCCGCCTGCGCCGCAAGCCAACAGGGGTGTGCTGGAAGGTGCATTACACGCCTGGTTGCGGCCCCAAGTGACCCCCACCTCCTGTGCTGTGTGTGTGTCTCAGGCGGCTCCGGCCCCTCGCGCTACCTCAACCTGGCGGCCTACAGCGAGGCGCACCAGGCGGGCGGGGGGCCCTCCCTTGATGCACTGTACGGCAGCACCGCCGTGTTCGTACGCGCCAACCAGGGCGGCCTCAGCAGGCGGGCGGCGCTGCAGCAGTACATGGCGGAGCAGGGGCTGGCGTGAGGGGGGGAGGAGAAGGGGGGGCACACGTGAGGCGCGAGGAAACAGGGCGGGGGGTGGGGGTGGGGGCGGGGTGACCGCAGAGTGGCAATTTGACAGAACTGGAGACCAGGGTGGGGGTAGGAAGAGGGGACGGGAACAGGGGCGGGGACTGAGCATTGCACCGTGGACAGGGTTGTCGAGATTTTTGAGTGCGCTCCGTGGGGAGGGCGAGTTCGGGGCTACGGGTTTGGTATGCTAGAGGGGATGCAAGGTGAGGCCAAGCTTGCTGTAGCCTGGGCGCTTGGCAGGGGGCGGAGGACGGAGGCAGGCTGGTGGGGGTGGGGGCAGGCAAGGACCGATCGGGTGCTACGGCCGTTAAACCGGATGGGGACATGGCGGCTGGGAGGACGGCTGGGCAGCACGGTGGGGCGTGCAGCCTGGTGAGACAGGTTGTCCGCGCAGTGCCGAGCTGTTCCGCAACACAGCTGCCCCCTTGCGCAACACAGGGATGGATTGCGTTACAGGGGTCAGTTGGTCAAGGAGGCACACTAAGGCACTATGTACGTTAAGAGGCTGGGAGGTGATGGTATACTAGTACAAGAGTTGACACTACCTTGAGTGCTGCAGTGCGCTCATACATGAACAGTGCTATTCACATTATACGACTCCGTTGATTCGCCTTTCCTGATAGGTGTGGTCGGGACCAGTAAGGATCGTGTGGCCACACCACCTGGATTGTAACATAAAATGCCAAAAAAATGTCAGGGGCGCTGGTACAGGTCGCAGCTGCGGCGGCCCTGCATGTGTACCACGGCGTCTCAGCTGGCGTACGTAGGCAAGTATGTGGAGCCACGCCTTGTGGAGCCAAGGGACTGAGTTGCGGTTGTGGGCGTGCGGTGTGCGTGGTGCTGTCGGCTCTGAATGTCTGGAGAAAGCATAAAGGGGCCAAATCCAAATCACTGCATATGGCGCCAGGGGGCCGGCAGCTGGGCAGCCCATGTGCCCCGCGCAAGCGCCAGTCATCGCTGGGAGAAACCGCCAACCGCCAAACGAGAGGCTGCCAAGCTAGCTGTTGACTTCGCGTGCAAAACGCGAAGTCAACATAAATACACTTCTAATACTCACTACGCTCCTAGTCAACATCATTTGTTCAGAAACTACAAGCCATGCAGTCGCTCGCGAAGCATGGGCGTTGCGCCATGGGGCGCTCTGCGGGACCCCGCCGCGCTGCTGCAGTGTGCCGCGCGTCGGCGGAGCAGAAGAGCGTCTTCATCACCGGTGGCAACACTGGCATCGGCTACGAGACCGCGAAGGCGCTGCTGAAGGATGGCTACCGCGTGACAATTGCGTGTCGCGACCAACTCAAAGCGGACACTGCCATCGCCCGCCTGAAGTAAGGCACATCTGACTTACAGCAAATGTGCAGGAAACGATTAGCTCTGCGCAGCGTCCTGGTGCTCCCTGGCTCTCCCAGTGGTCTTGGGGCACGTCCAGCCGGCACGGTGACGAGGGATTGTTCCCCCCGTACCAGCGCACAAGACACGCGAACTATCTTCTCATGGCCACCATGGTCTTCGCGCTGCATCATAACGACGGGTTGGGCAACACGCAGTACCACGGGAGCAGCCCTGCGCTCGAGCCTCATCCCCTTCCCCGCCACCCACCTGCATACCTCACCCACACAGGCAGCCCACCTGCTGCCTCATATGCTCCTCCCAAAGCACGCAACTTCCGCTCTAAAACCAAGTAAAAATCGCACGACAGTCTAATAAAATAGCTTTCCCATGAGCCCAACCTGCCCCAACCTTCCACACACTACGCAGTGCGTCCCGTTCCTTCCCTGTTGCGGCGACACATGAGCTTACCGACCAGCTCCCTCTCCCCCCCTGTCCCCCAGGGACACCGTCCCCGGCGCCTCCGTGTCCTCCCTGCCGCTGGACCTGGCGGACCTTGACTCCGTGCACCACTGCGCGCAGCGGGTGCTGGACTCGGGGGAGGCGTACGACGTGTGGATCAACAACGCGGGTAAGGGCGGGGTTGGGGTTGGGGGTGGGGGTGGGGAGCAACGAATTGTAAGGCGGCAGGCACCAGGGGAGCTGTATGTGGGTGACGAAGACGTATGAACTAGAGCTGCGTGCGGCGGTGCACAGAAGGCCAAGTGCGCTTCACTGCCCAGCTGCCATGGGTTAGACTAATGTCACTGATGTGTCGGTAGCAACGCCAAACGCTTCGCCGCCCGCCGTCACTGGCGGTAAGCCACTACTGCTGACCCCCGTCCTACCCTCCCTCCCTAGGGTGACGTGTGCGGTCTGGTTGAGCCGCAAGGAACGCCTTGTACCTTGTGTCCGGTACACGGTGCCCTGTGTGTACGTAATCCCTTACCTCGCCCCAACCCCGCATCCCCCCCCCTCCCAGGCGTGATGGCGTGCCCCAAGATGTCCACCAAGCAGGGCTTCGAGTACCAGCTGGGGGTGAACCACCTGGGCCACTTCGCGCTCACCACCGCCGTCATGCCGCTGCTGCAGGCGGCAAACAAGTGCGTGGGGCCGGGGCTTGGGGGGGGGTGCGGCGGTGGAGTGGGTTGCGTTGGGCTGGCAACCTCGTGCCCTGCGCGAAGACCGCTTTGGGTGGTATGGGGGTAGTTAGGGGTCCGGGGGGGATGCTTAGCTAGGGTGTGGGGCTTGCGCCTTGGGGAGATGGGGGAGGGAGGGAAAGGGAAGCCAGCGGCAGCGGCTGGTACTGGGCTGCGGCACCACAGGCCGGGCCAGGGCCGGGCCAGCTGGCAGCGCTGTCAGCTGCTGCCTGGACAGCGGCGGCGGCGGCAAGTGCGGCCGCATGCGTGGAGCGCGTCAACCTCACCCCCAACACACTGCCGCCCCGCAGTCCTTCACAGCCCCACTGTCGCCCGTTCCGACGCCTCCCTCACTGTGCCCCCCGCCTTCCTATTACTAGTACATGGTTCCCCCTACAATTACCTCCTCCTCGCGTTACTAACACTTTGTTTCCTCCCTCTCATCACCCCGCCTAGGCCTGTGCGCGTCATCAACGTGGCCTCCGCCGCCCACCAGTTCGGCAAGATGGACTTCGAGGACCTCATGCGGGACAGGTGGGTGGTTGGCGGGGGGAAGGAGGGTCGGGGGAGGAGGGTCGGGATAGGGGGGCGGTTGAGCCGTCTGGGGGCGGGTATGGCTGCTACAGGTTAGGGATGCGTGCGCCGTGTGTGTGCCTGGTCCAGCCCGTGCACCGCACCCGACACCAACTACGCTGCGCCTCCTTCTGCCCTTCTTTGCGCAAGAAGCGCGACGACAGCTCCATTACCTGCCATGGCCCGCTGCAAGTCCAAGGACGGTTCCGCCCGCGCCGTACCGCCTGCCTGCCATGCGCGCATCTGGTCACACCTGGTTCGTGCGTTGGCACCGCAGGAAGTACGACATTGTGCACGCATCCGTTCATACCAACATAACCGCTTGCCCTTGTACGGCGATATGTACGGCAGGAAGTACGACCCGTGGGAGGCGTACGGTCAGTCCAAGCTTGCCAACGTGCTGTTCACGTACGAGGCGGTGCGGCGGCTGGGGCCGGGCAGCGCCGTGACCGTCAACGCGCTGCACCCGGGGGTGGTCAAGACGGAGCTGGGCAGGTGGGGGTGTGTGGGGTAGGATGCAGTGCAGGGGTGTACAGTGCGCGTATCAAGACACTGGTCGGAGGAATCCAGGCCTGGGCAGGTGCCAGGTGCAGCTGGTAAGGCTCCTTGTCCCCCAGGGCGCCCGTGGAGGTGCATGGGCACGGACACGGATAATGCAAAAATGGTTTGGCGTGGGATGGCGGGCTGACATGCATGGACACGGGCTGGTGCCGGTCGGCGGGCAAGGGGACACACACATCCACGGTCGTCTGCTAGGCTTGGGGCCCAGGCGTGCAGCCATACCCATAGGGGAATGGACGCCATCAGGCACGCACAGCACGCGCGCCATGCCACCCCACCCCCACCCCACCCCCAAGGCCAGTGGCGCACCTCAGCGCCTGGTCCGGCACCCCCCGGTCGCTGCACCGTCCCACGCTTACCCTCCACCAGCTACTCCTACCCACCACCCCAACCCCACCCACACCGCCACGAGGGCTCCCTGAACGGGCCCCTCACCCACCCACCCACCCCAAACCCCAAACCCCAGTCCACAGTCTACAGTCCTCCTGTGCTCTTCCCTTCACACCAGGCCTCCCATAGGTTCTCCTCGTTTGATGTCAGAAAACAGATGTTCCCTTGTTTACTTTCCAACCGTTATACCCTCCCGCTTCGCCCCCAGGTACATGCTTGCCGACAAGGCGGGCGACTGGCTGTTCAACCTGGCCATGGAGGGCTTCAAGCTGTTCGCGCTGGAGCCGGAGCAGGTGGGCGCGTGGGTTAGGTGAATGCTACGAAGTGTGAGTGGGGGGCGGTTTGTGACAAGGAAGGCAATCGAGGGACTCAAACCTATTTGTCCTGGAGCAGGAGCAGGTGTGGGCGTGCAGGTAACACGGTCTGGGGCCAGCGGGGTGGTAAGCCGTATCGGGACTGCAGGACATACAGGTGTTAATGGAGAGCTTGGCGCTGGAGCCCCAGCAGCTGGGAGCGTTGTGTTCTGTGGGTGGGTGGAGGCTGAGGCAGTGACGTGGGGGAAAGACCTAAGGGCAGTCGGATGGGTGCTTGGTGCGCCGCGGATTCGCCCGGGCTGTTTCCATGTGATGCCCGCTGCTGCTCCAGTGTCGGTGCCGGGACGCGCCGTCACACACTCCGATAGCGCTCCCAGACCCCACACCCAAGACCGATTCGAAGTCATCCACATTTGTTCTTGAACAAGCCATATCGTACACTCCCGATAACGTGCACGTCAAGCCCCTCCCCCTCCCTCCCCGCTCCTTCCCGTCCCCAGGGCGCCGCCACGTCGCTGCACCTGGCCACGTCGCACAGTGTGGAGGGGGTCACCGGAAAGTACTGGGTGGACTGCAGGTGGGAGGGGGGAGGGAGGATGGGGGCCAGGGCGGATACGGGGGTGGGGGGAGAGGGGAGGGGGAAAACGAAGGAAGCAGGAGGAGTGTGTGCCCCAGCGACCGCAGCCTGGCAAGGAGCACTGTTTGGTTGTCGCAGTGGCGAGCCAAAGGCGGCGTGGGTGCAGGGCAGCCCTGGACCCATGCAGATGCTGCCCTCCGTTGTGCTTGTTGAGCGGTAGGGCGTGCAGGTGTGTTGGGCAATTGGCAGTTGCTTTCTGCTCATGGTCGCCCTGTAACCGCCCTGTCCGCCCCAACCGTCCGCCCTCCAGGCGCGCCGTGAGCAGCTCCGACTCGTACAAGCGTGACGCGGCGGCACGGCTGTGGGAGGTGAGCCAGGAGCTGACGGAGCGGAGGAGGACGGCCAAGGGCAGCAGCGTCGTGGCGGCCGAGCCGGTGGCGGTCACGGCCTCCGCTTGATTAAAGCCGTCAGGGCAGGGGCCGGCGGCGGGGGTTGAATGCGTCTTGCACCGCCCCCGCCCCCGCCTGCGCTGCCCACCACTGGCTCGTGGCTACGAGGAGGGCGTGTAGGGGGGGAGGGAGGGAGGGAGGGGCATGTTTTTACCGTGCATCACAGCGGAAAGGGGGCCCAAGGGCAGAGAGGAGCGATTGGGAGGGAGGAGGGTGGAGGGGCGCTACGCATTGTAGCGAGCAGCGGACACCTGAAATACGCGTGAGTCGGATGGGTGGCGCCAGTTTTGATAGATACTTTGAGTGAGCCATGGGGATGTGAGAACGTGTGGCGAGCTTTTTGTGCGAGAGCGGAAGAGAGTAACCTGAGCGAGGGGTAAGAGAGGCATGCGGTGGAAATTACATGCTGCTACTCCAATCCCGGTTTATATGCACGCATGACATTCTTTGGTGTTGGTTTGATCGGCAGATGTGTCGGTTATTAAGCGTTGGCTGGCTGTGTGTCGGAAGCTCCTTGAGGGGCGGTGCCTAATGGGGACGGCTGTTGAAGATAGGTTGGAATGTGGACGGCTGCGTGCATCCGGCGGCGTACCTTCGGCCACGGAATCTGGCCTATTCCCGTCTCTCTTACGGCTCAGTACGGGTTCATGGCTGTAATGTGTTGCCGTGATGAAAGGCGCCCCTGTGTTCCATCGGCACGCCTTGTGCCGCGCCTGGCGCCCCCCACGCCAAGTCAGCAGAGGGAGCCCCAGCTTGGCAGCGGGCGGAACTGGGTCATACTGGTGGTTGTGACGCGGCTGGGATGTGTGGTCGGCGGCAGTGTTCCGATCTTCCGTGGGGGCTTTCGGATGGCGCGTCGAAACAGGTGCC
>VFQN01008690.1_pt1 | contig 10147 bp, 8 predicted proteins | sample 3512371 | NCBI WGS metagenome assembly VFQN01 (sample SAMN10412370, study PRJNA504923) | tailings metagenome | isolation source: Replicate 2 from Balatoc abandoned mine | place: Philippines: Itogon, Benguet | collected 2017-08-28 | reverse complement strand
GAAGATCAGACGACGTGGCGTCGTGGCTGGAGCGGGATTGGCCACGGCAGGTCTCGCCGCCGCGGCCACGAGCATGCCCAAGCCGGCGATCGCCCAGAGCGCACCCGAGATCAAGTGGCGCCTGACTTCGAGTTTTCCGAAGTCCCTGGACACGATCTTCGGTGCCGCCGAAGTCTTCTCCGAGGCGCTTTCCGGGGCGACCGACGGCAAGTTCAGCATCCAGGTCTTCGCGGCCGGCGAAATCGTGCCGGGGCTGCAGGCGGCCGATGCGGTGACGAACAACACCGTCGAGATGTGCCACACCTGCTCCTACTATTACTTCGGCAAGGACCCGACCTTCGCCTTCGGCACGGCTGTGCCGTTCGGCCTGAACAGCCGCCAGCAGAACGCCTGGATGTACGACGGCGGCGGCATCGACCTCATGAACGAGTTCTATGCCAACTACAATTTCATCGGCCTGCCCGCCGGTAACACCGGCTGCCAGATGGGCGGCTGGTTCCGTAAGGAAGTGAAGACCGTCGCCGACCTCGATGGCCTGAAGATGCGGATCGCCGGGATCGCGGGCCAAGTCCTCTCCAAGCTCGGCGCGGTGCCGCAGCAGATTGCCGGTGGCGACATCTACCCGGCGCTGGAGAAGGGCACCATCGACGCCGCCGAGTGGGTGGGGCCGTACGATGACGAGAAGCTGGGCTTCTACAAGGTCGCAAAGTACTACTATTATCCCGGCTGGTGGGAAGGCGGTCCCATGCTGCACTTCTTCATCAACCAGGACAAATGGAAAGAACTTCCGCCCAGCTACCAGGAAGCCCTCAAGAACGCGGCCGCCCTCGCGAACGTGGTGACGCAGGCCCGCTACGACGCGCGCAACCCCCGGGCACTCAAGTCCCTGGTCGCCAACGGCGCGCAGCTCCGGCCCTACAGCCAGGAAGTCATGCAGGCCTGTCTTGCGGCCACCCAGGAGGTCTATGCCGAGACCAGCGAAAAGAACCCGGCCTTCAAGAAGGTCCACGACGCGATGATGGCCTTCAAGAACGACGAGTATCTCTGGTTCCAGGTGGCCGAGTACGCGTACGACAGCTTCATGATCCGCTCGCGCTCGAAGAGCTGAGCCGGGAGAAGTAGCAACAAGGGTTCAAGAGCCGGGCGGGGGTTCCGCCCGGCTTTTCTTTTGCGCTATTGCCGGGTGGTGCCGGAATCCGAGGGGGGCGCCAGTTCGGCTGGTGGCGCCAGCTCGGCGGGCGGGGCGAGATCGGCCGGCGGAGCAAGGCCGTCCAGCCCGTCCGGCGTGCCGAAGTCCAGCTCGGGCGGCGCTATGTCGATACCCGGGATGTCGAGCTGCTGAATTGACGCCGGATCGATCCCGGTGCCGCTGCCTTTGTAGTGCATCACCATCTGCGGGAAGAGGATCACCAGGGCCACCATGATGCACTGGATCACGACGAAGGGCACGGCACCCCAGTAGATCTGGCCCGTGGTCACCGGCTCCATCCTCCGGCCGGTCACCTTGTCCAGATAGGCGTTCTTCGGCGCTACCGAGCGCAGGAAGAACAAGGCGAAGCCGAAGGGCGGATGCATAAAGCTGGTCTGCATGTTCACCGCCAGGATCACGCCGAACCAGATCAGGTCGATCCCCAGATGCTCCGCCGCCGGTCCCAGGAGCGGGACAATGATGAAGGCCAGCTCGAAGAAGTCGAGGAAGAAGGCCAGCACGAACACCATCAGGTTGACGACGATCAGGAAGCCGACCTCGCCGCCGGGCAGCGAAACCAGCAGTTCCTCGACCCATTTGTGCCCGTCCACCCCGTAGAAGGTCAGCGAGAACACCCGGGCACCGACCAGGATGAAGACCACGAAGGCGGAGAGCTTGGCCGTGGAGTCGAGCGCCTGGCGGAGCAGGCCGAAGCTCAGCCTCCGCTTGGAGAAGGCCAGGATCAAGGCGCCGGCTGCCCCCATGGCGCCGCCCTCGGTCGGCGTGGCGATGCCCATGAAGATCGTGCCGAGCACCAGGAACACCAGGGCCAGCGGGGGGATCAGCACGAACACCACCTGGCTCGCCAGGCGCGACAGGAGACCCAGTCCCAGCATGTGGTTGGCGAGTGCTGCGGCATAGGCCAGCAGCACCGCCACCGTGATGCCGACGATCTCGGCACCCTGCTCGACATGGGGCGCGATCAGGAGGTCGGCGGCGTAGCCGGCTGCGACAGCGACCACGATCAGCGCCAGCAGCGAGCGGATGCCGCGGCTGCCGTCTGCCTCCTTGATGGTCATCGCCTCGTCCGGCAAAGCTGGTGCTGAGCCTGGGGAAACCAGCGAGACCACCAGCACGTAGCCGGCGTAGAGTAGAGACAGCACCAGGCCCGGCAGCATGGCGCCGGTGTACATGTCGCCGACCGAGCGGCCGAGCTGGTCGGCCATGACGATCAGCACGAGCGACGGCGGGATGATCTGGGCGAGCGTGCCCGATGCGGCGATCACGCCCGAAGCCAAGCGCCGGTCGTAGCCGTAGCGCAGCATGATCGGCAGCGAGATCAGCCCCATGGAGATCACCGAGGCGGCGACCACGCCCGTGGTGGCGGCCAGCAGGGCGCCCACGAAGATCACGGCATAGGCCAGGCCGCCCCGGATCTTGCCGAACAGCTGGCCGATCGTGTCGAGCAGGTCCTCCGCCATGCCGGAGCGTTCGAGGATCAGGCCCATGAAGGTGAAGAAGGGGATGGCCAGCAGCGTGTCGTTGTAGATGATGCCGTAGACACGTTCCGGCATCGCCTGGAGAAAATTGGTCGGGAACAGGCCGAGCTCGATGCCGATCAGGGCGAACACCAGGCCGTTGGCCGCCAGCGCGAACGCCACCGGGTAGCCCAGCAGGAGGAAGATCACCAAGGCGCCGAACATGATCGGCGCCATGTTGTGGATCAGGAATTCCATGGGAGCGTTGTTCCTGGCCGCTGGGCGTCAGACATGTTCGTGCTGGAGAGGGGGCTCAGCGGCTTCGTCGTGCCGCTCGTGGGGATCCGGGATGCGGCCCTGCATCACCGCGATCCGCTTGATGATCTCGGAGATCGCCTGGATGAACAGCAGCAGGAACCCCAGCGGCACGAGGAGCTTGGCCGGCCACTGCGGCAGGCCGCCCGCGTTGAAGGACTGCTCGTTGCCGAGGTAGGAGCGGAGGAAGAACGGCCAGCCGTCGACCAGCATCAGGATGGTGAACGGCAGCAGGAACAGGACGTGGCCGATCAGCTCGATCCAGTTGCGCACCGCCCTGGGAAAGCGCGCGTGCAGGATGTCGATGCGGATATGCTCGTTGACGAGCAGCGTGTAGGCGGCCGCCAGCATGAACACGCAGCCGAACAGCTGCCACTGCATCTCCAGCCACATGTTCGAGCTGATGTCGAACGCCTTGCGGACGATGGCGTTGACGGTCGAGATCACCACGGCCAGCAGGATCAGCCACATGACGCTGCGGCCGATCAGGGTGTTCACACGATCGATCCCGCGGCTGAGCGCAAGGAGCCTGTCCACGCTTTCGTCCACCATCGTACCGTGCCGTGCAGGACCGGCCGATTGTCTCGACACGATCCGCACGATGCGGCGCGAGATTGGCTGCCGCTGCGGGCGGCATCAAGCCTGCATGAAGGGTTCAGGCGGACATGCCGGCGAATCTGCCTCCGTGCGGCGCGCCCGCCATCGCCCGGCCGGCCCGGCCGGGCTTCAGCCGAAGTCCCAGGGCGTGAGCAGCGGCCGCCCAGCGTAGAAGGCGTCGAGGTTGTCGACCACGAGTTGGGCCATGGCGTCCCGGGTTTCCCTGGTCGCCGAGCCGATATGCGGCGTCAGCACCACGTTCTCCAGGCGCGTCAACGCTTCGGGCACATTCGGCTCGTCGGCGAACACGTCGAGCCCGGCACCGGCGATCCGGCCGGCCACCAGCGCCTCCACCAGCGCCGGTTCCTCGATCACCGAGCCGCGGCTGATGTTGACCAGGAAGCTTTCCGGCTTCAGCGCGCCGATGACCGCGCGGTCGACCAAGCCGCGGGTCGCCGGGCCGCCCGGGCAGGCGACCATCAGCAGGTCGACGGCAGCCGCCATTTCCCGCAGGTCGCCATAGCGCCGCCAGGCGACGCCCGGCTGGTCGCGCCGGCCATGCCAGACGATGTTCATGCCATGGGCCGCGGCCCGCGCCGCGATGGCCTTGCCGATCCGGCCCAGGCCCAGGATGCCCATGGTCTTGCCGGCCAGGCGCGTCGAGAGCGGCAGCGATCCCTTCTGCCACGCGCCGGCGCGGACGAACCGGTCGGCCGCCACGATGCTGCGCATGGTCGCGATGGTGAGCCCGATCGCCAGGTCGGCCACGTCGTCGGTCAGCACGTCCGGGGTGTTGCTCACCGGAAGGCCGCGCTCCTTGCAGTAGGCGAGGTCGATGCCATCGACGCCCACGCCGAAGCAGGAGATCATCGCCAGCTTCGGCAGGCGGTCCATCAGCGCGGCGTCGCAGCCGAGTTCGCCTGAGGTGACGACCGCGGTGATTCGCGGGGCCACCTCCTTCAGCAGGGCTTCCCGGTCCTTCGCCAGGTCCAGCCGGTGCGCGACGTAGCGCTCCTCGATCTGGGCGGTCTGGCGCGGCAACAGGCCGCGCAGCATCAGGATCTCGGGCTTCAAGGCGGTCTCCAGCGGCATTCCGAACGGCCGGGAACCTAGAGCAATCGCCGCGCGCCTGGAACCATGCCCCTGGGCAGGCAGCGTTTGCCTGCATTCGGGAAGGCATGCGGCCTGCGCCGGTTTTCCAGGTTCCGGATAGCGATCCCGGCACATTAAATCATTGAAATATATAAATATTATGCACTTCTCGGGTTCGTTCGTGCAAAAATGCCTTTTCGATCCGGCATGCAGCGGCCCGGTCCCTGGGGAACGAACCAGCATAACATGAACAGGCACCGAGGCGAGCCATGCCGTTCGTAACGCTGACGGGCGGGGCCGACTTCGCTCCGGCTCCCCGGCACCCGGGCCGCCCGCTCGACATTGCCGAACCGGTGCCTCCTGGTTCAAATCGAGCGGCACAGGGAGACATCGATGTCCGCTTCGACCTATGACGTCATCGTGCTGGGCGCCGGCCATAACGGGCTGGTCGCCGGGACCTACCTGGCGAAGGCCGGCAAGAAGGTGCTGGTCCTGGAGCGCCGCCAGGTGATCGGCGGCGCCGCGGTGACGCAGGAATTCACCCCGGGCTTCCGCGCCTCGACCTTCTCCTACGTCATGTCGATCCTCCACCCGAAGGTCATCCGCGAGCTGGAGCTGGACCGGTTCGGTCTGTCGGTGCTGCCGGCCAACGACCTGTTCTGCCCGCTCTACGGCGAGGACTACATCGTCTTTTCCGACGACGTGAAGAAGACCCAGGCCAGCTTCGCGCGCTTCTCGAAGAAGGACGCGGAGATCTATCCCGAGTTCGACAAATGGCTGATGGAAGCTGTCGCGGTCGTGCGCAAGATGCTGTTCGAGACGCCGATCGACATCACCCGCACCGACCTGCAGGGCCTGCGCGAGACCGCGGGATTCGCTTGGCGCCACCGCCGGATCGGGCAGAAATTCTATCGCGTCGTCGATCTGATGACGATGTCCGCCTATGACCTGCTCTCCGAGTGGTTCGAGAGCGACTACGTCAAGGCGGTGCTGGCCTATTACGCCTCGATCGGCACCTTTGCCGGGCCGAAGACGCCCGGTTCGGCCTACGTGCTGATGCACCACGTGATGGGTGAGCACGAGGGTGCCGGGGGCTGGGGCTTCGTGCGTGGCGGGATGGGTGCCATCACCCAGGCGATCGCGCAGTCGGGCGCCAGGTTCGGCCTGGAGGTCAAGACCGAGCGGCCGGTGGCACAGGTGCTGGTGGAGAACGGGCGCGCGGTCGGCGTGGTGACCGGCAACGGCGAGGAATACCGGGCGCCGGTGATCCTTTCCAACCTCGATGCGAAGACGCTGTTCACCCGGCTGGTGGGGCGGACGCAGATCCCGGCCGAGTTCGCGCGGGAGATCGACGGCTACCGGACCTTCAGCACCGCCTTCAAGATGAACGTTGCCTGCCACCAGCCGCCGCACTACCGGGCCTTCAAGAAGGCGGAAGTGGGCTTCGACTATCCGACCTACGTGCACGTGGCGCCGGACATCGAATATCTGGAGCGGGCCTATGACGACGCGAAGTATGGCTGGTATTCGGCCAGGCCCTTTGTCACGCCGGTGGTGCCGACCATCCGCGACGACAGCCTGGCGCCGCCCGGCAAGCATGTGGTCAACCTGTTCGGCGGCCATGCGCCCCACACCCTGCAGGGCGGCGACTGGGCGCAGGAGAAGCCGAACTTCGTCAGGAACGTGCTCGCCACCATGGACGAGTTCGCGCCCGGCTGGTCGTCCGAGATCATCGACATGCAGGTCCTGCTCGCCCCGGATCTCGAGGAGATGGTGGGCCTGCCGCAGGGCCACATCTTCCATGGCGAGCTGGCGCCGGACCAGATCTTCTTCAAGCGCCCGGCCGCGGCCGCAGCCGACTACCGCACGCCCATCCGGGGCCTCTATCTTTGCGGCAGCTCTGCCCATCCGGGCGGCGGGGTTTCCGGCATCCCCGGCCACAACGCGGCACGCGAGGTCCTGAAGGACCTCGGCCGCAAGCGCGGGTGAGCCTGCCCATGCACCCTGAATTCGCGGTAGCAGCCGGTTGAGCGAGGTAGTGGCGTTCCTGGAAAACGGCGGGCTGGGCGAGCCGGTCGAGCGGGTCGACACGCATGGCGCCCATGTCTTCCTCGGGCACGAGCGCGTTTGGAAGATGAAGCGGCCGGTGAAGTTCCGGTTCATGGACTTCTCGACCCTGGACCAGCGCGAGCGGACGATTCGCCGGGAACTGGAACTGAACCGGCGTACCGCACCCTCGATCTATCGCCAGGTCGTCCCGGTCGTGCGGCGGGCGGACGGGGGGCTCGTGGTCGGGGGCGCCGGCACCCCGGTCGAGTGGCTGCTGGAAATGGCACGGTTCGAGCGGGACGACCAGCTCGACCGGATGGCCGACAGTGGCCGCCTGTCTGCGCCGACGGTGGAAGAGCTGGCGCGCCGGGTCGCCGGCTTCCACGCGGCGGCGCAGGTCGTGACGGATGGCGGCGGCCATGACGGTCTGGCCGAGGTCGTGGCCGGGAACACCGCCGACCTTATGGACCTGGCACCGTCCATGCTGGACAGGGATTCGGTGGAGGAACTCGACCGGCAATCGCGGGAGCATCTGGCCCGGCATCGCGACCTGCTCGACCGGCGGCGGGAGGCCGGGCGGGTGCGGCTCTGCCATGGCGACCTGCATCTGGGCAATGTCGTGATGCTGGACGGCGTGCCCACCCCGTTCGATTGCCTGGAGTTCGATCCGGCACTGGCCAGCGTCGACGTGATCTATGACCTGGCCTTCCTGATCATGGACCTTCTCCAGCGCGGCCTGCCGGCCCATGCGCAACGGGCGCTGCAGGGCTGGATCGAGATCACCGAGGACGACGAGGCGGTGGCGCTGCTGCCCTTGTGCCTGGCGACCCGCGCGGCGGTGCGGGCGAAGGTCGAGGGGCTGCAGCAGAACGGCGAGGCGGCCCGGCGCTACCTGCGCCTGGCGCTCGCCGCGTTCACGGAAAGGCCGCCGATCTTGCTGGCGCTGGGCGGCGTCAGCGGCACCGGCAAGACCACCCTGGCCCGCGGCATCGCACCGGAGCTGGGACGGCTGCCGGGGGCGGTCCTGCTGCGCTCCGACGTGATCCGCAAGCGGCTGTTCGACAAGGCGCCGGAAGAGCGGCTGGGCCCGGAGGCCTATGCGGCCGAGGTCAGCGTCCGCGTTTTTGGGCGGATCGCCGAGCGGGCTGAGCGGCTGCTGGGCCAGGGGCAGGCGGTGATTGCGGATGCCGTCTATGGCGAGGCGTGGCAGCGGGCAGAAATCGCCCGGGCGGCCGAGCGGGCCGGCGTCGCCTTCAAAGGATGCTGGCTGGAAGCGCCGCCGGCGATCCTGGAGGCGCGCGTGGCCGGCCGCAGCGGCGATGCCTCGGATGCGACGGTCGAGGTGCTCCGGCGGCAGCTCGCCGCCATCGACCGCGCTGCCGTCGCCTGGACGCTCGTGGACGCGTCGGGCGACGCGGCCGCCACCTTGAAGAAGCTTCGCCGGGCGATCAGGTCCGGCGGGTGAAATTGTCGGCGTAGGACTTCGGCTTCACGATCCGCTGCTGCGGCTCGTAGACCTGGAAGCTCAGGCCATGCCGCTCGGCATAGGCGATCGCCGCATCCTTGGTCGGGAACTTCAGGGAGATCTGCTGCTCGGTGTCGTCCGAGCCGATCCAGCCGATCAGCCGGTCGGCTTCCTTGCGCGACCGCGGCTCCATCTCCAGGAGCCAGTAGCGGGTCTTGGCGCGTCCCGACTGCACGGCGGTCTTGGCAGGCTGGTAGATGCGGGCGTCAGGCATGGGTTTCCGTCGAGCAGGTGGTGTCGGCGAATATTCGGCGCGCGCCGGGAAAGGCAAGGGTCAAGAAGACGCCACGGCCCTACGGTAGGCGTCGCGCCGCAACGCCAGGGCCTGCAGGCCGATCAGGGCGGTCACGCCGAGGATGCGCCGGGCGGCCAGGCCCGCCATGGCCTCGTCAAAACTCATCACATGGGTCAGGATGTCCTCGTGCTCATGGGCCAGGCCGAACACCGCACCGGTTTCCGGCAGGTCGGTCAGGCCCAGGAACACATGGACGCGCTCGGTGGTGCAGCCGGGCGACGACATGAACACGGCGACCTCCTCGAGCTCCGCCATGGCGAGGCCGGCCTCCTCCATCGACTCGCGCCGCGCGGTTTCCTCCAGGCCGTCCGCGCCGTCGACCATGCCGGCGATCGCCTCCATCACCCACGGCCCTTCCGGGGCATCGACGGCGCCGGTGCGGAACTGCTCCACCAGCAGCACCCGGTCGGTGCGCGGATCGTAGGGCAGGACCGCAATAGCCTGGCGCTGAATCCACAGCTCACGCGCGCACTCGACCTCGCCACCGGAAAAACGCTCGTGGCGGATCTTCAGCTCTTCGGCGCGAAAGAAGCCGCGCCAGACCTCCCGCCGCTCCAGGACCTCGAAGCGGCGCCTGGCTGGCGCGCTCACACGTCGTCCGCGGGCTTGACCGTCTTCGGGACGGGGATCCGCATGAAGGCAGGCATCGCATCGCCAAAGCCCAGCACCCGGCCTTCGCGCGATTCCTCGCGGCGTTCCGGCCGCTCGGCCGCGGATGCCCTGGGCTGCTCCGCCGGCAGCTCCGGCTGCGGCGCATCGGCCGCCATGACGTCGGGTGCCGCCGGGCGCGCCCGCGTGCGGCGCGGCTTCTTCGGCGGCGCCTTGCCCTCGGCCTCCACCGGCACTTCCGCCGGTTCCTCCGTCGGCACTGCCGCTTCCGCCTTGGCCTTCCTGGGCCGCTCCGGCTTGGCCGCGGCGTCCGCCTTGCGGCGGCCGCGCCTGGGCTCGGCCGCCTCGGCCGGCTCCTCCAGCCCGGCGATGCCTTCCAGTTCCAGGGCCGGGATCTCCCGGCCGACCAGGGCGGTGATCGCCGCCAGGTACTTGAACTCCTCGGAGGTGACGAAGGTGAAGGCGCGTCCCTTGCGGCCGGCGCGGCCGGTCCGGCCGATCCGGTGGACATAGTCGTCCGGATGGGTCGGCACGTCGAAATTGATCACCACCGGCATGTCGGAGATGTCGAGGCCGCGCGCGGCGACGTCGGTCGCCACCAGGAAGTCGAGATCGCCGCGCTTGAAGGCGTCCAGGGTCGCCTGGCGCTGGGACTGGTCGAGGTCGCCATGGATGTCGCTGGCGTTCAGCTTGCGGCGCTTCAGTGTCCGGTTCAGCTCGGACACCGTGCGCTTGCGGTTGGAGAAGATGATCGCCTTGTCGATGTCGTGGCTACGGATCAGCTTGACCAGTGCGTCGACCTTGTCGCGCGGCGAGGTCATCACGACCACGTCGTCGATGTTCTTCGCGGTCGTGGCCGGCCGGGCGACCTCGATGACTGCGGGCTCGTTCATGAACCGGTCGGCCAGGCTGCGCACCTCCTTCGGCATGGTCGCCGAGAACAGGAGGGTCTGCTGGCGCGCCGGCAGCAGCGAGATGATCCGCGCGACGTCCGGAAT
>VFQN01008689.1_pt1 | contig 10147 bp, 10 predicted proteins | sample 3512371 | NCBI WGS metagenome assembly VFQN01 (sample SAMN10412370, study PRJNA504923) | tailings metagenome | isolation source: Replicate 2 from Balatoc abandoned mine | place: Philippines: Itogon, Benguet | collected 2017-08-28 | reverse complement strand
CAAAAACAAATGCTTAGAGTATTGCCGCGATTCGAAGAAAAGCGGAAATGCTCTAAGCCGAATGATTCTGCGGCTCATGCGATAATCGCACGAGCGCCCAGACCGAGCGGCTGTTCTGCGTTGGGTAGACCGACGTCAGCCGGCCGCGAACACCTTTGCATTGCGGATCGTTACATGACCGCGCTCGCCGGCTTTGACGGGCGTTTCGGGCGGCACATCGAATTCGAGCGTGCTGCCGCCTTCCGATACGGCCACCACGCGGCGCGCCTGCATTCGGTCGATGACGCGGAAAATGGTCGCCGGCACGCCGGTGCCGCCGGTCTGCCAGCCGAGGTCGTTTGGCGAGAGGAACAGTTCGGCCTTTCCGTCCGGCACGCCGGGTGCGGCGATTCTGGTGCCGTCGAGATCGGCTGCGCCGGCCCTGACGGTGACGGGCAGACAATTGGCGTCGCCCAAGAAATTCATGACGAAGCCGGAGTTGGGCGCCCGGCAGATCTCTTCGGTCGTGCCTTCCTGCACCACCTTGCCCTCGTTGAGGATGACCAGGCGATCGGCGAGATCCATCGCCTCCTCCTTGTCGTGGGTCACGAACAGCGTGGTGATGCCGAGCTCCTCGTGGATGCTGCGCAGCCAGCGGCGCAGGTCGCGCCGCACATTGGCGTCGAGCGCACCGAACGGCTCGTCGAGCAGCAGCACCTTGGGGTCGACGGCGAGCGCGCGGGCAAGCGCCACACGCTGCCTCTGGCCGCCCGAGATCTGGCCGGGAAACCGGTTGCCCAGCCCGTCGAGCCTGACGAGCCCGAGCAGCTCGTCGATGCGCCGGTCGATCTCGGCCTGGCTGCGCTTCCTCTTCGAGACCTTCATGCCGAAGGCGATATTCTCACCGACGGTCATATGCGGGAAGAGCGCATAATGCTGGAACACGAAACCGACGCCGCGGTCGCGCACCGGTATGTCGGTGGCGTCGAGGTCGCCGAAATAGATGTGGCCGGCGTCGGCATATTCGAGGCCGGCGACCATGCGCAGGATGGTCGTCTTGCCCGACCCCGACGGCCCGAGCAAGGCGACGAGTTCGCCGCTGCCGATGTCGAGCGATACGCCGCGTACGGCACGGAACGTGTCGAAGGTCTTCGCGACATTGTCGAGGCGGATTTTCACGGCGTCTGTTCCTGGATGGTTTGTGGCGCCGCGAGCGCGGGCCGGCCGGCTCGGCCTGCCCCCCGGCGTTCGAGCAACACCTTGGCGAAGAGCGTCACCACGGCGAGCAGCGTAAGGATCGAGGCGGCGGCGAAGGCGCCGGCCGTCTGGTAGTCGTGATAGAGCAGTTCGATATGCAGCGGCAGCGTGTTGGTCTGGCCGCGTATGTTGCCCGACACCACCGAGACGGCGCCGAACTCGCCCATCACGCGGGCATTGCATAGCACCACGCCGTAGAGCAGCGCCCAGCGGATGTTGGGCAGGGTGACGGAGAAGAAGGTTCGCCAGCCGGACGCACCGAGCGAGGTCGCGGCTTCTTCGAGATCGCGGCCCTGCGCCTGCATCAGCGGAATCAGCTCGCGGGCCACGAAGGGGGCGGTGACGAACATCGAGGCGAGCACGATGCCAGGCAGCGCGAACAGGATCTTGATGTCTGCTGCCTGCAGCGCCGGTCCGAACAGCCCCTGCAGGCCGTAGACGAAGAGGTAGGCCACACCAGCCACGATCGGCGAGATCGAGAAAGGGATCTCGATGACGACGAGCAGCACGCGCCGGCCAGGGAAATCGAATTTGGTGATCGCCCAGGCCGCGGCAATGCCGAAGGCGGTGTTGATCGGCACCGCGATCAGTGCGGTCACCACGGTGAGCAGGATGGCATGCAGCGTGTCGGGATGCATGATTGCCGCGGCGAAGACCGCGGTTCCCTGCGAAAAGGCCTGGGCGACGATGACGAGCAGCGGCGCCACGATGACGATGGCAGTCACGAACAGCACGACGCCGATCAGGGTGCGGCGGACGCGCGGCTTGTCGCCGACGCGGGGCGGGCGGCCCTTGCGATGCGCCTCCATGGTCAGCCCTTCCTCGTATAGCGCAGCGCGCGCGCCTGCATCAGGTTGGTGGCGGCGAGCATGACGAAGGCGGTGATGAGCAGCACCGAGGCGATCGCAGCCGCCGCCTGGTAGTCATATTCCTCGAGCCGGATGAAGGCGAGAAGCGCGGTGATCTCGGTCTCCATCGGCTGGTTGCCGGCGATGAAGATGATGGCGCCGAATTCGCCGAGGCTGCGGGCGAAGGACAGCGACAGGCCGGCGAGAAGCGCGGGCGTCAGCAGCGGCAGCAGGACGCGCAGGAAGATCGCGCGGTCGCTGCCGCCGAGTGTCTGGGCGGCCTCTTCCAGCGCCGGATCGAGATCCTCGAGCACCGGCTGCACGGTACGCACGATGAATGGCAAGCTGGTGAAGCACATGGCGACCATGATGCCCAGCGGCGTGTAGGCGACCTTGATACCGGCCTCCGCCAGCAGCGCGCCGAACCAGCCGTTGGTGGCGAAGAGCGTGGTGAGCGCGATGCCGGCCACTGCCGTCGGCAACGCGAAGGGCAGGTCCACCAGCGCATCGACGATGCGACGGCCCGGGAAACGGTAGCGCACCAGCACCCAGGCGAGCGCCAGGCCGAAGAACAGGTTGAAGATGGTGGCGGCGAGCGCCGAGAGCGCGGTCACGCGATAGCTGGCGACGGCGCGCGGGGAGGAGACGATGCGCCAGTAATCGGCCGGCCCGAGCCCCGCCGCTTTGAACACCAGCGCGCCGAGCGGCAGCACGACGATGATCGCGACGTAGAAGAGCGTGATCCCGAGCGCCAGGGGAAACCCCGGCAGGACGCGACGTGCCACCTGCAAGAAACCTTCTTGAAACCAGAGCAATTCCGGCAAAAGTGTGCAGCGGTCTTGCGTCCGGAATTGTGTAAAAGAGTCGGGGCCGGTTGTTGCCGGCCCACGCCTCTACCATCGGAGAGTGTTTGATATCAACGCGATCCGTAGAGTTGGTCGAGCGTTGCGCCGGCCTTGAAATGCTCTTCCTGGATCTTGTCCCAACCGCCGAATACGTCCTCGACCTTGACCAGCCGCACTTCAGGGAACTGGTCCTTGAATTCTGCGGCGACGGCCGGGTCGTTCGGGCGGTTGCCGTTCTCGGCCAGGACCTTCTGGCCTTCCGGCGTATAGAGGAAGTCGAGATAGGTCTTGGCGAGATCGCGCGAGCCGCGCTTGTCGACCACCTTGTCGACGATCGCCACCGGGAACTCCGCCAGCAGGCTGACGGACGGCACGACGATGTCGAACTTGTCCTCGCCGAACTCCTTGGCGATGCCGCGGGTTTCCGCCTCGAAGGTGATCAGCACGTCGCCGATCTCGCGCTCGACGAAGGTCGTGGTCGCGGCGCGGCCGCCGGTGTCGAAGACGGGCACGTTGGCGAACAGCTTCTCGATGAACCCGCGCACCTTGGCGTCGTCATTGCCGAAGGCTTCCTTGGCGTAGGCCGTGGCCGCGAGATAGGTATAGCGCGCATTGCCTGACGTCTTCGGGTTGGGGAAGATCACCTTCACGTCGTCGCGCACCAGGTCGTTCCAGTCCTTGATGCCTTTCGGATTGCCCTCGCGAACGAGGAAGGCCGGAAGCGAATAATAGGGCGAGGCATTGTTGGGGAATTCGCTCTTCCAGTCGTCGGAGACGAAGCCGCCCTTCACCAGCGCATCGATATCGGTTACCTGGTTGAAGGTCACCACATCGGCCTCGAGGCCTTCCAGGATGGCACGCGCCTGCTTGGAGGAACCACCATGCGACTGGTCGACGCTGACGCCGGGGTGTTTCGCGATGAAAGCCTCGTTCACCTTCACGAAGAGCTCGCGTGCGATGTCGTAGGAGGCGTTGAGCAGCTTGTCGGCCGCAAAGGCCGGCAGCGAGGCCGAAAACAGCGTGGCGGCAGCCACGCCGATCAGAAGCAAGCGTTTCATGAAGATGCCTTTGTTGTCTGAGCGTCTTGGGCGAAATAACCATGCGCCGCCCGCCCGAACGAGGCATCGGCATCTGCCGCCTTGCGTCGGATTGGAAAATTTTACCCCACACGCCGGGATTGACGGAACAGGATTGCGGATCGCGGGCGCGTTTGCAGTCTTTCGCTCTCCGCCAGACGCTTTTCCCCGTTCTGGCCCGATCGAAAGAAGACAGAGGGTCTTCCGGTCGCGTAGGCTTCGGGAAAGGTGGCGACGTAAGAAACGGAATTCGGAAACAGGGTCATGGACGACAAGACGCGCCGGCGCTCCGGCGACCTGACCAGCGGCCCGATCCCCCGCACGCTCCTGATCTTCGCCCTGCCGGTGCTGGGCTCGAACGTGCTTCAATCCCTGAACGGGTCGATCAACGCGGTCTGGGTCGGGCGCTTCCTCGGCGAGGCTGCACTTGCGGCCACGTCCAACGCCAATCTGGTGCTGTTTCTCATACTCGGCACCATGTTCGGTATCGGCATGGCCGCAACCATCCTCGTGGCGCAGGCGGTGGGCGCCCGCGACATGTCGGACGCGAGGCGTATCGTCGGCACGAGCGCGACATTCTTCTTCGGTGTCTCGATCGTCTTCGCGGTCTGCGGCTGGTTCTGGGTCGACGCGATCCTCACGGCGCTCGGCACGCCGCCTGACGCCTTGCCGCTCGCCCGTTCCTACCTGCGCATCATCTTCGTGGCCGTGCCGGCGATGAACCTGTTCAGCTTCGTGATGACAGTGCTGCGCGGCGCCGGCGATTCACGTACGCCCTTTGCCTTCATGGCTTTGGCCGTCGTACTCGACGTCGTCCTGAATCCGCTGCTGATCCGCGGCATCGGGCCGTTCCCGACCCTTGGCGTCGCGGGTTCTGCGATGGCCACGCTGGTCAGCCAGACGGTCGGCGTCGTGGCGATCCTCATCCTGCTTTATGCCCGCCGCCATCCGCTGCGGCTTGCCGGACCCGACCTTGCTCTGTTCCGGCCCGATCCCGCGCTGCTAAGACTGGTGGTGGTCAAGGGCATCCCGATGGGCCTGCAGATGATCGTGATCTCGGTATCGGCGCTGGTGTTGATGGGCATGGTCAACGGCTATGGATCGCAGGTCGCGGCGGCCTACGGCATCGCCGCGCAGCTGTGGACCTATATCCAGATGCCGGCCCTGGCGATCGGCGCGGCGGTGTCGTCGATGGCCGCGCAGAATGTCGGCGCCGGGCGCTGGGACCGCATCGGCAAGGTCGCCGCGTCGGGCGTCGGCTTCAACCTCGTGCTCACCGGCGCGCTGGTCGCCTTGCTCTATCTCTTCGACCGGCCGGTCCTAGGTCTTTTCCTCGCGAGCGATACCGCGGCGATCGACATCGCCGTCCATATCAACAATGTCGCGTCCTGGTCCTTCATCCTGTTCGGCATCACCATCGTGTTGTTCGCGACGGTGCGCGCCACCGGCGCGGTGATGCCGCCGCTGCTCATCCTGGTCGTCTCCGTGCTCTTCGTGCGTACCGGTTTCGCCTATTTCGGGCGGGACGAATTGAGCGTGGAGGCGCTATGGTGGAGCTTCCCGGTCGGTTCCATCGTCTCGCTGATGCTCGGGATCGCCTACTATCGCTTTGGCGGCTGGCGGACCATGCACCGGATCGAGAACAGGCCCGCCGCCGGCGAGCCGCCGGACACCGGCCTGGGCGTGCCGCGTCAGCGCGCCGTGTTTGATCCCGAGAGTTGATTTCCAGGGCCGGCGGGAGCGACCGGGATACCGCTGCGGGTCATGCGAAACGCTCACGCGCTCTGGCACGGGCTTTCTCCGCTTCGATCTCACGATCGCGCGGCGCGCTCGTCGTGTGCAGGGAATCGAGCAGGCGATGCGCCGAAGCTGAGATCTCCTCGATCGCGCGATCGAAGGCTGCTTCATTGACCTGAGACGGCCGGTTGAAACCGCTCAGCTTGCGCACGAACTGCAACGCGGCCGCGCGGATCTCCTCGTCCGTCGCCGGCGGCTCGAAGTTGTAAAGCGTGCGAATGTTCCTGCACATGATATCGCTCCCGTCACGACCGCTTCGGATGGCGGCCCCTGCCAGACTATAGGGCGAAGCGCCCGGCGGGAAACCCCATCGGATGATCGCGTGTCAGTAGTAGACCGCGAAATGCCTGCCCTCGATCCTGTGAACCGAGATCTCCGTATCGAAGATCTCGCGCAGCAGGCCAGCCTGCATGATCTCGTCGGGGCTGCCCTGCCGTGCGATCCGGCCATCGCGCATGGCCACGATGTGGTCCGAGTAGCGGGCGGCGAAATTGATGTCGTGGAGCACGGTGACGATGGTCTTGCCCAGGCGGTCGGCGGCATCGCGCAGCAGCCTCATCATCGCGCTGGCATGCTTCATGTCCAGATTGTTGAGCGGCTCGTCGAACAGCGCATAGTCGGTGTCCTGTGCGACGACCATGGCGACGAAGGCGCGCTGGCGCTGGCCGCCGGACAGTTCGTCCAGAAACCGGTCGGCAAGCCCGTGAAGATCGAGGAAGCCCAGGGCCTCGTCGATATGCCCGGCATCCTCGGCCGTCAGCCTGCCTTTCGAATAGGGGTAGCGTCCGAAGGCCACCAGGTCCCGCACCGTCAGACGCGCGGTCAGCTGGTTGTCCTGGCGCAGGATGGAGAGGCGCCGTGCGAGCTGGTCGCCCGGCGTCCGCGTCACGTCGAGCCCGTCGACCGCCACCTTGCCTGATGCCATCGGCAGCAGGCGGCTCACAATCGACAGCAGCGTAGACTTGCCGGCGCCGTTCGGCCCGATGATCGAGGTGACGCCGCCTTTCGGCAGGACGAGCGAGACGTCGTCGACGACCACCGTTCCGTCATAGGCCTTGGAAACCTTGTCGAGCTCGATCATCGTTTCGCGCCTCGCAGGAGAAGGGTGAGGAAGACGAGGCCGCCGACGAATTCCACGACGATGCTGAGCGCCGAATTGAAGGCGAGCAGGCGCTCCAGGATCACCTGGCCACCGACCAGGCACAGCACGCCGAGCATCACCGCGGCCGGCAGGATGAGGATATGCCGGCTGCCGGGTACGAGCCGGTAGGCCATGCTGGCCACGAGCAGGCCGAGAAAGGTCACGGGGCCGACGAGAGCGGTCGAGACGGAGACCAGCACCGCCACGATGACCAGGATCAGCGCGACCATACGGCGGTGGTCGACGCCGAGATTCATGGCTGTCTCCCGTCCGAGCGCCAGCACATCGAAACAATGTTTGATACGCCAGCCGAGCAGGCTGGCCCCGCCGATCAGCAGGGCGGAGATGCCGAGCATCCGGGGGTCGGCGCTGTTGAAGCTGGCGAACAGCCGGTCCTGCAGCACCACGAATTCGTTCGGGTCGATGATGCGCTGCATGAAGTTGGAGAGGCTGCGGAACAGCACCCCGAAGACGACGCCCGTCAGCATCAGCAGATGCAAACTGCGCCCCGCTCCGGAGAACAGCCAGCGATGGAGCAAGGCGCTGAACAGCACCATGACCGCGACCTCGCCAAGAAACAGCAGCCGCGAGTCGAGGCCGGACACGCGGGCGGCTCCGAGTACGAAGACGAGCGTGGTTTGAACAAGCACATAGAGCGCGTCGAAGCCCATGATCGAGGGCGTGAGGATGCGGTTGTTGGTGATCGTCTGGAATAGCACCGTCGACACGCCGACCGCATAGGCGACGAGCACCATGGTCGCCAGCTTGGCGCCGCGGAAGGGCAGCACGAAATCCCACCGGCCGCGAGCGCCGATGGTCATGAAGGCTACGCAAGCGAGAAACGTCAGGGCTGCGAGGGCGAGCAGGACCGGCGCCGCACTCCTCTTCGGCGCGGCCTGTCCGTGGGCAGGGTCAGGCGGCACGGGCGTCCTTCCTGAGCAGCAGATAGAGGAAGAGGACGCTGCCGACGACACCCGCGACGGTCCCGATCGGAACCTCGTAGGGATGAAGCACGAGGCGCCCGGTCATGTCGCAGGTCAGTACGAAGCCGGCGCCCAAGACCGCAACCCATGGCAGGGTTTTTCTCAGATTGTCGCCCAGGATCATGCTGACGACATTGGGCACGATCAGGCCGAGGAACGGGATCATGCCGACGGTCACCACGACCACCGCCGTCACCATCGACACGATGACAAGGCCGAGCCTTACCACGCGCCGATAGTTCAGCCCGACATTGGTGGTGAAGTCCTCGCCCATGCCGGCGACGGTGAGGCGGTCTGCCATGAGATAGGCGAGGCCGCCGAGGCCGAAGGAGATCCAGAGCAGTTCGTAGCGTCCGCGCAGCACGCCGGAGAAGTCGCCGGTCGTCCAGGCCCCCAGCGACTGCAGCATGTCGTAGCGATAGGCCAGGAACGAGGTCACCGAGCCGATGACGCCGCCGAGTACGATGCCGACCAGCGGCACGATCAGCGTCGACCGCAGCGGGATGCGGCGCAGGATCGCAAGGAAGAGCATGGTTCCGGCCAGCGCGAAGGCGGCGGCGACGGCCATCTTGGCGATGACGGGAAGCCCGGGCGCAAGCAGCATGACGGTCAGGATGCCGAGGCCGGCCGACTCCACCGTGCCTGCGGTGGAGGGTTCGACGAAGCGGTTGCGGGTCAGCATCTGCATGATCGTGCCGCACACGGCCATCGCCGAGCCCGCGAGGATGATGGCGATGGTGCGGGGAATGCGGCTGGCGAGCAGGATCTGTGTCGCGCGGCCGTCGGACGAGAACAAAGCTGAAGGCGAGACATCGCTGACGCCGACGAACAGGCTCATCCCGCCGAGCAGCGGGATGAGTAATGCGGCAAGGACGAGATAGCGTCTGCTGCGGTCGTTGCCGGGCACGTCGCGCTCAGTCCTTGCGCAAGGCCTTGGCGATCTGGTCGGCATTGCCGCGCAATGCGGCGATGCCGCCGCCGATGAGATACCAGCCGGCCGGATCGAGATAGACGACCTGGCTCGTCTTCCAGGCGGTCGTCTGCGCGACGAGTTCGTTGTCGAGGAACTGCTTTGCGGCTACCCCTTCACGGCCGATCGCCGCGTCGCGGTCGATGACGAACAGCCAGTCGGGATTGGTCTCCAGGATGAATTCGAAGGAAGCGGCCTGGCCGTGATTGGCCGTGTCGAGCCCTTCTCGCGCCGGGGTGACGCCGAATTCGGAATGGAGCATGCCGAAGCGAGAACCGGGTCCGTAGGCGCTCATCTTGCCGCCGGTGGTGAGGACGAGCAGCCCCTTGCCGGCTTTGCCGGCGGCCTCGCGCACGCCTTTGATTGCCGCATCGAGTGCGGCGATCTCGGCCTCGGCCTCCTTCTCCTTGCCGAAGATCCGGCCGAGCGTCTCGACATTGCTCTTGACGCTGGCGACGAAATTCTTCGGATCGGTGGTGAGGTCGATGGTCGGCGCGATCTTGGCGAGCTCGGCATATTTTGCGCTGGAGCGACCGCCGACGATGACGAGATCGGCATCTGCCGCATTGACCGCCTCGAAGTCCGGCTCGAACAGCGAGCCGACCTTGGCATAGCCTTCATCGGTATATTTCGAGAGATAATCGGGCAGCTTTACGGTCGGCACGCCGGCGATCTCGACGCCCAGGGCATCGAGATTGTCGAGCGTGGCGAGGTCGAAGACCAGGACCTTCTTCGGCGTGGCCGGCAGCGTGATCTCGCCCTGCGTGTGCTTGACGGAGATCTCTTCGGCGCTTGCGAGCGAGATCGGTAACAGCGCGAGGGCGAGCGTTGCGGCGATCAGTCCGCGGCGTGTGGTCATGGTTGTTTCTCCATCTGTCGAGCTGGTGTGTTTTCTGCGGCGATCGCGCGAGTACCCCTCATCCGACCGCGCTTCGCGCGGCCACCTTCTCCCACAAGGGGAGAAGGCAGGATCCAAGCTTCAGCGGCCATGCAAACCACCAACGCCGCCGATTGGCCGAAGCGCTTCCGCAGTGCGTTCCCTTCTCCCCTTGTGGGAGAAGGTGGCCGCGCCTGCCAGGGCGCGGTCGGATGAGGGGTGCCTTGGCGCCGACGGGCCGTAACAACGCGCGCGAAGTTCCGGCCCATCTCAATCATCTACATGGTCGTGGCCGCCGATACGGCCCGGGCGCCAATAACCTTCCGACGAGATCCGGTCGCGCGAGAAGCCGCGCGCCAGAAGCGCGTGCCGCA
>VFQN01008688.1_pt1 | contig 10149 bp, 9 predicted proteins | sample 3512371 | NCBI WGS metagenome assembly VFQN01 (sample SAMN10412370, study PRJNA504923) | tailings metagenome | isolation source: Replicate 2 from Balatoc abandoned mine | place: Philippines: Itogon, Benguet | collected 2017-08-28 | reverse complement strand
TTTGATGTCGCTATCGCCGGCTTCACGGCGAACCGGTCGGCACGGCCGGCGCTGATCTCGATCGTGGAGCAGATACTGCAGGCCTCGATGCGGCGGGCCTGAGCGCCAATCCGCTCTTCAGCGTGCTTGCCGCCTGCCCGCCCCGGACAATCCGTCAAAGGGTCGCCAACCGGGAATTCGGCATCGCCATCGCATAGGCCTTGCGCATCGTCAGCTTCTCTTCCAGGGCCTTGATGACACTCGTCGCAAAGTCCGATCTGTACATGGCGCTGGCCCGCGACAGACCGCCCGGCGTGAAGACATTGATCTCGAGGAGCTTGTCGCCGACGAGATCGAGGCCGACGAGAAACATGCCGTCGCTCACCAGCTTCGGCCGCACCAGATCGGCGATGGCGAGCATCTTGTCCGTCACCTTGACCTTGCGGGCGGTGCCGGCGGCGTGGATGTTGGAGCGAAGGTCGCCCTTGGCTGGGACCCTGCGGAAGGCGGCATAGTTGCCGTCACGCTCCAGAGGCCGGCCATTCATCAGGAACAGCCGCACATCGCCTGATTTCGCCTCCGGGATATAGGCCTGGGCGATCAGATAGCCGTCGCCGCTGGCTGCCTCGAAGATCTGGTTGAGGTTGGAATCGTCCGATTTCGCGACATGGAAGACGTTCTTGCCGCCCGAACCCTGGAGCGGCTTCACAATGCAGCCCTTGGGCTGCTCGTCGACGAAAGAGCGGATCTCGGCGACGCTGCGCGATATCAGCGTCGCCGGCCTGACCTCTTCCGGGAAAGCCTGAAGGTAGAGCTTGTTCTGCGCCTGCGACAGGCCGTCGGGATCGTTGACCACCACGACGCCGCGTTCGGCCGCCAGCCGGCCGAACATCAGGCCGGCATTGGCGGCCCAGGGTCGGCCGCTCGCGTCGAGCGACGGGTCGTTGCGCAGGAACAGAGTGTCGATGTCGCTGATCGCGAAGGTCTTCTTCTGCTTCGCCGCCCCCTGCAGCGCGGCGTGCAGCTTTTCCGCGGTCTTGTAGGGCGCGTCCGGCAGGACCACGGCGCTCACCGCGAGGCTGTCGTCAGGCCGCAAGATGAAATCGCCTGGCTCCACATAGACGACGGAATGCCCGCGCTGCGCTGCGGTCAGCGCCAGGCTCGTGGTGGTGTAGTTCGGCGTCTCGCTCTCGACGGAATTGACGAAGAACGCAATGCGCATCAGGGACCTCCGGTCAGGCTTCAATCATGTCGATCGGATCAATCCCCGCCATCGCTTTCTTGAGGCGGGGCCTTGCCGCCTCGGAGGAGAGGAATGCGGGTTCGAGCAGCGGCGGGCGCAGCAGGCCACGCGCGCTGAGTTCCTGGATTGCGCCGAAATGCGCGACAGCGATCTTGCCGATCCAGAACGGGGTGAGGCTGCCGCCCTGCCTCAAATGTTCGAGCACCTGCATCACGCCGCGCAGATAGATCGCATCCTTTGCAAGTCCGCCGCCCCGGAAGACACGCAGCACGATGTTGAAGGCTATGCGCCGGTCGAAACCGTGATCTTGGCGAAGAAGCCGGAAGACCTCCTCGAAGGCGGCGCCGCCGAGCATCGCCTGGCAGGCGACGACCCTGGCGGCAAGCAGCCTCAGCCGCGCGACGGTCATACCGCCGACCAGATATTCGGCCAGCACGGCCAACCCCTCCTGCATGCCCTCGTAGCCGGCAAGCCCGCTGCGGAGGATGGAGAGCCCCTGCATGTCGCCATTAAAATAGGTGAGCAGATGAACGCCGATCTCATGGCTAAGCAGCGCCGTCAGGCGCTCGGGCGCGAGGCTGGTGTTGCGCGAGACGAACAGCCGGTTGCGGGAGACGAGGAGGCCGGCCGGCAGGTCCGCCCGGACCTCCACCGAAGCGTCGAAATCCGGATAGGCCGCGCGGTAGCCGGCGATCATGTCGCGCGCGGCGGCGGCCACGGTCTCGGCGCCGAGACCCTTGGGCCGGACCGCCGATGCGCTCTCAGGGGCTTTGCCGAGAATGTCGCGCGCCTTGGCGGCAAGGGTCGGCTCGACGCTGCCATAAAGCGCCCGGCCGAGCTCCATGAAGCGTGGCGTCTCGCGGGTCGCGAGCAAGGAGAGCTGAAGGTCGAGTTCCTGCTGCTTCTCGGAGAGCAGCCCTGTCAGGAGCGGGTCTTCCAGTTGATCGAGCGCCACCGAAAAGAGCTTGCGTTTCTCGGCGGAGATCTCGAATTCGAGCGGCCGATAGAGCAGTTTCGGAGCCCGATCGAAACCGCCGGCCTTGAATTCCAGCCAGGCTTGCTCAGCGTTGATTGGGGTGACGGAAAGCAGGAAGTCGAAGGCCGAGGCCACCTCGTCGATCGCCCGGTCGGCTCGCGTCACGGCGTCGACATAGGCGCGCCGGCCGAGGGAACGATGGGTTGCCGGAGCATCGAGCTTCGATGCCTTCAGGAAGACACTGACCGCCTGCAGCGCGGAGTCGACCATGTTGGCGACGACGAGATCGTGAACGGCGGGATAGATGCGATCGGCACCGGGCACCTTGTAGATCGGCGCGAAACGAATCGCCAGCCACGCGACATCACTGAGATCGTCCGACAAGCGCGCCTGTCCCCGGGGCGCGGCGGCGAGTTCGCCGACGCGCGGTGTCCGGTATTTGGCTTCCCGTCGGGAGGCGGCAGCCGCGAAGCGCTTGAGCGCGGCCTGCTCGGCCGCAGTCCCGCCGCTCGCGAGCGCAATCTCGAATGGCCTTAGGAACGGCACGTCCTCGGTGAGGAACCGGTCTTCGGCCAATTCGCCGAACTCGAGCACGAGGAATGCGCCGCAATGTTTCCTGAGCCTTTGCGCCACCAGCGCCACCACTTCCCAGGCGAGACCGATATCGGCCGCGATCAGATAGGACGCGCTGGCGGAGACGACGTGGAACGCAGCGTCTCGGGCCGCACCCACATGGACACAGAGAAAGGGAAGCGGCCGATCGATATGTAGGCGACAGCCGTCGCAGAGATCCTTGCGGATCGGCTTGCCCTCCATAAGCAACGCGTCGAGGGCCAGTTCGATCGTCGCCGAGGGAGAGGCCGGTTCTACGAGCTTCGGCTTCATGCCATGCCCCGTAGCGACTTCTCGAGGACCGGCACCGCGGACGCCAGCGCAGCACGCAACTGTCCGATCGCCTCCCAGTCGGGCTCACCGCTCCATTCGTCCATGAATATCTTCTTGAACTCGACGGCGATGGCGCAGCCGGTCTCCGAAAAATTGGCGTGGACGAAACGTGTCTGCTCGCCCCTGCCCTGAAAGGACACGTTCTCGCGCACGTCGATCGGCCGGCCGCGGAGGCGATGGCCGCGCAGCGTCTCGATGAACGAGTCCACCACCGGCACCCATCGCTCGCGATCCATGGAAAAGGTGCCGATGTTGATGTCGGGCGCGAGGTCCTGGGCCATGGGGTTCGCCACGGGACCGTCGCGGCGATGATTGTAGCTATGGACGTCGACGAGCACGAAGCGGCCGTACCGCTTCTCGATGTCGGCCAGCACGCGTTTCAACGCGCCGTAGAAGGCGTCGTGGAAAGTAAGTGACTCCGCGACGACGTCATCGGCCGGCCCCTCCCGCCAGACTTCAAGGCCCCAGGATTGCGCCGGCGAAAGATAGACGGCTTGGTCTCGCGCGCGATTGAGATCGACCTCGAAGCGTGATCGATGGACGACGACTTGCGTCGGGAAGTCGGCGATAAACTGTTCCGTGAAGGGGTCTTCCTCACGCCGCCGGTCGGTTTCGGCCAAGCACATCAGCGAGCGGCAAGCGACGCGCACGTCGCCGCCGCTGTGAATAGCGGTCCCCACGACAGGAGAATCCCCCAACGTGATCGTCCAGCCAGCCGGTTCCGTTTTCGAAATGCGCTCGTTCACGATGATCCAAATGCGCTGAGGCGCTGAGGGTTCCAGCGGTAGTGCGTCCTTCGAGGCTCGCTTCGCGAGCACCTCAGGATGAGGGAGGTTGGCGCCACGCATCCGGGCTGAGGGGTGTCGGCGCTGCGGATCATCGGCACCACGCACCTTGGGGACGTCGTGCAGTCTTCGTCAGTTCCTCAGGTGCCTGGCACTGCCTCAATCACTTTGCGTATCTTGGGTGCAGCCGTCGCTCATCTTGGATGTGCAGCGCCAACCTCCCTCATCCTGAGGTGCTCGCGAAGCGAGCCTCGAAGGACGCACTGCGCCGGCAACTCGAAGAGCCACCATCTCCGTCCGGGCACGCGAGGCGCCCTCCCCGCGCTCTGAGGCCCGATCGGGCCTCGTCACAGGAGGCTGTCGCGAAGGCGCCTATGTCGCGTCCTTCGACACGAGCGTATCCGGCCCGGGATCGCCTCCGGCCGCAGCGATGGCGAGGCGGCGCATGTAGTGGTTCCAGCCCTTCGCGTGGCTGGCGCGCTCGGTCTCGTCGGGCAGGCCGCTGTGGGTGAGGCGTAACAGAGTACCGTTTCCCTTCTCGACGAGGTCGATCTCGATGAGGGTCGAGCCGGGGGGCACGTTCTCGCGGCCTTCCCAGCCGAAGCTGTAGGCCAAGCGATGGACGGGGATCACCTCGGTGAATTCGCCCCGGGCGACATTGCGACCGCCGACATCGACGAGATAGATGCCGCCGGGATGCGGCTCCACAGTCGCCTTGCTGGCAAGCCAGCGCATGATCTTGTCTGGATCCGTGAGAAAAGCGAAGACCGTCGCCTGCGGGGCGGCAATCTCGATCTCGCTGCGAACCGTCTCGGCCATGACTGCTCCTCCAGTTCGGCAATTGGTGCGATTACTGCAATGTAGGTTGCTCCATGCGGACCGCAAGAAAGCTCCCGCCGCCTCATGACAGGCGCGCGGCGCCATTGCATGATCCGGCCATGCAACTGCCCTCCGCCCTCTCCTTTCTCGTCGACGAAGCACATGGCATGGCCGACGGCGACGCCTTCCTGTCGGCACTCGGCACCAGGCTTCTCGCCGACGGCATCCCGCTGGCGGGCGGCACCCTCACCCAGGCGCCGGCACACCCGATCATCGCGCGCCGAAGCTGGCTGTGGCGCGCCGACAGCGGCGCCGTCGTCCAGGCGCTTGATATCGGCATGGCCGATGACCCGGATCAAGCAAAAGCCGATCGCGACTGGCTGGCAGGTCTGGGAACAGTGGCCTTGCTGGACGACTTGTTGCGCGATACGTCGCTTCATTGGGCGGCCAGCCGGCCGCTCGACGCTTCCGAACTGGAACTGCTGCGCGACGTCGCGCGCTTTGCCGCGCCGCCATTGGCGGCGCTCGCCGCGCGTGCGACGCTCGCCGCGCTGCTCGAAACCTATCTCGGGCGACGCAGCGCCGCACAGGTGCTCGGCGGCCGATTGCGGCGCGAACCGGGCGAGACGATCCGGGCCGCGCTGCTCTATGCAGACTTGCGCGGCTTCACCGAGCTTTCGGAATCGGCAAAACCCGAGGAGGTCGTCGCGGCGCTCGACGCCTGGTTCGACCGCATCGGCGGCGGCGTCCACGCCTTCGGCGGAGAGGTGCTGAAGTTCATCGGCGACGGTGTGCTGGCGATCTTTCCGATCGGCGAGCGCAGCGCGGCGGCCGCCTGCGATGCGGCATTGCGTGCCGCCGCGGCCTCGCGTGCCGGCATGGCGCATCTCGACGGCAACCGAGTAAGGCAAGGGCTTCCGCCCTTGCCGTTCGGTTTGGCGCTGCATGTCGGGGAGATGCTGTGGGGCAATATCGGCACGGCTGACCGGCTGGATTTCACGGCAATCGGCCCGGCGGTCAATCTCGTCAGCCGGCTGGAAGGCCTTTGCCGGCCGCTCGGCCGCACCGTCTTGATGTCTGATGCGTTTGCGGCGGAGACGACCCAGCCCGTGGTACCGATCGGCGAGCACCGGCTGCGCGGCATCGCGACACCTTGCGCGGTGTTCGCGCTTCCGGAATGAGGCGACCCGCCTTCAACACTGCGGACGCAGCGAACGGCGCTTTGTGGCAAGGGGACGGCCTGTTCCAGGGTGTGCCAGCAGCGCCTGGGGACACCAGAAGGTTCTGGCCGCTGCGATCGCCACAGCGCATGCGCGTTGCGACATGCGGGGCTTGCGGGACACGGCCGGCCTTTGCGTGTAGAGGCTCCCTCCGAAAGGTGGGGTCTCCATGAACAGCGTATCGTCGGCCAATTTCGGTCGAGCCATGATCATTCTGGCCGTCTTGCTGCAGGCCATCGGCAAGGTGACGTTCGGAACGTGGCTCGCGGCCTTTCCCTCGCCCTTCTTTGTCTTCATCAGCTTTGCGCTCACGGCGGCCTTCTTCCTCGCGATCTCGCGTCAGGGCGCAGGCGAAAAGGCATGGGGAGCGCTGCTGCTCCTGAACGCCAGCACGGCGCTGACATTCCTGTGCTTTTTCTACGCCCTGAAGCTCATCGAACCGGCCATCGTAGGAGCCGTCGAGATCGGCATCGGTCCGATCCTGGCGGTCGGAATGTCCTTGGCGCTGGCGGGCGAGCGGCCGACCCCGCTGCGGCTCGTGGTGTGCGCCGGCATTCTCGCCGGCTGTCTGATTCTCGGGGTTGCCGCCTTGCAGGGGAGCGGCTTCGAGTCCTTCGGATGGAACGCCTGGCTCGGCTTGGGGGCAAGCGTCGCAGCCGGCATCGGCGCGGTGCTGATAACCATGGCCTCGAAAGCGCTCCTGAACCGCGGGTGGAAGTTCGGCGCGGTGCTCGCGCACCGCTTCTATCTCATCCTGCCGATCTCCCTGGCGATGACGCTTGGAACCGACACATCCACGATCGAATGGTCGGGAGCGCTCTGGGCAACCCTGTTGGTGGTGTCGGTGGTCGGCGTCCTCGCGCCCCTGTACTTCCTGCAGGTGGGCATCGGCCGTTGCGATCCCTACACGGTCATGGTGACGATGGCCGCCCTGCCCGTCCTCACATTCGTCATCGAAGGGCTTTCCCCTCTCTACTCGTGGTCATGGATGACGGCTGGCGGATTGCTCGTCGTCACCGCCTTCCTGCTGCTCGATGTTGTTGCGAAACGTTCGTGAGGATCGACATAGCGCTCCGAAAAAGGCGCGGGAATATGGCCGCGCGCCCAGTGAGCGACCGGTCGATCGCCGCTATGCCGCCTGCATCCGGCGCGGCGTCTCATCCTCGGCCACGAACTGCAGGATCGCGGCCAGAGTTCCAACGACGATGAGGGAAATCCAGGCGATCGAATAGCTGCCGCTCCACTGATAGCTGAGGCCGCCGAGCCAGGCGCCGAGAAAGGCGCCGACCTGATGGCTCAGGAACATTACGCCGAACAAGGCGCCGAAGTTGGCCGCGCCAAAGCGCGAATTGATGAGGCCGCTGACCGGGGGCACGACACTCAGCCAGAGGAACCCCATGGCGGCAGCGAAGACCAGGGTCGTCTCGGTGCTGACCGGCAAGGCGAAAAACACGGCGACGGAGGCCGTTCTCGACAGATAAATCAGCGCCAGAACGTTCTTGTTGCCCCAGCGCTGGGAGAGATAGCCCGCAACCAGAGTTCCCACCGCGTTGCAGATACCGATGAGCGCGATCGCCTGGGCGCTGACGGACGCCGGCAGCCCACAGATGCTGATAAACTTCGGAAGATGGGTCGCGATGAAGATCAACTGGAAGCCGCAGGCGAAGAAGGAGACCGTCGTGACCACGAAAGCCTGGTCGGCGAGAGCCGACTTTATGGCGCGGCGCGCATCGGGCCTCTGTGCCGAGCTTACGGCGGCATCCGGAACAGGGCGGCGGAAGACGAAGGCCACCGCCGCCATGCACAAAGCGAGCGCCGCCAGGCCGCCGAGCGCGCCCTGCCAGGACCAGAACTCGATCATCGCTTGCGCCGTCGGGGCCAGCACGAAGGTGCCGAGCGAACCGACGGCGGCGAGGATCGATACGGCGGTAGCACGCACCGCAGGCGCGGCCAGCCGCGAGACGATGCCGACCAGCACGCCATGAGAGGTTCCGGCAACCGCCAGGCCGATCATCAGACCGCCTCCCAGATAGAGGCCGAACAGGCTGCCGGTGCCGACCAGAAAAAGACCGGCACAGAACAGCAAAGCGGCGACGATGACGACGAGACGCCCACCGTAGCGGTCGCAAAGCGCGCCCATGAAGGGCTGCCCGATTCCCCAGGCCAGGTTCTGCAACGCCATGACAAGGCCGAAGGCGGCGACGGAGATGCCTGCGCCCTGGACCATCGGCTCCATGAACAGGCCGAGGCTCTGCCTGAGCCCCATCGAAAGCGACAGGATCGTTCCAGCCGCGACGAGCGACAGGATCAGGACTGGAGACCAGGCTTTGGCTGCAGTTGACGACAAGGGGCATCCTCCCGGGGCACGATGCCGGGACCATAGGCATCAGACCGCGAGAGGAAACTCACTAGTCGGTATACATGACCGACGGGCTTGCCGGGTGCCCGTTCAAGGGGGGCCAGCGGCCAGGCCGTTCGCCACGATCATCGCCGCCGCATCACCAGCCGAGATCGCGTAGGCCGTGTCGCGATGGATGAGCATATGCATAATCGCACCCTCGACCAGGATGATCAGTTGTCGGGCGATCGGCGCCGCATCCGACAAGCCCCCGGATTCCAGTTCGCCCGCGAGCCAGGCTTCGAAGCGCCGCTTGTGATCGGAGGCCATGACCACCGCCGGATGGCCGGGCTGGTCGGCGAGTTCGACCGCCGCACGCGTGAAACCGCAGCCCCGCCATTTCGGTTGCCGCGCATGGTTGGAAAGCGCACAGAACAAGCCTTTGATCCGCTCGGGCATCGGCCTGCCTGCCTCCCCCAGCCAACGGCGATAGCGCTCCACCGTCGGGGCGTCGCGCGCAGCCAGATAGGCAGCGATCAGATCGTCCTTGCTCTTGAAGTGATAATAGAGCGTGCGCTTGGTGACGCCGGCCCGCTCGGCGATGGCGTCGACACTGACACTGCGCAGCCCATGCTCGTAAAACAGCAACTCCGCCGCGCCGATGATCCTGTTTCGCGTATCCGGCTGCGCCATCCCGGCCCTTCATGCCTGCTCTATTGCGAAGAGACTATCGCGGCTGAAACAGGCTTTGTAGGCCCAGTCAGCCCGAAGCCAGGGTTTGGCAACGCGAAGAACTTTGTGGGGACATCGGCACAGGCACTGCATCTTCCTGCTCGTCCATGTGAACATGTACGTGGTGCAAACGGTGCTTTCGGGGCCAGCATGGGAGAGTCGGATTCGATCTCGATCCGAACAGCCGAAAAGATCTCGGCAAAATCGACACACCGGCACTAGCGTAATGAGACTCTGAGAAGCATCTATGAAGCCCGATCATAATTTCGTTGTCATCCAGCCGCATGTCAGCGAGTTCCCCGAGCCGATGACCGTAAGAAAAGGGGATCGGGTTTCGGTCGGTGAGCTGTATGACGGTCCCGAAGGCTGGCCCGACTGGTATCTCTGTTCGGCTCCGGGGCAGGCGGCCGGTTTCGTGCCGGAACAAATCCTTGATCGTCATGCGGACGGGTCCGGCACGATGCTGGAGGATTTCACCAATCGAGAACTGAATGTCGTGGAAGGCGACGTGCTGCGAGGCGAGCGCCAATTGAACGGTTGGCTATGGGCGACCCGTATCTCCGACGGTGCGACAGGGTGGGTGCCTCTCGACAACATACGCTCTGGCGGGTCGGAATTGCAGTCGCAGAAATCCTGACTTTCGTTGGAAACACCGAGGAGTGGAAATCGCCCAGGGGCAGTTTCCAACAGACAGGTCGGCACACGTATGGCCCGTAGCATTTGGCGATAGCCAACAGCCAAGCCTGTCGCTGGCGCAGGATCATCAGCCCTCTTCAAGTCATTGGCCGATCAGACATGGCGCCATCACAGGGAGTTTTCCGCGAAGGCTTGCGTGGCACCCGCAAAGGCGTCGCGCATTATGTCGACGTCGGAGGCGAGGACCACGAGTTGGTAGCCCGCATCCCTGCGCTCCAGGGCTTTCCCGAGGTTGCCGGTGAAGATGCCGCATGCGATGCCGGCGCGGGCGCAGGCCTCCTGCACATGCAGGCAGCCCGCTTCAACGGCTTCGTCGCCGAGGCCTCGCCCGGCATAGGAAAGTCCGAGATCGCCGGTCCCGATGAGGACGAGGTCTATGCCCGGCGTCGATGCGATGGCATCGGCCTGTTCGACGC
>VFQN01008687.1_pt1 | contig 10149 bp, 10 predicted proteins | sample 3512371 | NCBI WGS metagenome assembly VFQN01 (sample SAMN10412370, study PRJNA504923) | tailings metagenome | isolation source: Replicate 2 from Balatoc abandoned mine | place: Philippines: Itogon, Benguet | collected 2017-08-28 | reverse complement strand
ACCCGCTCTCCAGCGTGGCTGTCTATCGCGAGATCTCGCTCGCGCTCGGCGTGCCGGAATCCGACGTCGCTCTGATGGATTCCCGGCTGTCCGGGCCCGATGCCTCGCTCAACGCGCCGGTCGCGGACGAGGGCAGCGGCGCCTCTGATCGCCTGGATTTTCTTATCTCCGACGAGCCGCTTCCCGACGAGGTCGTCGGCGCCACAATCGACGACGAGCGGCGCACCGACTGGCTCAACAATGCGCTGTGCGTGCTCAATCCGCGCGAGCTGAAGATCATTCGCGAACGGCGCCTCTGCGACGAGGGCGCCACTCTGGAGGCACTCGGCGAGACGCTGGGCATTTCCAAGGAACGTGTGCGCCAGATCGAGAACCGCGCGCTGGAAAAACTCAAGGTCGCGCTCGTAAAGGCCAACCCGGCTTTCGAATCACAGGCGGCCTGACGGCTACCCGCTTTCTTATCTCGGTATCGAGCCGGCTGGTCCGGGCCGGTGATCTCAGTGGTCCTTCGGCCGGTTGGCCTCGAAGGCCGCCTTCTTTGCGTCGGAGGCCTCCGTCTGGTGGCGCGCCTGCCACTCGGCATAGGGCATGCCGTAGATGATCTCGCGCGATTCCTCCTTGCTCATGTCCAAGCCGGCTGCGTTGGCGGCGTCGCGATACCAGTTGGACAGGCAGTTGCGGCAGAAGCCGGCGAGATTCATCAGGTCGATGTTCTGCACGTCGGCTCGGTTGCGCAGATGCGCGACCAGCGTACGGAAGGCTGCGGCCTCGAAATCGCGCCTCTGCTCGTCGGTGAGTTCGCTCATTCTCTTCTCCTTCACGCTGGCCCGGTGCGGGAACCGTGGCGCCTGACCTCATGTATATCGGGACGCCGGTTGATCGCGTCAACGATCGGCGCCAACCGGTCGGCCCAGCGCGCAGCTCCATGCTCGTCGCCGATGAGGTCCTGCCGGATTTCGATCAGGGAGTGGGCGAAGCCATTGACGATGGCATGCCGGAACATCGTGTCGCCCCGCAGGGCGCCGTCATAAGGTTCGTTGTCGCCCACGACGAGGTCGGCATCCTGCGACAAAAGGTCGATGAGCGGCAGCGGCGCGCGGGGGTCGAGGTCCCACAGGACGCCGACATGCCACGGCCGCACGAAACCCTGCATAACCGGCGTGAAGGAATGGATCGAGAAGATGAAGGGCGCATGGCCGGACTCATGCGCGACCGAGGCGGTCACCGCCGCGACGGCATCGTGATAGGGGCGATAGAAACGCTCCAGGCGTCTCTCGCGCTCTTCCGCCGCCATCGGGTAGTTGCCGGGAACGACGGTGCCGTCATAGAGCTGGCGAATCAGTGTCGGGTCGTCCTCGCCGCGATTGGGATCGATGAGCAGACGCGAAAAATTGGCGATCACGGCCGGCGCATCCAACAGGGCGGCAAGTCCCCGCGTGACCTGCTCGACGCCGATATCATAGGCGATATGCCGCTCGAATTCCTGTGCGGGCAGGCCGAGGTCTCCATATTCCTCGGGAAGGTCGCGGCGCGCGTGATCGGCGACGAGGACGAGGCCACGCTTGCGCGAACCTTCGACGACCTCGAAGGGAGCAAAGACTGCGGAACGGGTCATGCGCTCGAACTGCCCCCTGTTCATCCTTTTTTGAACCTTTGTCCCGTCATTTCATGGTGGTGCCGGGGTTGCAATGCCGTTGTTTGGCCAATCTTTTCGCTGAAATGGCCAGACGGGTGACGAACTCGTCCGGCTGTCACGATCTAAATCGATTGGCCCCCATCGCCGGCGCGCGTTGACATGCGCCCGGACATTGCCGAAAAGGGGCGTCAAACGATGCTGATTTTACTTTCCAGGGGCTTCAGGATGATATTCGCCGGCAGGCTGCGCCTTCGCCATGCAATGGCCGCGCTCTTGCTCTTGCCCGGCATCCCGATCGTCGCGGCAGTCGCCTCTTCCCCTGCCCTGGCCGATTTCCGCGTCTGCAACGCGACCCAGAATCTCATCGGCGTGTCGATCGGCTATCGCGCCAAGGCGGGTTGGGTCACCGAAGGCTGGTGGCACGTCGAAGGTTCGACGTGCAAGACTCTCATCGAGGGGCCTTTGTCATCACGCTATTATTATCTCTATGCAGAGGATGCCGAGCGCGGTGGGCGCTGGGACGGGCCGGTCAACATGTGCGTCGCCGAGAAAGAGTTCAAGATCGCCGGCGTCAGCGATTGTGTCGCCCGCGGCTTCCAGCGCGCAGGATTCCAGGAATACGACACGGGCGAGCAGGCGAGCTGGATGGTGCAGCTGACCGATCAGCCCGCAACCGGCGGCACCGCCGCCGTCACGGGAACAGGGACTCAATGAGACGCAGCCGGAAGGTCAAGATCCTCGCAACGCTCGGCCCGGCCTCTTCCGATGAGGCCATGATCCGCAAACTCTTCGAAGCCGGCGCCGACGTCTTCCGGATCAATATGAGCCATACCGACCACGACCTGATGCGCACGCTGGTCGGACGCATTCGCGCGGTCGAACAGGCGGTCGGCCGGCCGATCGGCATCCTGGCCGACCTGCAGGGACCAAAGCTTCGGGTCGGCAAGTTCGCCAACGGCAAGGAGGAGCTAAAGCCCGGGCAGACTTTCACGCTCGACGACAATCCGGAGCTCGGCAATGCCGAGCGGGTCCATCTCCCGCATCCCGAAATCCTGAAGTCGGTGGCGCCGGGCGACCGGCTGCTGATCGATGACGGAAGGCTGCATCTGGTGGCCGTCGAGGCGGACGGCAAGTCGATCGTGACGCGGGTCGTTGCCGGCACCAAGATTTCCGACAAGAAGGGCGTCAGCCTTCCCGATACTGAGCTGCCGGTCGGCGCGCTCACCGAAAAGGACCGGCGGGACCTCGACGCCGTGTTGGCCACCGGCGTCGACTGGGTGGCGCTGTCCTTCATCCAGCGGCCAGAGGACCTCGCCGAAGCGCGCAAGATCGCGCGAGGACGCGCCGCGCTGATGTCCAAGATCGAAAAGCCGCAGGCAGTCACCCGGCTGGCGGAGATCATCGAACTGTCCGACGCCATCATGGTGGCGCGCGGCGATCTCGGCGTCGAGATGCCGATAGAAGCCGTTCCCGGCATCCAGAAGCAGATCACGCGCGCTGCCCGCCGTGCGGGCAAGCCCGTTGTGGTGGCCACGCAAATGCTGGAATCGATGATCAGCGCGCCGGTTCCGACACGCGCCGAGGTATCGGATGTGTCGATTGCGGTCTTCGAGGGCGCCGACGCCATCATGCTGTCGGCCGAATCTGCCGCCGGCGACTATCCGATCGAGGCTGTCGGCATGATGAACAGGATCGCCGAGCGGGTCGAGCAGGATCCCGTCTATCCGGGGATCATCAACGCGCAGCGCACCGAGCCCGAGGCAACCGGTGCCGATGCGATTTCTGCCGCCGCACGTCAGATCGCCGAGACGCTGAAGCTCTGCGCAATCGTCACCTATACGGCATCGGGAACGACCGGACTGCGTGCGGCGCGCGAAAGGCCGCAAGTGCCGATCATCGCGCTGTCGCCGATCCTGGAGACGGCGCGGCGCCTGTCCTTGCTGTGGGGCACGCATTGCGTGGTGACCGAGGACGCGTCCGACCTCGACGACATGGTCGATCGCGCTTGCCGCATCGTTTTCGCCGAGGAATTCGGCCAACCTGGCGACCGCGTTATCATCACCGCAGGCGTGCCGCTGCGCACTCCTGGTGCAACCAATATGCTGCGCATCGCCTATATCGGCTCGGACGGGCTGGGTGCTCTGTAGGACCGCTTCCGCAGTCTTCTCCTCTCACTGAACCAAACGACAAGAACGCCGGCAGGCCGAAAAAGGCTTGGCCGGCGTTTCACTTTTGCTCGACTGTCCAGCCTCGATCGTGACTGCGGGTTCGCATTTCTGCTGCAATGCAGTATCTATGCTGCGACGCAACATACAGGAATGGAAGGATACCCGATGACCAGGACAGCAATCGTCACCGGTTCAACCTCAGGCATCGGCCTCGCAATCGCCCACAGACTGGCGGCGGAAGGTTGCAACGTGGTCGTCAATTCCTATTCCGATACGGCCGAGGATCACGCCGTCGCAGAGACAATCGCGGCGAAACATGGTGTCCGTGCTGCCTACATCAAGGCCGACATGTCGAAGGGGGCGGAATGCCGTGGTCTGGTCGAGGCGACCGCAGAGCGGTTCGGTGGCGTCGACATCCTGGTCAACAATGCCGGTATCCAACATGTCGCGCCGGTGGAGACGTTCCCAGCCGAGAAATGGGACGCCATCATCGCCATCAACCTCTCCTCGGCCTTCCATACGACCGCGGCGGCCATCCCGCTGATGAAGACTTCGGGCTGGGGTCGTATCGTCAACATCGCCTCGGCGCACGGCCTGGTCGCCTCGCCCTTCAAGTCGGCCTATGTCTCGGCCAAGCACGGCATCATGGGCTTCACCAAGACGGTGGCGCTCGAGATCGCCCGTGACGGCCTCACCTGCAACGCGGTGTGTCCCGGCTATGTGCTCACTCCGCTGGTCGAGGCGCAGATCCCCGACCAGATTAAAGCACACAATATGGATCGCGAGACGGTGATCCGCGACGTCATGCTGGAGAAGCAGCCGACCAAGGAGTTCGTGACGGTCGAGCAGATTGCCGCGACGGTCTCTTTCCTCTGCTCCGAGGCGGCGGCCCAGATCAACGGTACCCATATCTCGGTCGACGGCGGCTGGACGGCCGAATGACGATCGCTCCCACCAAGGATTCCTGGCCGACCGACGACGAAGCCGCCGCACGCAAGCCGATCAACATCGCGCTGCAGGGCGGCGGTTCGCATGGCGCCTTCTCCTGGGGGGTGCTCGACCGCCTTCTGGAGGACGGGCGTCTCGATTTCCGGGCGGTTTCCGGTACGAGCGCCGGTGCGATGAACGCTGTGGCGCTCGCCGACGGACTTGTGCGCGGCGGACGAGACGGCGCGCGCCGCAAGCTCGACGACTTCTGGCGCGCGGTCGGCCGCACTGGCCGGTTCAGCCCCGTCCAGCGTGCGCCCTGGGACGTCGCATGGGGCAACTGGTCGGTCGAGAACACGCCGGGTTATCTCTGGTTCGATGCCATGTCGCGGCTGTTCTCGCCCTATGCCGCCAATCCCTTCAACGTCAACCCGCTGCGCGATGTGGTCGAGGCCGAGATCGACTTCGGCAATGTCCGCGGCTGCCACGACATCAAGCTGTTCCTGTCGGCGACCAATGTCGAGACCGGCCAGTTGCGGGTCTTCGAGACCGGCGAGATCACCTCCGACGTGGTCATGGCCTCGGCCTGCCTGCCGCAGATCTTCCAGGCGGTCAGCATCGACGGCGAGCCGTATTGGGACGGCGGCTATGGCGGCAATCCCGCGCTCTATCCGTTCTTCTACGCCAGTGCTGTCGAGGATGTGCTGCTGGTCCAGATCAACCCCGTCATCCGCGAAGGCGTGCCCACGACGGTCAACGAGATCCAGAACCGGGTTGACGAGATCACCTTCAATGCAGGCCTGCTGCGCGAGTTCCGCGCCATCGCCTTCGTCAAGGAGCTGATCCGCAACGGCAAGATCGGCCATGACGACTATCGCGACATCCGCATGCATCGCATCGACGCCGACGAGGCGTTCAAGGACCTCAGTGCCTCGTCCAAGGTGAATGCCGAGTGGGCTTTCCTGGAATATCTGCGCGATCTCGGCCGCTCCGCTGCCGCCGACTGGCTGGAAGAGCATTTCGACAAGGTCGGCAAGGAACCGACGCTCGATCTTTCCGACATGCTGGTCCCGGGCATGGCGCCCAAACCGAGCACGCCGCCGGGACATCGGGTGCGGGAGTTCCTTGCTCGCAGGAAGAAGCCGGCTGCCGTCAGGCAAGGCTAGAGGTCGACCCTGGGCCTGCGGGCCTCAAGCCCGCAACGCCAGCTCGATCACGGTGACCAGACCGCGTGCCGCCTGTCGTTGCTCGTCGGGGTCGCTGGTGCGCATCTTCATGCCTTCCAGCCCGTCGAGCAGCAGCTCGGCCAGGGTCTGCGCCGAAAGCCCTCGCGCTGCAAGGTCGGTTCCGTTGTGCGTGGCTTCCGTGGTGATTGCCGCGCACATCAGGTCGATCAGCCTCTCCCTCCACGCGCCCATCAACTCGCCGGCGAGGCTGTTCTTCATGTCGAGAATCTCGGCGCCGTGCGGCGACTGGGCGATGGGCTGCATCATGCCGATCAGCGATTTGTCGATCGCCGCCACGACACGCCGGCCAAAAGGCGCTTCGGCCGCCAGTTCGATCCGCGCGGTCTCGACCGACTGGTCAAACAGCATGATCGCGATGGCGCGATAGATGTCGGACTTGTTCTTGAACTGAAGATAAAGCGCCGGCCGCGACAGTTCGGCGGCACGGGCAATGTCGTCCATCGTGGTGCGTGCGAAGCCGTAGGCGAGAAACATCCGCATCGCGCCCTCGATGATGCGGGCACGCTTTGGATCGGCGGCATTGATGTCGACTTCCAGTGTCACATTTGACTTCCTTCATGCCTCTCTTGACAAAATTACGGATTTTGTCAAGATGTCCATTGCCTCGGATGGCATGGATAACAACGGAGGGTATCCCCATGCGCCTGACCGTTAATGGGAAAGGCATCGACATAGAGGCTGACCCTGACATGCCGCTTCTATGGGCGCTGCGCGATCTCGCCAACATCAAAGGGCCGAAATTCGGCTGCGGCATCGCCGCCTGCGGTGCCTGCACGGTGCTGATCGACGGCACGGCCGTTCGCTCCTGCTCGCTGCCGGTCGGCGGGGTCGAAGGGGAGATCAAGACAATTGAGGGCCTGGCCGTCGAGGGCAAGCTGCATCCCGTGCAACAAGCCTGGCTCGAAGAACAGGTCGCGCAATGCGGCTATTGCCAGGCCGGCCAGATCATGAGCGCGGTGGCTCTGCTCGACGAGGTCGAGAACCCGAGCGACGCCGACATCGACAATGCGATGGGCGGCAATCTCTGCCGCTGCGGCACCTATCCGCGCATCCGGGCGGCCATCAAGAAGGCGGCCGCTCTCAAGCTCGCGAGGGCATGACGATGGCAAGCCTCGGAAAGATCGCCCGCAGGACCTTCCTGATCGGCACCGCCGCGATCGCCGGCGGTGTGGCCGTCGGCTATTATTACTATCGCAGACCCTATCCGAACCCGCTCGAAGACGAAGTGGCGGATGGGGAGGCGACCTTCAATCCCTATGTGAAGATCGCCAGCGACAACACCATCACCGTCATCGCGCCGCGCGCCGAGATGGGGCAGGGCATCTCGACCTCGCTCGCGGCCCTCGTCGCGGAGGAACTCGACGTCGAGCTCGCCCAGGTGAAGGTCGAGCACGGCCCCGCCTCATGGGCCTATTACAATTCGGAGATGCTGGCCGAGGGCGGTCCCTTCGCCTTCTATGAGGAAGGCATCGCCGCCGAGACGATGCGCGACGTCATGGGCGCGGTGGGCAAGATCCTGGGTTTCCAGGGCACCGGCGGCTCGGCCTCGATCCGCGACGGCTTCGACAAGATGCGGCAGGCAGGCGCTGCCGCACGCCTCATGCTTGTCGCGGCCGCGGCCGACAGGCTCGGCGTTCCGGCCGCCGAACTCGATACTGCGAAAGGGGTGATCAGCCATCCGGCGAGCGGCCGATCCGTGACCTTTGGCGAAGTCGCGGTCGCGGCGGGCGCTGCGTCGCCGCCTTCCACGGTCACGCTACGGCAGAAAGCCGAATGGAAGCTGCTCGGCAAGCCACAGATGCGGCAGGACATGCTGGCCAAGGTGACGGGGGCGCCGATCTTCGGCGTCGACGTCGATCTGCCTGACATGCTCTACGGGACGGTGAAGATGAGTCCGCGCTTCTGGGCCAAGCCGGTCAGATCGGATCTGTCGAAAGCCGAGAAGATGCCTGGTGTGCTGAAGATCGTCCCGATCGACACCACCTACGGCTCGGGCTTCGGCGTGATCGCCGAGAACACCTGGGCGGCCTTCAAGGCGGCGGAAGCGATCGAAGTCGAGTGGGGAGGCTCCGAATATCCTGTCGACAGCGCCGCGATCGACAAGGCGCTGCAGGATGCGCTCGCCGCCGGCGGCGGTTCGGCGCTACGCAACGACGGCAATGTCGACACCGCCTTTGCCGACGCGCCCCGCGAACGAGTCGTCGAAGCGGACTACATGGTGCCTTACCTCGCCCATGCCTGCATGGAGCCGATGAACGCGACGGCGCGGCTGAAGGACGGCGTGCTTGATGTCTGGTCGCCGAACCAGATGCCGACCATTACGCGCCAGCTCTGTGCCGGCCTAGCAGGTGTGGGCGTGGACAAGACCAACGTCCATACGACCTATCTAGGCGGCGGCTTCGGCCGGCGCGGCGAGATGGATTTTTCGATGTTCGCCACTCTGCTCGCCAAGGAGGCGGGAGGCCGCCCCGTCAAGGTGACCTGGACCCGCGAGGAGGACATCCGCCACGACGTCTATCGGCCGGTGGCCGCCGGCCGGTTCCAGGCGCGGCTCGGCGAGGATGGCCTGCCGGTGGCGATCGACATGAAGATCGCGTCGCCCTCGACGATTGCCAGCACGCTGCGCCGCACCTTTCCGTCGCTGCCGGCGGCAGGACCCGACAAGACGATCTCGGAAGGCTCGCACGACCAGCCCTATTCCGTCCCGAACTATCGCGTCACCGCCATCCCCGCGGCCGTCTCCGTGCCCGTCGGTTTCTGGCGTTCGGTCGGCAATTCCTACAACGGCTTTTTCCATGAGAGCTTCATGGACGAGATCGCCGTATCGGGCAAAATCGATCCGATCCAGATGCGCCGCAAGCTGATGGCCGGCTTCCCGGCTGCGGTGAAGGTGGTCGACATGGTGGCCGACATGGCGAAGTGGGGCGAAGCGCTTCCGGCGGGAAAGGCCAAGGGTTTCGCCTTCACGCTTTCCTTCGGAAGCTGGGTCGGGGAGATCGTGCAGGTCGCCGACACGCCTGACGGCATACGCATCGAGAAGGTCTGGATCGCCGCCGACGTCGGCACCGCCATCGATCCCGGCATCATCGAGGCACAGCTCACCTCGGGCGCCGTCTTTGGCCTGTCGGCCGCGATCGGCCAGGAGATCACTTTCGCCGACGGCATGGTCGAACAGTCGAATTTCCACGATTTCGACGCCATGCGGATCTTCCAATGTCCGTCATTCGAGGTGGCGATCCTGGAGAATTATCACCGCATGGGCGGCGTCGGTGAAGTCGGCACGCCACCGGCTGCACCCGCACTGGCCAATGCCGTCTTCGCGCTCACCGGCAAACGCATCCGCCGGCTGCCGCTCAACAAGGAAGTCGGCTTCGCATGAGCCGGTTTGCGAGATTGCTGACATCTGCTGCCATGCTGGTTGTCGTTGCCGGCGCAGCGGATGGGCAGGAGGCATTGCGACAGGCTCCGTCGACGAGCGGCGATGCATCCAGGGGCCTCGATGAGTGGGAAAAGGTCCACGCCGTCTTTGCGCATCCGCGCTGCGCCAATTGTCACGTCGAGGACGACCATCCGCGCTGGTCGGGTCCGGAGTTCCAGGCTGCGCGTTACCACGGCTTCAACGTGAGGCGTGGCGAAGACGGCTCCGGTTTCGGCAATGCCGGGCTGCGTTGTACCACGTGCCATTTCGACAGCAATTCCAGCGTGTTGCACGGGCCGCCCGGCGCGGAAGGGTGGCATCTTGCGCCGGCCGAGATGGTATGGTGGCAAAAATCGTCGGCCGAGATCTGCGCCCAGATCAAGGATCCGGCCCGCAACGGCGGCCGCACCCTGGACGAGGTCGCCGTGCATGTCCGCGACGACAAGCTCGTCGCCTGGGGATGGGCGCCCGGTCCTGGCCGCGAGCCTGCGCCGGGATCGGCCGGGGAGACCTACGAGGCGATCAAGAACTGGATCGCGGCGGGTGCGCCCTGCCCCGGCGGGTGACGTCTGCTGTCGTGCCCGGACATGCTTTTTCGACTATTTTGCAGGTTGACTTTGGGTTAGAAGACGCGCGCTCCGCGCGAAATGCGGACATCAAACGATTGAAGACGGCCCAGCGCGAACCCATATGGAACGTCGCGCTTGGAGGATGACGCGGTCGCGCCGGACCGCCAATGGAAAGCGACGCATG
>VFQN01008686.1_pt1 | contig 10149 bp, 4 predicted proteins | sample 3512371 | NCBI WGS metagenome assembly VFQN01 (sample SAMN10412370, study PRJNA504923) | tailings metagenome | isolation source: Replicate 2 from Balatoc abandoned mine | place: Philippines: Itogon, Benguet | collected 2017-08-28 | reverse complement strand
GGGACGGCGCGAGCACCAGCGTGCCGCGGCGCCTGATGAGGCCGGGAAGGGCGGCATCCCACCAGTCGGCTGCGGTGCGGCCGAGCGTCAGCACCGTCTCCTCCGCGCTCTCGCGTTCGCACCAGGGTGCGAGCATGCCGCCGGCCTGCCAGGAGGCGTTGCCGGCGATATGATCCCGCCGCTCGACGACCGTGACTTCGACGCCGGATTCGACGAGTTCGAAGGCGAGCGTCAGGCCGGAGACGCCCGCGCCGCGGACGGTCACCTTCATGGCACGCGCTCGGTCTTCCCAACCGGCAGATAGAGGTCGCCGCCGGCGCGGTACTTCTCAGCCATTGCGGCCATGCCTTCCGAACGTGCTTCGGCGCGGATGTCGTGCGAAATCCGCATCGAGCAGAATTTCGGCCCGCACATCGAGCAGAAATGCGCCAGCTTGTGTGCTTCCTTGGGAAGCGTCTCGTCATGGAACGCACGTGCCGTATCGGGATCGAGCGACAGGTTGAACTGGTCTTCCCAGCGGAACTCGAAACGCGCCCGCGACAGCGCATCGTCGCGGATCCTTGCCGCGGGGTGGCCCTTGGCGAGGTCGGCGGCATGGGCGGCGATCTTGTAGGTTATGACGCCGGTCTTGACGTCGTTGCGATCGGGCAGGCCGAGATGCTCCTTGGGCGTGACGTAGCAGAGCATGGCGGTGCCGAACCAGCCGATCATGGCCGCGCCGATGCCGCTGGTGATGTGGTCGTAACCCGGCGCGATGTCGGTCGTGAGCGGCCCGAGCGTATAGAACGGCGCCTCGCCGCAGACGGCGAGTTGCTTGTCCATGTTCTCCTTGATCTTGTGCATCGGCACATGGCCTGGGCCCTCGATCATGACCTGACAGTCCTTGGCCCAGGCGATGCGGGTAAGCTCGCCCAGCGTCTCCAACTCAGCGAACTGGGCAGCATCGTTGGCGTCGGCGATCGAGCCGGGGCGCAGGCCGTCGCCCAGCGAGAAGGCGACGTCATAGGTCCGGCAGATGTCGCAGATCTCCTCGAAATGCTCGTAGAGGAAACTCTCCTTGTGGTGGTGCAGGCACCATTTGGCCATGATCGAGCCGCCACGGCTGACGATGCCGGTGACGCGGTCGGCGGTCAGCGGCACATAGGGCAGCCGCACGCCGGCATGGATGGTGAAATAGTCGACGCCCTGTTCGCCCTGTTCGATCAGCGTGTCGCGGAAGATTTCCCAGGTGAGCGCCTCGGCGACGCCGCCGACCTTTTCCAGCGCCTGGTAGATCGGGACGGTGCCGATCGGCACGGGCGCGTTGCGCAGGATCCAGTCGCGGATATTGTGGATGTTGCGGCCGGTCGACAGGTCCATAACGGTGTCGGCGCCCCAGCGGATCGCCCAGACCATCTTGTCGACCTCTTCGGCCATGGAGGAGGTAACGGCCGAGTTGCCGATATTGGCATTGATCTTCACCAGGAAATTGCGGCCGATGATCATCGGCTCGCTTTCCGGGTGGTTGATGTTGGCGGGCAGAACCGCACGGCCGCGCGCGATCTCGTCGCGCACGAATTCAGGCGTGACGAAATCCGGGATGGTCGCGCCGAAACTCTCGCCGTCGCGCTCTTTCTTGTCGCGCAGTCGCTCTCGGCCGAGATTCTCGCGGATCGCCACGAATTCCATCTCGGGCGTGACGATGCCGGCGCGCGCATAAGCCAGTTGCGTGACGGCGCGGCCGCCCGTTGCCCGTAAAGGGCGGTTGCGAACTGGAAATTCCGGTGTCAGTCGCTCGGCGGAGACGAAGCCGTTGTCCGCCGGCTCGACGGTGCGGCCGTCATGACGCTCGACGTCGCCGCGTGCGAGGATCCAGTCTTCCCGCAACCGCGGAAGGCCACGCTCGATTTCTGTCTGCGCGGCGGAATCCGTATAGGGGCCTGACGAGTCATAGACGACAACAGGCGGTTCGCCGGCGCTCGGATGCAGCTGGATCTCGCGCATCGGCACGCGCAGGCCGCTGTGGAGCGTGCCTTGCCTGTGGATCTTGCGCGAGGCGGCCAGTTCGCCTGTGGTGACGGTTGGGGCAGTCATGACGAGCCTCCTTTGCTCGATTGCAACGGAGACCCAGTTCGTGCCGAAAGGATGAGGTGACGCTTCGCCCTAGGCGGATTAAGGGTTTTGCCCTGATACCGAGGTCGAATGAGAGCCGACCCGCGAAACCTCGCACCGTCCCTACGCCAGTATGAACTGGATCAGGTTCAACGGGTCACTGCGCTGCTTACGCCAGCAGTATCTCAGCCCCTTGTCGGGACCCCCCTGGTGAGCTTTCAGGATGGAGGAAGAACGTCGCCGCTGTCAACTGGGAACGGAATGCTTGACGCCGGCTGCAGCAAGACCTGGGCAACACGCCTGGCAGGTCGGGGGCAGCCGGAAGCCGTGCTCGGGGCAAAGGGGCGACCGGGCACCTTTCGGGCCGGCCGCCCCAGGGAAAAGCGTTAGATCACCACGAAATCGGCTGCGGTGATCGCCGGATGGCCGGCCAAGGTCGCGAAGTGAACGGCGCCCCCGGCAGCGTTGCCGTTGCTGTCGTAGATCAGCGCACCCGTCGTCGTGTTGTAGATGATCCTGTCGTCGGCATCGAGTGCGGCGGTGCCTGTCCTGAAAGAGGCCGGCAGCAGCAGCCCGGGCGTGAGACTGGCGAACACCGCGTTTTCGAGCTGGATCGTGTCATTGACCGCGACGAAACCGACGATCGTGTCCCGGTTTGTCAGGGCATTCGGCCGGGTGTTGAAGAGGAACGTGTCATTGCCGGCACCGCCGTTCATCGTGTCATTCCCGTCGCCGCCAATCAGTCTATCGTTGCCGGCGAGGCTGCTCAGGGAATCGTTACCGGCACCGCCGGAAAGGATGTTTGCGGCGTTGTTTCCTGTGATTGCATTGGCCAGACCATTGCCAGTGCCGTTGATGGCTGCGGCGCCCTGAAGGATGAGGTATTCGGTTGACTGCGCCGCTGCGAGAGACCTGCTTATCGTGGAATAGACCGCATCGATCCCATCGCCACCGACGATGAGGTCGGGCGTAAATGCACCGAGCACGAAGCGGTCATTTCCATTGCCACCGGAGATGGAGCGGATATTGCTGCTGCCGAGCGTGATGATGTCATTGCCGTCGCCAAGGGCGACTGAGGACACGAATCCGGTTCCGGTCCTGACCGTGTCATTGCCGGCACCGAGGTTGATGAACCCGACATTGCCGGTCCTTGTGGTGACCGCTTCGCTGAAATTGCCATACGCATTGACGTAGCCGGTCCATTGGGTTCCGGTGATGACCCGGCCGCCACCGTCAGCGAGGTCGACCGTCTCGCAGCCTCGGCCGATTGTCACCACGTCGAAGCCGTGGCCGGCACTGACCGTGGATACCCACCCCTGGCCGGTCGTTATAGTGTCGTTGCCGTCGAAGGCCTCTATGAAGCCGACATAACCCAGGCGTGTCGTGATCCGGTCATTGCCGGCCCCGGTATGAATGAAGTCCGTCCATGAGGTGGCAAGGTTGCTCGTCGTGATGATGTCCGCCCCACGCTCGCCGAAGATGGAGCCGACGGAGGCTCTGTTGAGCGTGACTGTACTGCCGTGATTGCCGAAGAGTTGTATCGTCGTGACGATGACATTTCCGGTGCTGGCGTCGGCGATAGTCGGGCGCAAATTGCCTGTGAACCTGATGGTTCCGACGTACCAGTTCGCGCCTGAAAATGCGACACCGACAGTGTGCGGCGCTCCGATCGTTTGATCCCAGGTGTCTATGTATCCAATGGATCGGTTGAACCATGTCTGGGTAATGCCACCTATGGTAAAAGGAGTGGACCCGTTTAAGTTGAATGATGTATTTGATGTGATAGAAGGCATTCTTATTCCCTCCATTTTTCACAAGCAAAGTTACAACTACGGAAAGATCACGAGGTATTTGTTCTGTGAATTCGTCAATCTTGAGGTGGATTATAGTCATAAAGTGTTAGCTGCAGCACTGCTGCGCCAAGTCCGTAAGGCTAGCTTCTCCGGCTGCTTCGCAGTCAGCCGGGCGAAAGGAATATGTTCGATCTGACGTCGCCGGGCATATGCTGCGGGGCTTCCCTCGTCGTGCAGGCTCGAGCCGCTATCGTGCGGCGGCTTTTCACTCCCGGGATCGCGGAATGCGCCGCCTCGACCTTCCGTCACGAAACGGCCGATCTTTCGCGGCCCAGTGACAGAATCGTTGATCGCCCGTAAATCGAAGGGCCGTCAGGCCGTGGAGCCGCTGGGGAAAGCATGACCAGGAAGACCAGAGTTGCAGTGCTGTTCGGCGGGCGGTCGGCCGAGCATGAGGTGTCGTTGCTGTCGGCGGCCAATGTGGTGAGGGCAATCGACAAGGCGCGGTTCGAGATCGTGCCGATCGGCATCGGCCGCGACGGCCGCTGGCGGCTGGTCGAGTTGGACGGCGACGTGCTGCCGGCCCAGGTGCCGTCGGAAGGCGCCGACATCGCGTTGCTGCCCGGCGGCAAGGGCCGCATGGTCGCCGTGGCGGCAGGCGGGGATGCGGTCGCATTGCCGCCCGTCGACGTCGTCTTTCCCGTGCTACATGGACCTTTCGGGGAGGACGGTTCCGTGCAGGGGCATGCCGAGGTCGCCGACGTCGCCTATGTCGGTTGCGGCGTGCTGGCTTCGGCCGTGGCGATGGACAAGGACGTGGCGAAGCGGCTGCTCAGGGAGGCCGGGGTGGCGGTCGCACGTGCTGTCACGCTGCGCCGCGGCGAAACGGCGTCCTTCGACGCAATCGCCGCGGAACTCGGCGTGCCATTCTTCGTCAAACCCGCGCGTCAGGGGTCGTCGGTGGGCGTCGGCAAGGTGCGTGATGCCGTGAGCTTCGAGGCAGCATTGAAAGAAGCGTTCCGTCACGACGACAAGGTGCTGGCGGAAGAGTTCGTCGAGGCGCGCGAGGTCGAGTGCGCGGTGCTGGAGAAGGCGGACGGCAGCCTGACGGTTTCCCGGCCGGGCGAGATCATCACCGCGGCAACGCACGGTTTCTACAGCTACGAAGCCAAATATATCGACGCGGACGGCGCAATCGTGCGCGCGCCCGCCGATGTTCCGGTTGAAGTCGTCGATGCCGCGAGGGTCATGGCGGCGAACGCCTTCCGGGCACTCGGATGCGAGGGTATGGCGCGTGTCGACTTCTTCCTCAAGCCGGATACGAGCCTTGTTCTCAACGAGATCAACACCATTCCCGGCTTCACCAATATCAGCATGTACGCCAAGGCGCTGGCCGCCGACGGCATGCCCTACGACAAGCTGATCGAGGCGTTGATCGAGCATGCGCTGAAGAGGCATGCTGCTCGAGACTGATCGCGCGAAAACGGCTCCGCGCGTCCAGCCCGACGCGCGGTTGTTCAAGCTGCCCTGTCGACCTCCGGTCGCTTGTCGAATGAAGCGATCAGCGCGGCCTTGCGCTTTTCGTAGCGATCGACGGCGGCATGTTTCACATGACCGTAGCCGCGGACTTCTTCCGGCAGCCGCGCGAGCTCGGTCGCGGCCGTGATGTTCGCGGACGTCAGCCGCCCGGAGAGGTCGTCGACCAGGGCAAAATAGTCGGCGATCAGGCGACGTTCCATGCGGCGCTCGACCGTCCGCCCGAACGGATCGAAGGCGGTGCCGCGCAGGCCCTTCAATCGCGTGAGCAACCAGAAGGCCGGCTCGATCCAGCGTCCGAAGGCCATCTTGGCGGGCCGGCCGGTGCGTCCGTCGATGCGGGCGAAGAGCGGCGGTGCCAGATTGTAGCTGATGCGATATTCGCCCTCGAACTGCTCCGCCAACTGCTTCCGCATTGCGGGGTCGCGGTGCAATCGCGCCACCTCATATTCGTCCTTGTAGGCCATCAGCTTGAAGGCGGATCGGGCGACAGCCGTGGCGAAATCCTCCTTGCCCGGCGCGGCCTTCCGTTCAGCCTGCTTTGCCTTCTCGACCAGCGACCGGTAGCGCTCCGCATATGCGGCGTCCTGATAGGCCGTAAGGAACTCGATGCGCCGCGCCACGATCTCGTCGAGCGTCTGCGCGGCCGGCGCGGTCTCCCTGATATCGCCCGCACGCCGGCGAACGGCATCAGGGTCAACCGCGAAGCGGCGGCCCCAGGCGAAGGCGCCGCGGTTCATGGCGACACCGGCCCCGTTGAGGTCGATCGCCTTTTCGATCGCTGCCCGGCCGATGGGGATCAGCCCTTTCTGCCAGGCATGGCCGAGCAGGAACATATTGGCAGCGATCGCGTCGCCGAACAGTGCCGTTGCGAGCTTTGTCGCGGGCAGGGTCTCGACGGCATCATCGCCGCCCGCTTTGCGCAGCCGTCTGAGCAGCGCGCCTTCGCGGAAATCGATCGTCGTGTCTTTGACGAAAGCGGCCGTCGGCGCCAGCCGGTCGTCGACGACGACCTTTGTGCGCCCCAGGGCAAAGGCGGCGATCGAAGACTGCGACGCGGCAACGACGAGGTCGAAGCCCAGCACGAGATCAGCTTCGCCGGGTCCGATACGCGCGGCGTTGATCCTGTCTGGATCCGCGGCGAGACGGATGTGGGAGACGACCGCGCCGTTCTTCTGGGCGAGGCCGGTCTGGTCGAGAGTGACGAGGGAAAGGCGATCGAGATGCGCGGCCTGCGAAAGGATGGCGCTGACCGTGATGACGCCGGTGCCCCCGATGCCGGTGAGCAGCATGCTGTAGGGCCGCCCGCCGATCGCGGGAAGCGCCGGCTCGGCAAGGCCCTGATCGCCATCGCTGCCGGCCTTGGCGCGGGGTTTGCGCGGGCGGCCGCCCTCGACGGTAAGGAAGCTGGGGCAGAAGCCCTTCGTGCAGGAGAGATCGGTGTTGCAGCTGGACTGGTTGATCATGCGCTTGCGGCCGAACTCGGTCTCGCGCGGCTCGATCGAGATGCAGTTCGATACGGCCGAGCAGTCGCCGCAGCCCTCGCAGACCAGTTCGTTGATGAAGGCGCGCTTGGGCGAGACCGGGTAAGTGCCGCGCTTGCGCCGGCGGCGCTTCTCGGCTGCACAGACCTGGTCGTAGACCAGCACGGTCACGCCCTCGGTCTCGCGCAGCTCCTTCTGGACGCGGTCGAGTTCGTCGCGGTGATGGATCTCGACTGAGCGCGGCAGATCGCCGGCGAGAAGCTCGGGCCGTTCGGAGACGACGACCACCCGCCGCGCGCCTTCGGCGAGCACTTGGTTCACGATCGCCGATACCGACAATTCTCCGTCATGCCGCTGGCCGCCCGTCATGGCGACGGCGTCGTTGAACAGGATCTTGTAGGTAGCGTTGACCTTGGCCGCGATCGCGGCGCGGATGGCGAGCAGGCCGGAATGGAAATAGGTGCCGTCGCCCATGTTGACGAAGATGTGCTTCTCGTCGGTGAAAGGCGACAGGCCGATCCAGGAGCCGCCTTCGCCGCCCATCTGGGTGAAGGTCGAGGTCTCGCGCTCCATGCCCACCACCATCATGTGGCAGCCAATGCCTGTCGAGGCGCGGCTGCCCGAGGGCACGACGGTCGAGATGCTGTGCGGGCAGCCCGAGCAGAAATAGGGTTCGCGGCTCGGCATGCCGGGTTCCGCCGGAGACGGCTCGCCGATCCCGGCGAGTTGGCTCGCGCGCTGGGCCAGCCCCGCATCCGACGTGCCCAGCCAGGAAAGGATCGCGCGGGCGACCGAAAGCGTGCCGATCTCGCCGATGGACGGCAGCAGCGGCGCTCCGCGGCGGTCGGACTTGCCGTAGACCTCGGGGCGACGGTCGGACGGCAGGTTGAAGAGCTGCGATTTGATCTGGTCCTCGATGACCGGGCGCTTCTCCTCGACGACGAGGATCTGCTCCAGGCCCTCGGCGAAGGCGCGCAGTCCCTCCGGCTCGAGTGGCCATGGCATGCCGACCTTGTAGAGGCGGATGCCGAGTGCCGCCGCCCTGCCTGCGTCGATGCCGAGCAAGGACAGCGCACCCATGAGGTCGAACCAGGACTTGCCGGTGGCGACGATGCCGAGGCGTGACGACGGCGAGGCCCAGACCTGGCGATCGATTTGATTGGCGCGGGCGAAGGCGAGCACCGCCTGCAGCTTGGTTTCCAGCCGGCGCTCCATGGCATGGTTGCCGTCCGGCCATCTCACCGACAAGCCGTCGGCCGGCAGCGGTAGGTCGGGGGTGACGATCCGGAGGCGTTCGGGGTCGAGATCGACGGTCGCCGAGCATTCGACGATCTCGGTCTGGCATTTGAAGCCGACCCAGGCGCCGGAGTAACGACTAAGTGCCCAGCCGAGCAGGCCGTAGTCGATATATTCCCCGACACCCGCCGGCGACAGCAGCGGCACCATGGCCGAGATCAGATTGTGCTCGCTCTGATGCGGCAAGGTGGAGGAGACGGCGCCGTGATCGTCGCCGACCAGGAGCAGCACACCGCCATGCCTGTTGGTGCCGACCGCGTTGGCGTGGCGGATGACGTCCATCGTGCGGTCGACGCCGGGACCCTTGCCGTACCACATGGAAAAGACGCCGTCATAGCGCGAACCGGGGAACAGCCCCGTCTGCTGCGTGCCCCATACGGCTGTCGCCGCCATGTCCTCGTTGAGGCCCGGCTGGAACACGATGTGGTTCGACGCGAGATATCTGCGGGCGCTGGCCATCTCGCGGTCGAAGCCGGCAAGCGGCGAGCCGCGGTAGCCGGAGACGTAGCCTGCCGTATTGAGACCCGCGGCCAGATCGCGCTGCCGCTGCACCATGGGCAGGCGCACCAGGGCCTGCGTGCCCGATACCAGGATGCGGCCGCGTTCGAGCGTATAGCGTTCGTCGAGGGCCGATGGCATGTCGACGGGCCGAGCCGTGCCGGTTCGTTCGGTGGAGGTGGCTGCGGTCATGCCGTTGTTCTCAGGAAATGGCGGGCGGCATGTCGAAGATGCGGCCGGGATTGAGGATGTTGTTGGGATCGAAGGCCGCCTTCAGGCGCCGCATCGCGCCGATCTCGGCGTCGCTGCGGGTGAGATGAAGATAGCGTTTCTTGTCCAGGCCGATGCCGTGCTCGGCCGAGATCGAGCCGCCGGCTTCCGCCACGCACTGGAAGACCGCCTTGGCGACATCGTCGGGTTTCTCAGTGGCGACGATGTAGTGAAGATTGCCGTCGCCGAGATGGCCGAAGACGTAAGCCCGTGCGGCGGGGTCGGCGCGTGCCTGAGCCTCCCGTGCAGCCTCCAGGAACGCGCCCATGCGCGGCAAGGGCAGGCTGACGTCGAGACCGAGATTGGTGTCCTGGGCGAAGAGGAAGCGGTTGCAGTCGTCGCGCAGGGCCCAGAGCGCGTGGAATTCGCGATCGGACTGGGAGAGCACGGCATCCTCGACGAGCCCCTCTTCGATCGCCTGGCCGAGAGCCTGGCCGAATGCCTCCTCGTCGGCGCCGGGTGTTAAGCCCTGTACATCGGTGAGTACGTACACGGGGGCGCCTAATGCAACCGGCGGCGTGAGGCCGAGCGCGCCGACCATGTCGCCCATCAGGGGCGCGAGGATGACCTCGAAACCGGCCAGCAGCTGCCCGAGCCTGCCGCGCAGGAATTTCAGCAGACCGAAGGCGGCGTCGAGTGACGACAGCGAGCAGAAGGCGACGGCCTGCGTCACCGGCTTCGGGTGGAGCCTGAGGCAGGCTTGGGTCACTACGCCGAGCGTGCCTTCGCTGCCGATGAAGAGCTGGCCGAGATCGTAGCCGGAATTGTCCTTGGCGAGGCCGCGGAGCGACGAAAGCACGGTGCCGTCCGCGAGCACCGCTTCGAGACCCAGCACCTGCGCCCGGAAATTCCCGTAGCGCAACACGCGGATGCCGCCGGCATTGGTGGCGATGTTGCCGCCGATCGTGGCGGTACCGCGCGCGCCGATATCGACGGCGAACACGAAGCCCGCGGCGTCGGCGCGTTCCTGCACGACCTGTAGGGGCACGCCCGCCTCGACGACGAGGGAGCCCGCCATGGGTTCGACCTCCTGCAGGGCCGTCATGCGTTCGAGCGAGAGGACCGCTTCGCCCGGAAGGACCCTCGCCGCACCCGAGAGGCCCGTCCGGCCGCCCTGAACGACCAAGGGTTGGCGCGCGGCGTTGCAGGCCTTCAGGATTTCCGCGACGTCGTCCGTGCCG
>VFQN01008685.1_pt1 | contig 10151 bp, 11 predicted proteins | sample 3512371 | NCBI WGS metagenome assembly VFQN01 (sample SAMN10412370, study PRJNA504923) | tailings metagenome | isolation source: Replicate 2 from Balatoc abandoned mine | place: Philippines: Itogon, Benguet | collected 2017-08-28 | reverse complement strand
CCAAGCACCGAATTCCTAGCCCCTGTAACCTTCTCACGAAGAAAAAAAGAAAAAAAACGTTCTTCCGGCGCTGCCGGCGCCAGCAAGCAGGAACCAGGGCTCATACCGACAATACTCTGTGCACGCGTGCGTTTACAAACTTATGATGCAATGCTGCGCTCGTAACAAATGAAGCCTCGTTGCCACACAAGTCGGCACCATGTCCAGAGCAGGTTAGAGGTTTGTGACTTGCCTAGCGCTGTAGGGTTTGGTGACGATATACTGGCCAGCTGCACGCGTTATTATGGAAAAAATTAAAGCTATAGACCAGGATCTATACTACCCAGTATATTATATTCGTCATACCGTACAAAGTGAAGCGTGTACCAGGACACGTGAGAGACCAGTAAGGCCTCGTTCATCACCAGGTAAACGAGCGCCGACGCTGATAAATTGGGTGAATAAGCAGTTTGTGCAAGAAGCAGAAGCAGAAAGCCCCAGCCGCCTCGTGGCGACCTCGCTGCTGCCTGGTGCTGGCGCTGCACCTGGCCTGGTACGTCTTTAAATTATTTTAGACCCGCGCATTCAGTGCTTTTTAATTGCGGTCACCTCCGTCGCGCTACACTCAAACCAGCCCATGCTCACAATCGCCTTGCGCAGGTCGACAAGGTTCTTTTGGGTTCAATCACATGCTTACAGAGATCTTGTAAGGATGCTATGACAGCACCTGGGAGTACAGCTCGTCACCCTGGCAAGCTGGGGCTTTCCAGGGCCATGCAGGCCAGGCGCCAAACCTGGCGTCACACGCCGCTGGACTGTAGCCGCGTAGACCGAGTAACCCTCCATTGAATCGAACAACGCATTGTCTTCATGGGCAGTCTCAGACACCATTGGAGGAGTTCGGTCATGGAACACGTTACCAACGGTGTTTCCTAAAAACAACATACACTACCTGGAATATGGACGCAGCACAGGCTGCGGCATCTGTAACATTCTTCCTATTGGTTCTTGACGTCACCAGAGCAGCCCCGGTCACGCTCGGGCGGTGCGATGGCGCCTTGTGTAACCACCCGCCCGCCGGCCAGCGGCTGGGCGCAACAGCTGCCGGCCTGCCAGGCTTGATCAATAACCAGCAAGCAGCATCCGACTGGTACCCGTGGCCCGCTGGCGGCCGCATGTTGACCATCGTCGCTGTGCAGGGTAGGGGACAATGTTCGCGGGTGTGGAACGCTTAGCTGGGTCACTCAGTGCCTCGACGCCTGTGCCCCGGCCCCCGAGCGCAACGCATGCCCTTGTGGGGCATGAGCGCGCTGGCAATGCTGCACTTCAGTGCAAACTTGCATTGGCAAGCCTGGCTGTACATCCTGCTGACCGTATCCTTGCCCTCGTTACATTCGTGCCTTACTTGCAGCTGGGCTGGCGGCATTGGTCCTTGCATCCGTTGGCATGGTATGGATTCGCAAGCTGCTGTCCTGTGGCTGCATGGGCCCGGGATTTAAGGAAACATCCAGGACCCTGGGACAAAATCCGTACAACGAGAAGGTATGAGCGGGTACAGCCCATCTGCTCGAGCTGGTTTCAATGGCGGCCCGTACCCGGGATGCAAGCCTGCGTTATAGGTTTGCAGACCATCTTGGTTTAGGCTGGTTAGCTTGGTTTAGGCTGCTTGCTTGGGAAGTTGACAAAATGCCACGCTCCCGTTGCCATAACCTTGTCTGCAGTCCAGGCTGGTCGTACCCGCACATGTAAACCATACCTCATTGCCTTGCACTTTACGCCCCCACCACTTTGTTGCGCGCTCTGTCGTAACCTGTTGGCACACACTAATCTCTGTCCTCCATGTTCTTGCCCCGATGAGCAGAGCTCGAGGGGCAAGCCGGATACGTGCAACCTTTCCAAAGGGAGCCACAACCCAACGCTGATGTCCCTGTCAAGGTTCAGCGCTGCCATTCGCAAAGGGTAAGCGCGTTTCAGCAAGCGATCATTACCACATACCGTAGTCGGTCACCACCAAAACGCCCGGCCAGTACTGCTCAGTACTGCGTGCAACCGCAAGCGCACGACCACGGCAGCTCCCACACGCATGCAGCTCCTGGACTGATGCGCCTTTGCCTTCCAACCACGCATGCACAGCAAAGGCAGCTCCCGCTGCCTCGTCCTCGTCTTACAGCACACCCCCGCCTGGCCTCGCTAAACCCAATCGCGCTAACCACCCACGGCTCTCATTTCTGATGTCTAGGGATGCGAGCCGCGAGGGCAGCCGGCGCGGCGGCAGACGTTCCCTGGACCCCAGCAACCGTGGCGCCGCCCTCCTGCCCTTCACGCCCCCGGCCCTGCTGACCAGCCTGTCCCGCCTGGAGCACCTCGCCTCGGGACGGCTGGGCACAACCCTGACAGGTGGGTAGCAGGGAGCGTCATCCGCTCCGTTCAACGGGCTGCTGTATTGCCCCGCCGAGCGCGCGAGCGGCATGTCCCGATGGACACTTTGTGCTGTTGCGCGCGTCCTGGCTCGCCAAACGCGTTTGAGTGCAGACCCCCCTGCGCCTGGATTTGACTTGCAGGCATGTGGCAGGCGCAGCCTCAGCAGCAGCAGCAGACGAAGCAGACGAAGCAGTGGTGCGTGGTCAAGGTGATGGCCCACAGCCAGGCCTGTGCCTTCATGCTGGAGCAGGTAGCAGAGGTGTGGACGCGCCTGGCGCACCCGCACGTGGTGGCGTGCCTGGCGGCAGACACCGTACTCGCCTCGGACGCCGCCCGTACGCCACACGTGGTGAGGTGCTTGCATGCACACGTGTAGCACACTGTATGGAGACCGAGTTCCGTTCATGGCGCATCGGCTTGTGTTAGTCTTTCGTGTGGTGTAAACTGTATGGAGTCAAGTCCAAACCAGCGGTGCAACAGAGCATTGCGTCCGGGTGGCCGGGCTAACTGTCGCATCGCAAAGTGCAGGTACTGCACAACGTAGATGTGCTGACGATCTTTATGGGTTGGCTGCTGCTGCTGCTTGCAGGCCGGAGTGCTCGGCAAGCCCCTGGACCCGGACCACACCCTACAGACCTGGTTCGTGCTGGAGCGGTGTGACGGGGGCTCCCTCGCCTCCCTGCTGGCAGACCGCCGCCGCGAGCTTGCCATGCACCAGCACCAGCGCCACTCCCCCAACCACCCCAACCACCACCGTACCACTTCCAAAGCCATCAGCCGCAAGGTCACTGCGACCGAGTACGGCCGCATCGGCGGTGCGGGTGATACGGCGGGGCCAACTGATAGCGGCGGTTGTACGGCAGCGCCGCACTGTTACACGCCGCCCGGTTCGACGGCGTCGGAGGTGTACGGGCCGTCTGTGACGGGGGCCGGGGCAGCAGCAGCAGCAGCAGCGGGAGCAGCAGGGGCAGTGGGGTCCCGCCTGCGGCGGGGATCGGCAGACCAGTGCGAGGCGATGCTTGCCGCTGCTGTTGCTGCAGCTGCAGCTGGCGGCAGCGGTGCAAGCGGAGCGACGATGGTGGGCAAGGGCTTTGGAAGAAGGTCAATGGGTGTCAGCAGCGAGCAGGGGGTTGGCGCCCCCGGCGGCGCGGAGGTGGATGGTGGGGGTTGGGGTGGGGTCGCAGCCGCCGGCCGCCCGGTGGCGCTTTTGCCCTTGGTAAGCTCTCCTGTGCCCCTGGTGTCTTGTGCCCCTGGTGTCCCTGGTGTCCTGTGCCCCTGGTGTCTTGTGCCCCTGGTGTCTTGTGCCCCTGGTGTCTTGTGCCCCTGGTGTCCCTGGTGTCCTGTGCCCCTGGTGTCTTGTGCCCCTGGTGTCTTGTGCCCCTGGTGTCTTGTGCCCCTGGTGTCCCTGGTGTCCTGTGCCCTTGGTACCTGTCCTATGGGTTTCTGCGTGCGGGTTGTGAGGCTTTGGTTTGGATTCGCGTAGAAATACAAGTATGACCGCCCGGTGGCGTTGCTGCCATTGGTGATCTGTCCTCTTGAGATATACGATGCCCAGCTGCTTAGTCCAGGCACATGTAGCCCTGAAGGCAGTGCCGCATGCGTGCTGCGCAATCGCACTGTGGCATACCACGGTATCCCCCACAGCCATGGCCGTTGAAGCTACCGTACACACCGTGCCGCACTGCTCCTGGTCTCTAATAATGAGTACCCCCTCTGTCCTCCGCAGAGCGAGGTGCTGACAATTGCGATGGAGGTGGCATCCGGACTCGAGTACCTCCACTCCCTGCACCTGTGCCACGGCGACCTCCGAGCCGAGAACATCCTGCTGCAGTACGTGCCCATCGCACCTCCCCCGTCCTCCCCCGTCCTGCAAACATCCCCCATCGACTGCACCGGCCCACGGGTCGTTCTGGGCGAGCAAACCGCCGTCGTAGGCACCTTTCCAGACGATCTGGATGTGTCCGCTTCCGCCGCCGCGGCAGCAGCAGCGGCAGCGGCAGCAGCCGCAGACTTTTCGCGCCTGCCGGACTCGCCTGTGAGCGTTACGGACCACGCCGCCGCCGCCGCCGGCCGCGACGCGCGCTCGCCTGCCACGTGCCACGTGCTCGGCAGCGGGCTGTGTGCGCAGATGCCGCCGCCGCGCGCGCCGCCGGCTGCCCCCCTGGCTGTACCAGGGGGAGGGCGGACGGGACATCAGAGTGCACGTGGCGTAGCAGCTGATGGAGGCCATCTTGGTGGTGCAGCCGCAGCAGCAGCTTCAAACGGACCCATGGATTACCAACAGGCAAGCGTGACAAGTACGGCAGGCCTGACCGCCGCTTCGTCCTGTGCCGTACAAGACTACAGCACGGGGCAGTACTGGAGCAGCAACCGTGGTAGTCTGGCCACGGCGGTCAGCAGCACGTGTACTTTCGCGACGGGCGGTACGGGACTTGTGACGCAGGGATGCGGCAGCAGTATCGGCTTGGGGGGAAGCGGGGGGCGGAGGGGCAGCACGGGCGCACCGGGCTGTGACCCGGTCGAGGCCGTGTTGGCCGACCTGCCGTCTGGCGGCAGCGTGGGTAACGCCAATGCGGCGCTTACCAATGGCAACTATGGCAGCAGCAGGGGTCCCGTGGGCCGCGGTCACGTTGGCAGCGCTGCTGCTGTTGGAGGGGCTGCGGAAGCAATTCCCGGGCCTTTCCGTACGGTCAAGGCGCCCGTCGCAACCGCAGCAGCCCAGGGCTCCCTGGCCAAGCTCTCGCCCTTCTCCTCCGCACACCTGCAAATCCAAACGGATACCTTCCACGGACACGTGTCGGAGGGACACGGTCACGGCCACGCCGGCGGCGCGGCGGGCCGGCTGTACCAATCCCAAGGTGCCGTACCCACACACCCCGCCGCCCGCGTCACGGACCCCAAGCGCTCCTTGTCCGCCCAAGACCCCGCCCTGCTCGGCAAGGCCCTGTCATCCCTCACCACGTGGCCGGAGTCTCCCCCGACCGACCCGGCGGGTCGGCCCAGCAGGTCCGGCGCGGGTACGGCAGCGACTGGCGCAAGCGGCCCCTGGCTGCAGCAAGCAGCTGGGCGGGCGAGCTCGCTACCCCACGACGCGTCCGCCGCCGCTGCTGCGACATGCCAGGGCACGGGCGTGAGCATGGGCATGGGGGCTGGCTCGCCCAACCGGGTCAGGCGGCCGCCGTTTGTGGGCGGCCTGCGCACAGCCCTGTCACTCTCCGCGGCCCTGCCTCCTCTGCCTCCACCGCAGATGACCCATGGGTCGGGCATAGCGCCTGCTGCGTACGGCACTGTACGGACTGGCCACATGGCCCAGCAGCACCCGGTTGGCACAGCTCCTGCCGCGGCCGCAGCTGCGGTGTCAAACAGCTATGCTGCTGGCGTTTGCATGGTTGCTGGTCCCGTGGCCGTTAACCGAAGTGCAGGCCGGTTGGAACGCCTGCTCATGATTCACGAAGGAGAGCCGCTGTCTCTCGCCGCTCCGCAACCAGCCGCCCTCGCACCCTCTACCGCCCCAGCTGCTGCTGCTCCGCCATGCCCTCCCTACGCACACCCTCACCGCCACGTCTCGGCCGCAGCTCCGCACTCCCCTCCAGGCGCCCGCGCCCGCGCTGGGCCCATCTGTGAAGCTACTCTGCCAGACGGCGGCGACACGGACCTTTCACTCGCCTGTGACGATCCCCAAGCGCTGTGCCCCAGCCCAACCTCCATGGCAGCTGCCGCCGCCGCCGCTGCCCTCCCCGCCTCCGATTCCGCCCCCGCCGTCTCCCAGCCCAGCACCCCGCCTTCCCCCTTCTACCCCGACATCTGCGAACCACGCGATCCCGACCACATCAGATTCGGCCTGGTCTGCAACATCTCTGGCTGCGCACACTGTGAAGCCAAGTGCAGTTACGGCGCAACGCCTGCTGCCGCTGCCTTCCCCGCCGCCGCCGCCGCCGCCGCCGCCGTCAGCCCTGCTGCCGTACAGATCAAGCGCGTGGCTAAACTGACAGACCCATGGCTGTCGCTGGCTACGCTGCCTCCCGAGGTCGCCGGCGGCCCCTGGTCCCCTGCGGTGGCAACAGCCGCCGGCTTCACCTCCGGCGCAGACGTGTCACACCTGCCCCCTGAGCTGCTGCTGTCCGGCCGCCTGCACCCCTCCTCGGACGTCTACTCCTTCGGCATGACGCGTAAGTGCCGGCATCCTTGCCGGTAGATCCCCACGGACCTGGGACCATTTCAAGAGCTGTAGCACAATCCTGCCCATTTGCACCTGACGCCTTGCATGGCCGCGCACAGTTGTCCCCCAACGGATTACTTGACGTCATCCCTGCGCTCCGTGCAGCCGCATTCGCTGCATAGCATTCGAGGAACCCGAGTGTTGACCCGCCGCTTTAACTGCCACTGTTCCCCTCAGCGTGGCGCACGCTGTCCTCCGACAGCGAGGCACCCTGCGCCCGTCCGCACCCCGTCGTGCCTGTACAGTACCCCCAACGATTTTAGGCGTCAACATTAATTGTACTGAGTCCAACAATCTTTTTCGATCCCCCGCAGTGTGGCGCATGCTGTCCCCCGACGGCGAGGCGCCCTACGCCAAGCTGCACCCCGCGGAAGCCGCCTACAAGGTCACCGCCTGCGGCATGCGCCCCCCGCTGCCGCCCGCGCTGCCCGACCCGCTGCGCCGCCTGGTGGAGGACTGCTGGCAGGGCGACCCCACCGCGCGGCCCAACATGCAGCAGGTGCGCGGGGCGGTAGGCCACCATGTGCTTACCGATAGTAATCATACGGTTCTGCAGCGTTCAGATGGTCCTCTTGTGTTACCGGCTTGTCGCCGAGCCACCCAACATGCAGCAGTACATTTTCTGGTACGTGCACCTGGGCCTGTTCCTTCTTGAGCCTCTCCACAAGTGGCTCCGTTTACCCTATACCCGCATCCCGGGTTTCCCTACGATGCCCGTTGCATGGCCAGTTGCTCGGCACAGAGACGGATTCCCGCAGCCTGACGTGACGCAATCCATCGTTATGCTGCTCTGCTCTGCAGGTGTTGCAGCGGCTGGGCGAGTTGCAGTCCAACTGCGACTCCCTGGAGCGCCACTGGCGGGAGCGCGCCGCCCTCTTCGGCGCCGTGTCCACCGTCCCCATCAGCGCCGTCGCCGCGCTGCCCCTCCGCGGTGACCAACACGACACCGCCATGGGGTGGGCCGAGTTCGCGGGCATGCGCCTGCCGCGAAGCAACATGCGAACCTCGGTCTCCGGCAGCAGCCTCGCCGCGATGGCGAAGGGCCTCGACGGCTTCGCCCGACGCAGCTCGCGCGGCGTGTCTGCCACGTGCACGGCGGTGCTCGGCTCGTCCGCGGGTGTTGGCGGGCCGGCGTTCCACACCACCAGCGGGTCAAACCACGCCACGACGACGTCTCAGCAATTGCGGCACTGCCACACGGGGAGCCATGCGTTCCAGGACTTGTCCAACCACACGGCGGCAGGGCATGCAGCGGGGCCGCAGCACCAGCAGCTGGCACAGCAGATGGCGCTGCAGCAGCAGCAGCAGCAGCAGTCGGGGCACACGCTAGGCCTGAGAGCGGCGCTGGAGCCATTTTAACGCGGTGGGATTGGTGGTTGTTATGGCAGCATGGGACGGGGCATGCAGTTCCAAAGGGGCGACGCAAGGAGCGGTCGGTAAGAGGGCGGGATGAGGTGGGGACGAGCCTGGAGTGCGTGTGTCTTCTGGTTGCGTCGTGGGTGTCGTGGGTCAGGGGTTGCGTCGTGGGTCGGGGGTTACGGCAGTCATAATGAAGGTTGGTACTTACTGAATGGGGTTTCACTGGCCACTGCTGCTAACGGGCTGGGCTGGTATGCAGTACGGACCAGCTATGGGCGTAGGTGGTAGCAGGGATGCGTTGGCGTGGATTACAATCTGCTTATGGGTATTATCATTCATGGTGAGCGCTTTGGTAGATGGGACATTGCATGGGCGAGCCATTCATGCATCCCTGGAAGTTTCCTGCAAAGCCTCGTGTTGTGGTAGCTAATGCTTTGTTCGGTACAGGGGAGACTTCAGTAGGTGTTTCCTTTTGCCTGTTGCCGAGCGCAACGGTCTCAAGGTGCGACGGTCGGGCGCAGGAGTGAGGCAAACCTTAAGAGAGGGGGTTAGCGCGGGTTGCTACAGGGCTTGCGCCCGTAAGTCTGCCACGTTACGGGTGTGCTCCGTTCGCGCCCTCCAAAGAATGGGTGCAGGGTGTTCCAGTGGCTGCGGCGGTGCGCTGGCCCGCGTTGGTGCCTATAAGCATGGTGTAGGGGTGCATGCAGACCCCTGATGATGACATGCACAGCTCGCATCTTTTGAGCAAATAGAGATGCGGTGCACGTCCTATGCGCAAATCCGCTGATGCAAACGGCTGCAGCTCATGGCGCATGCGCGGATGTTGCATTGGGCGTAGAACTGACGCTTTTTATTGTTCCGATTTGTGCAGTTTGAGTTAGTCCTTCCACACAGTTGCCACGTGCGTGCTGCTTCCAAACGGCTGCCCGTCGGCTCCGTCCTGTCCTGCACCCCTGTCCAGCACTCCACGCTTTTAGCGCCCGTCATGCACAATTTTCTTTGCTTCCACTCATGCGTGCATTGGAGGTGTTCTTACCAGGTGAATTGCTGCCGCCATAGCAGCTTCTATGTTCACAAATGTGCGCCGGCTGCTGCGCTGCAAGATGACCATGTGCTCATCCGGTGCTCTAAACCGCAATCCCCATCATTTTTACTATTCCTATCTTGGTGCCCGTTTGGGGGCGCAAAGAAGGTGCACCGCAGCGGGGCCATTGCTTTGGTGCAATCCTCACGTGGGCTGCGGCCGTTGTGGCACAGCGCAACACGTGCCATGCGGGCAAATACTTACATGCTCCATACTCTGCGCCCTGCTGCTGTGTCCTTATTCGGCAGCCGCACGCCCGCTGGGTGCCGCTGACCACCTTCCGAAAGGGCCCCGTCTAGCGATGTCTTTCAGTGTCATGCCCTGATTTGCCATGGAGTGGGTAGAGCAGTTTTGGTGACAACGCCTCTGCGTGGTGAGTGTTGTACGGATGCGTGGCGGCTGAGCGCTGTGCGATGTGCTGACGCCTGGGTAGCTTTTTTTTTTTTTTAGCTGGTTACCGTATCTTGGTTTGCAGCTTTCACAGAATGAGGTACGCGTGGGAGCCTGGCAATCAGCATGGTTGCGGGCTGTAGACAGTGCCTGTGGTCAGGACCATGTTGCTGCTCTGTACTTGGCGAGGCAACAACAGCTTTGTGAGCGGCTGATGGCGTGTATCGTACCGGAACGGTTGCGATGGCGTTGGATCGCTGGCGGTGAGTAGCTGCTTTGTCTCCTAATGTGCAACTGGCATTGCAAATCATGTCGCACATGAGCATTCATATCATATGTGGCTGAGCTGGGCTTGGGTACGAACGTACAATCACTCGTACGGACGCTGGGTGTCTGGCAGCAGGTGGCAGGGTTGTTGCGACGATGCGTCTGTGCCGGTGGGTACGGCTCAATGCAGCATACTATCATCCTGATGCCTAATAAATTGGCCTTCGTGTGAGCGGTGCGCGTCTGTGCCGGTGGGTACGGCTCAATGCAGCATACTATCATCCTGATGCCTAATAAATTGGCCTTCGTGTGAGCGGTGCGCGGTACCGTACTGACTTGTGACTTTTCACCCGTAAAGTTTTCACTAGAAGACGAATCCTTTTTAATATATTTTCACTGCCTTACATTTTCACTGGGCCTGGGAGAATTTTG
>VFQN01008684.1_pt1 | contig 10153 bp, 11 predicted proteins | sample 3512371 | NCBI WGS metagenome assembly VFQN01 (sample SAMN10412370, study PRJNA504923) | tailings metagenome | isolation source: Replicate 2 from Balatoc abandoned mine | place: Philippines: Itogon, Benguet | collected 2017-08-28 | reverse complement strand
CTCTCTCTCTCTCTCTCTCTCTCTCTCTCTCTCTCTCTCTCTCTCTCTCTCTTTTAATAAAAACACTCTTTCATTGGTGAATAACCAATACCTCACACAGCAAACACACACAACACACACAACCTCACCTGTATTAATAACTGTTTTAATCCAATCTACGAACACCACCAACTACCACATGCATTGATAAATGTCAATAAACTCACCTATCTTATAATGTATTTATTGAAATGTATGTATATATATATACACTGATGTAATAGCTTTGTGTTAATAGGAAATTATGAATGATCAAAGGAAGAAGGAATGATAAGAAATGAATGAATAATGACTGCTTTCGATCTTATTTCTCTGTTTCTTCCTTTTTTTGCTTCTCTGTTTTCTTTGTTTCGCTTCCTCACCTCCTCTGCTTCTTCTCTGTATTTGTCTTTCGTCATTCCTTCTCGCTCTCCCTTTCTCCTTCTTTCTTTTTTTCTCACCTGCTTGATCCTTCTGACTTCTTTTATCCTGCATATACAATGCGATTCATATCACAAAGAGCGATATGATATGAGAGACGATGGTTGTGACAATTAGTATTGTACGAAGAATTAACGAAAGAAGAATAAATTTTGATGAGATTCCCTCAGAAGTCCTTCTTATGTTTCTTTCTCATTCCTTACTATTATGATGATCATGTTTTGAAAGTTCTGTTTATTTATTGGGTTTATTAGGTTCACACTATTATTATTATGATGATGATTATGATTAGGCAATGATGATGAATCAGTCAGTTAAGAGATAAAGATCGTTTATAAATAGTCTTTGAGAAGCAATAAGTTGCATGAATCTTCATTCTAATAGGAAACTAATTTAATAAGAAAATACCTCTTAATCAGAAGAGAATCCTTTATGACGAATAACAGCATAGTAATAGTAAGAGTTTCTCTTATTTACTAACAGAAGAAACTAACCTCATAATATAATATAAACCTAATAATTAATCCTCAATACAAATACGATCGATTCCCCTGTCTCTTACATGATTGATTGGTTTAGCTCCTTGTACTATTTTACAATAATCATCTATTCATAATAAATTCAATTGATTGGAGACTTGTATTGCGAATCCATGAAGTTATTGATCATCACAAGTGAAATTCTCACCGCTTGTCAATCAAAAAGGTTGGAGAAAAAAAAAAAAAGTGAATCAACTTAATTACAATCTAGGGCAGCTAAATACTGCCTATGAAGATGATGACGTTGTCGTTGAGATTGAGAGAACAATGGGAACTATGAACAAACACTACTACTTACTAATAAAACTAACAAACGAGTTCAAATGGCAGAGAAGCGTCTGGCCTCCTAATAGTGTACATTGATCGCTTTTTCAACGACAACCGACAAGAGAAGGAAAAAAAGGGAATGATTGCATGAAGTGATTGCTCTTAAACTGCTTCGTATTCGATTTCGGCAGGACAAGGTCAGCCATCTACCTCAACAAATCATCTATTAAAAAACAAATATCTGGAGAAAAGAAAATGAAAATCATTGATAGGAAATCACGAGATACAATATAATCAAAGAGGAAAGATTTGTTGGACGAAGTGTGCTCTTATTTGTTCACAAGGTCGGAGAGGGAATTAATGCCACGACTAGAGTACTTCAAACAGATCTTTGAGATCTCAGCAGGAACGACTTGAGGGCCTAACTTTGATGAAACAAACTCAATTGACTTCTCTAATGCTTGAGAACATTCTTGTAATGCTTGTAATAACTGTTGTTCTCTTTGTTGATGTGAGAATAATTGTTCGTGATGACGAACACTCATACGAACAAGACGCTGACGAAGCTGATCACTAAAAATGATAGAATTCAAATTAGAACTCTTTTAATAAACCAATGAAAGATAATATACTTACATCAAAGCGCTTGCGGCATCAGCAGCATCTTGGACGACATTATCAACGTTCTCGACTGGTTGAGGCTCAGCTTCCACTTTAATGTGAGTGCGTTTGTGTACATCAAGATATTCTTTCAATTTAAATCTTTTACCACAGTTAGGATGGTCACAGATCCATTGTTTGTCTTGCGAGTGAGTTTGTTCATGGCGCTTTAAAGAGCATTTTTGAACGAATTCCTTTCCACAGATATTACACTTGAAAGGTCTCTCACCAGTGTGAGTGCGAATATGACGAGTTAATGACCAACGACTGCTGAATTCTTTCAAACAACCAGGGAAGGTACAGTGAAGAATCTCGTCTCCGTCCTCTCCTTCTTCTCCCTCACCAGACTCGCCCTCTCCATCACCTCCCATCCCTTGGGATGGGTCTTGAGGGACAACCTGATTATTACCATTGGGAATTGTCAGAGCTCCAGCGTTCGCAACGCCACCAGCATTCTGTAAGTCTGGGAAAGCCCACATTAAACCATTCAAGTTATCAGACATGTTGTTGTTTCTACACTTTCAAGTCATTCAAAAGCCAACAAGGCAAGCGTTCAACTTACCTTGATCTAAGATCGATACCAAAAGCACTACCAAGGATGAAGTATGAGATTGATGAAGTGTTTGTTAAGACTACTGTGTGTTCCTTGACTTAGTTCTACCTTTATGAAAACACCCTGTTCTACCTAAGTAAACAAAGAAGTTGAATTGCGATGTGAATGTTGTGTTTTGTTTTTATGTTTCCCTCTCATCTTCGTTGAGAATTACAGCAAAGTGTGTGTGGTGTGTCTCTTGAAGATACGTTAATACATGCAAAACATCTTCGTTTTTCCGAATGTTCAAAATTTCGATTTTACGATTTTACGATTTTACTAATTTGCAAATTTTCGAATCTTTCTTTTGATGTTTTCAAACACGAGATTTGTGTGGCTTGATCGTTGTGTTTGCAGACCTATTGTGAGATGTCAGATCAAGATTTGATTGTTCAGAATGACTCATCTAGTTCAGGACCTGAAAATTCTCTGCAATTTCCTGAGCTGGATGAAAAATTCCTTCTCGAAGAGAGTATACTAATCATCAAATCATTTAATCGGTTATTTGCAGATGTAGCTCCAATATCGAATAATTTCATTGGAAAAAACTTTGATAAAAGTGTCGAAATATCACAAAAGCAGTTAACTGACTCCCAAAAACAAGTAATCCTGGAACTGTCTGGTCATATCTTAACAATGACATCGCCATTGTTTGAACGAAAGCTGTACGATTTTCACATTCACAATCAGTTTGCCTCGGATGTGATCCCAGTCAAATTCCGAGAAATGGAAAAGTCGATAGATAACGTTCTTTCATTACAGAAGCAGGCCTTTCTCTTGAAAGACTACCTCCTGCGAGAGGTGAGATGTAATGCGGAACTGGAAGACAAGGTCCGAAATCTTGAAGAAGAAATTGTTGAGCTTCATGCCAATCGCGATTCAGGTAAAACTATTGGCAGGAAGAGGCTCGCTAAATCACAAGAATTAGAAGACGATGAGGGAAGTAAAAACGGTGAAGGAGATTCTAAGGCTCATCCCGATGTTGTTATGCAACGTGTCGCTTCAATCGAAAGTCACAACGCACAAACTTCGCCTGAATTAAGTGGTGAGGAAGAAGTTCAAGTTGTATCAACGAAAAAGACAGCCACTCCCAAGCGTGAAACTAACCAGAAGCAGAAGAAGGGAAAGAGTGAAGGCAGAAGTGGAAGTAAGAATCCGAGGAAGAAAATTAAAGATAATCATATAAAATATGAATTTCCTGATGAACCAACAAAGTTCATAGGACAATTTGTGCGAAAGATGTTTGGAGATTCCTATTACTTCGGTCTCATCGCCAACTATGATGAGGAATGGTGGAATGTAAGTTTAGCCATGTTTTAGTCAAAATTTTTTCTTTACTTTTAATTTTTCTTTTTGTTTTTAGATTGTTTACGAGGATGCAGACTCAGAAGACATGGTCTGGGAGGAAATAACAACAACCTATTGGACTTCACTCGTTCCAAGGGAAAAGAAAGAACGATGCTTTCGGCATGCAAGAAATCTTGGAACTCTTCATGATTCTCTAAGCTCGGATGGAGTTAACACGAAGTTCTTGCAAGGACCTGCGCCTTCGCTGAAAAATAAAGCCTCAAAAGTAGTAAGTGATAATGTGTTGGATCAATCAAGGGAAGAATCAGAGTTATCGTCTCACGTGGTAAGTTTCAGATCTGTTCGATGAGCTTTCTAACTAATAAAATTTGTGAATTCAATTAGAAGCTGGATTTTGAGGTCCAAACAGAGCGATTTGTCGAGATGGAGATTACAGGGGATGACTTTGCTGAAGCCCACTCGTCTTCCTCTTCTGTCCCTTTAGTAGATTTGACTAGCTGAAATAGTATCGTTTATTTTGAAGATAATTTATGATATTTTCATGATTGTTTAATTGTTTATTGATTGTTCGTTTCTGTTCTGTATGTAAAATAAAGGAATTTTCGATTTTATGGAGTTTCGTTGAAGGGATTAGAAAAAATTTCATTTGAGAAAGATATCCAAAAGCCACGATCTTTGCAATGGAGTGAATGATTTCCAGGATTTCTTTCTAATCTGTCATTGAATTCGATTCGTCACCATAATTCAAATACGACAAGGAACAAAGAAACAATGAAGATTAATAAGAAAGATTTGATTGGAAGACATGTAAGAAGAAAGGTGAACAAGCGGTACATCTTTGGAAAGATTTCAGAGCGAGTCAGAGAGAACTGGCGAGTAAGTTGTGCGTTTACACTCGACATTGATTCGATCAAAGACTTCACCCTAGATTGTCTATCCTGATGGAAACGAAGAAGAAATGACTTTTTCGGAGATAGCGAAGTATTTTTGGCCTGGACTACTGCCCATAGTCCATGCTCCTAGCCCACACGAACAGGAGCAAAAGGTTCAGGAGATGGAAATCCCTTCTCTAAGGATGGCGGTCGGGGAATCAAAGACTGCGCTTGAAAAGAGGAAGCACGATAGCAATGAAGAAGAAGAGGAGGAATGGAGCCTTCCCAGAATAGATTCGGCGAACAATATCAAGAAGCAACCTCAAGGAAAGAGATCAAAAAGATCGAGGAGCGGGAAGAAGGCGCCGACTGCTCCGGAGAAAGTTTGTCGCCTGCAACAAGTTTCTTGTCCCAGTACCGTTGTTGGCCAATTCATTCGAAAACGTTTTTTTGAAGACTTGTATTTTGGTTTAATCGCACGATTCGATGGCGACTATTTCAATGTAATAGCTATCCAATTCTTGAAGTTCCTTTTACATCTTCGAATAGGTTGTTTATGAAGACGGCGATTACGAAGACATAGAAGAGACAGAGGCGGTAGATTTGTTATGGAAATCTCCTGTTCCGGAAAATCAAAGGAAGAGGTGCTTTTACTTTGCGCAAGAATACGAAATGCTCTCAGATTCCCCAGGGAAAGACTCATCACAAACAACGACCGAAGGTTTTACAGATGAGGATGAAATAAACTTTCGCAAGTAAATGTTTGATCTTGAAGTCTGCTATCTGTATTTCCTGTCCCTAACTTTCTTGCCGTAAATTTAAAAAGAAATTATCTTTACTGTCGACGCACTTTATTGAAATAACAATTGACGAGAGTGAGGGACAACTGGAATTGATCCATTTATATTTACACACCGAAAAGATAAAAGTTAAAGATCTAGTACGGAACTGGAGCAAGTTGAGTTGGCAATATTCCAAATCTCTTCTTGCATGTAATTCTTTCCTTACTAAACTTATCATCAGGACTGAATCGGGCTGGATGAGCACTTCGAGTTGGTGTTCCATTAGGATCTTGTTTCTGCAAATAGAAAGAAGTCAATCTCATCATTTCCAACCGAATCGTCCAAAAGTGTCTTACCTTCAGAGTGTATACTCTATTTCCAGCGTCATCTAAATAATACATTAAGTGCATTTTTCTCAGTTAATACTTAAAAAATAAATCAACAATCAACAATAAACAAATGGTGGAAATGCCGATCAACGAAACTGTACATCTGTGAAACTGAGAATCTACGTATTTGATGATTTGCGTGTTTGTGTTTGTTGTTGGTGGAAATCTAGGAAATATTCTGATGAAGTGTGGCTGCTGTTGCTGCTTCAACATCAGAATTTCTCTTATCTTCCCTGCTTTTGTACGGTGGATTGAGTTGACTGAGTAGTTTTCCTTTCAGTTTGTCCTCGAAAGCTTTGAAAGATCAAGGTGGTCAATTTGTTCGAAAAACCTTCTGAATCTTTCACGTCTAATCGAATCCTGTGGTCTGATTGGGTTTCTCTTTTGTTCAGGCTTCATCATAATTTAATTGCGATTCAGTGCTTTGAGTTTTTGAAAACTTTGTGTGAAATCCGTTACTTCAATTCGTGTAAAGATACTTTAAAAGATGGGTGCTGATAATCAGAATAATATCGAAGATCCTTCTCCATTACCTTTTCGCATTGCTGTGGAATCTGCTGCTGCGATTATCTCGGCTGCTAGTGTTGGTAAGAAACTTCAATGATCTATTAAATAACAACTCACATTTCTTTTTTTTCCCCGGTAGCTCCTGCAATCTCAATTGTTGATAAAGCCATTGTGTCTAATGCTAGCGGTTTAGAACCACTTGTTCCTTCCTTAATTAACGGTGTGAAAACTTTATTCACCAATCCAGTGTACTTCTTCAAGCAACCTTCTTTTTTGTTTATTTGGGGTGTTTATTCTGGTACTTATATTGTTGCTAATTCAATTGAAGCAATTTGTGAAAGACAACATCGTTCATCTTTTTACCCTAAATTTATTGGTAGTTCTTTCGCAAATGTTTCATTAAGTGTATTAAAAGATCGTGCTTTTGCTCGTATGTTTGGTAAAGGTGATCCTCGTCCTATGCCTGTAAGTTCCATGGGATTATTTGGTGTCAGAGATTCTATGACAATCTTAGCTTCCTTCTCTTTACCTCCAATTATATCAAAACATATGCAAACTAAATTTGGTATCAGTACTTTTACGGCTGATACATCAGCACAACTGATTACCCCTGTGTCAATGCAAATCTTGAGTACTCCTTTACATTTGTTTGGTTTAGACTTATATAATCGTTCTGGTGTTACAACTGATGAACGTATTTCATTTATTCAACGTGAATATGTGAAGACTACTTTGGCACGTATGGCACGTATTTTCCCTGCTTATGGAATTGGTGGTGTTGTTAACAAATATGTCAGAAAGAGTGGTAATGCGATGTTATTTGAGCATTTTCATCAAGCGAATGTTGTAGTAATCCCTAGAAAGATGTAAAAATGAGAATAACGTGGAAAAGTGACAAATTGAACCAACAGACTCGCCGTTTCGTTGAGTATGTTCTCAAATTATTAGTAAAGTCAGAATAGAGTGTAGTATTCCTTCGTTTCACAATATAATTACGACGAAAGCAGATCAAATCTACGTTGATTGAAGTTTACTTTCTTTCGTTTTTTCATTACTATTTACTCCCTTCTTCAGAGTTTGTTCGACATTGTATTTCTGCATTCACTTCAATTGCAACTCTCGATTCGTCCCACTGTTTTGCTTTTTAAAAGATATTATCTGGTATATATAGACATTCTGACTTTGAATCACAAAGATTCTCTAGCTTTTCCTTTCTTTTTCGTGTGATTACCCATCTTAAATGTCTTAAGAAGAAACATTCTTTGAGCTTTGAGATGGCTTCACATTATTCAAGTAGATAAGATTAGTGAGTTTCTTCCAACGAAGTGGTGGTGTTGCATTCTGAAAGAATCTAATACGATCTTCATACCTTTGCAGGGATACTGTTAATATTCGCGGATTGGCTAATACACAATCTCGTACTAGACTGCGGACGCTTTGATGGCGGTAACAAGCAATCAAATCATCAATTGTCGTACCAGTGCAACTATTATCGATACTCATATTCGAGTGTCTGATGTAAACTTCTGCAGCTTGAGCAAGCAACGAAAGCTTAGGTAAAGTCTTCTCAAGGAAATTACTGTTCATAACCCTAAAGAAGCCAAAAATAAGCACATGGGAGAGCTAAATGAGAGGATTCTACTTACAGCGGTTCAGCACTCAAAATACGTGCAGTTTCATTTGCTGTTAGGCCTAATGTCATCGCAATTAATCCCAGCTTTTCATAATTTGCTTCCCATGTATTGAGGATAATATTAGATCGTAGCGCTACTTTCATCGCTTCATTTCGAGTTAAACTCAAATTATCTGCGACTCGAAAGTAATTCAAGAGAATTTGCTGACGAAAGGAAGGAAATGATACGTCAGATATAGAACGACCAGCCTTCAGATAAATGTCTTGCAATCTCTCGTCTAAAGTCGGGTGGAGTGATATATGCTCATACTCGGCCAGTTTTCTTCGAACGAAACCGATATCTGTCAAATAAGATCTGCCTAAAACTTTCTCTCTATCCGAAAAAAGGGTTTTCTTTTGATTTATTTCCATTATCAGTTTCTTAATTGAGGAGGTGAAGGAGATTTCTTTCTCAGATACATTTCCACCATCAGAAGTTGCTTGCTTATAGTTTGAACCTAAGAGTAAATTCATGACAGCCGAAGAGCGATCAAACAGTATTCTACTATCTTCATAATTTAAAACAAATCCAGATATTCGAATAAGTCTATGAAGTTCTTGTGCATTAGTGATTCCAATACCTTCCACAATTGCAAGAATATTCGATAACATTTGAAATGGGGAAAGAATTAATAGCTTTGGATTTCGAATACATATCTTGTGAAATACTTCAATCTTCTTCTTTATTTCAATAGAATGACTATGTTTTGTTTCATCGAAGGTTGGGTATATCAGTAATATATCTCGAAAGATCTTCTTTCTCGCTTCAATTTCTGTCACAAGATCATTATCAAAGATGAAAAATTCTGACTGTAATAAGAGCTTTAAAATATCTGACGTTGAAAATCTATATTCATTTTGAAGAAATTGAGTATATTGATAATACTTGGATCGTGGCATTGTCCATAACCTTCTCTTGGTTAAGAGCTTCTTTATGTCAGACTTTGAACAACGTAGAAATTTCTGAAAAAAGGTTATCCTTTCTTCAAAATCATCCATTGGAAGTAAAAGCACTTCTGGTCGAATCCCAACCGCATTCGATCGGATCAAAGGTACTATCTCTGAGGAGGAGGAGGAAGAAGAAGGACTGCCAGAGAATGTTGTCAGAGTTTTTATTAGAAAGGTACTTTTCTTTAGAATTTGAACCGCATCATATTGATTCGATATTAATATCTTATTCAATTGACATGGTCGAAAATTGAATTGTTTTAATATTTGAACAACTTCCGGCAGTGACACATCAGTTGTATGAGGATATTGAAGAGAAGTATCTTCCTCTATTTTCATAGACTTTATCGCTTTCTGCCAAATTGTATGGGATATTCTCCTTGGTTCAATTAATGATTTCCAAGAGATAACTTCATTTATCAGCAGATACAATAAGATTCCCAATAAAACTGATTTCAGCATTCCACATCACAAACAAACAATAACGAATACGCACGTCTGTGCACATTCCCCATTATTTCTGCCCCACCCCATAGTCAGTTCTTTTACAACAAACAGGGGACAAAAGATTCTTTTTTGAAAGTTCTATTTTCGACACACAGCCAATACCTATATTAAGTTTCTTTGTTGACTTAAAATTTGCCACTATCGCTATTCGTTGAATCTCTTCGTTGCTGTTTCGGTTTCACGGCTTCTGGTCCAGTTGGAACGATTTCTCCTGTATGCTCCAACTCCTAAATGAAAGTAAGAAACAGTTTATTAAAATAAACATAGGAAAGTTCACAATAGGATTCTTACTCCACGGAAATAATCAATCGTTTTGCTTAATCCAACTTTCACTGGCACTTTTGGAGACCATTGCAGTACCTCTTTTGCCAAGGAAATATCAGGGCGTCGTTGCTTCGGATCATCAGTTGTAGCAGGTAAATACTTGATAGTAGAGGTAGAATTTGTTAATTCCTTGATCAAAATAGCAAAATCCTAAAGAAACCATATCATGAATCCAATATATATAACAAAGAGGGATGAAAACAAACCTTGACAGTGTATTCATCTGGATTACCAATATTAACAGGCAAACTGTAGTTTCCATTCATTAATCGAATTAATCCCTCCACTAAATCATCAACATATTGGAAGGAACGAGTCTGTAATCCT
>VFQN01008683.1_pt1 | contig 10154 bp, 2 predicted proteins | sample 3512371 | NCBI WGS metagenome assembly VFQN01 (sample SAMN10412370, study PRJNA504923) | tailings metagenome | isolation source: Replicate 2 from Balatoc abandoned mine | place: Philippines: Itogon, Benguet | collected 2017-08-28 | reverse complement strand
GAGGCCGCCCCCGGCAGCGCCCAGACGATCGCCATCACCATCAGCAACACCAGCGAGGTGATCAGCGGGTACGCCGTGCGCCTGCTCGGTGCGGACCCGAGCTGGGTGCGGCTGGAGGACACCGACGTCTCCCTCTTCCCGGATGAGACGCGCACGATCGTCGCCGAGCTGCGGGTGCCCGTCGGCATGGTCGCGGGCGAACGCCGGATCGCCGTACAGGTCCGGGAGCTCACGCCGCCGGAGTCGACCAGCATCGAGGAGATCGTGCTGGCGGTGCCCGACGCGCGCGCCGTCCAGCTGCGGGCGGATCCGCCGACGCAGACCGCGGGCAAGCAGGCCCGGTTCGGCCTGCTGATCGCCAACACCGGCAACACGACGATCCGGAGCCGGCTGACCGGCACCGACGAGGAGCGCAAGGTCCGGTTCGTCTTCGACCCGCCCGCCCTCGACCTCCCGCCGGGCGAGCACGCCGTCATCGAGCTGCGGGCCAAGGCGAAGCGGCCATTCATCGGCGGGCCGGCGATCCGGCAGCTCAGCATCGGCCTCGAGGATCCGCTGCCCGCCGGCACCGTCCCCGCACCGGAGCCGGCGCCGACCGTCGAGCAGAAGCTCAAGATCAAGCGGCGTGTGGTGAAGAACCCGGCCGCACCCACTGTCGAGCCCGACGGTCCGCCGCTCGCGTCCGCGACGTTCGTGCAGAAGGCGATGGTCACCCGTGGCCCGCTCTCGCTGCTCGGGCTGCTGTTCGCGCTGACCGTCTTCGCGGCGGTCATCACCTTCGCCCTGTCGTCGATCGTGGGGCAGTCCGCGGCTGACCGCAACCTGGCCCTCGAGATCGCCCAGGCCCGCAATGCCGCCGCCACCTCGGGGTCCGCCGGCATGTCGGGCACCGTCCGCCTGCTCACCTCGGGCGAGCCTGTGAACGGCGTGGCTGTGGACGTGTTCCTCGCCGACGACACGTCCTCGCCCGTGGCGACCACGGCCACCGACCGCGCTGGGGCGTGGACCGTCGCCGACCTCCCGGCCGGCGACTACAAGCTGACCTTCCGGGGGGCCGGCTTCGTGCAGCTGTGGTTCCCGCAGGCGTTGTCGGCCGACAACTCCGAGACCATCACGCTCGAGACCAACGGCAAGCGTGCCGGGCTGGACGTGTCCCTCGGCGGCGTCCCGGCCTCAATCACCGGGAAGGTGCTGGGCCCAGACGTGTCGGCGGCGACGGTGGCGCTGACGATGCCCCTGGCCGGCACCACCGGCACCGAGACCGATGGTGCCGTCGTCCAGACCGTCCCGGTCGGCTCCGACGGGACCTTCGAGCTCACCGGCGTGCCCTCGCCGAGCGTCTACGACCTGGTCGTGACCAAGACCGGCTACGCGACCTCGACGCAACGGGTCGACGTCAGCGCGGGTGAGGAGCGGACCGGGGTCGAGATCACGCTGCGTCAGGGCGACGGGCTGATCTCCGGCACGGTCGGCTCCGCGAGCGGCCCCCTCGGCGAGGTCACGATCACCGCCAGCTCGGGTCAGACCGAGGTGACCACGATCTCGCTCACCGGCGAGGACGCCGGCACGTTCACCCTGCGTGGCCTGCCGACCCCCGGGAGCTACACGGTCGTCGCGAGCAGGACCGGCTACGCCTCCCAGACGATGTCGCTGACCCTGGCACGAGGCCAGAAGCTCACCGGTGTCGGGCTCACGCTCGGCAGGTCCTCGGGATCGCTGCGCGGCGAGGTGTCGCTGCTGCCGAACGGCAATCCGGCCGGTGGCGTCGCCGTCACCGTCACCGACGGCAACCAGACCGTCGTGACAGCGACCCAGAGCGCCGGTGACATCGGCTCCTGGCGCGTCGGCGGGCTCGCGATCCCGGGCACCTACACCGTGACCTTCGCACGCTCCGACCTCGCCTCCCAGACCCTGTCGGTCACCCTGGACAGCAGCGGGCAGATCACCCCCGAGTCCCAGGGCGCGACCGTGACCTCGGCGGGCATCGAGGTCGGTATGCAGTCCTCGACCGCCGTCGTCACGGGCGTGATCAGCCAACCGCTCACGGCGGGGAGCTCCGCGACCAGCCCGGTCGGCGAGGTCACCGTGCAGTTGAGCTCCGGCGCCGCGACGTACTCGGTGACCACCGCCTCCGTGCCCGCCTCCGACCAGGGTCGCTACCGGGTCGAGAACGTGCCGCCCGGCACCTACACCGTCAGCGTGAGCCGCAGTGGTGTCAGCCCGACCTCGACCATCATGGAGCTGGCCGCCGGGCAGGTGCGCGACTACAGCCCGGTGCTCGCGGCCGCGGCCTCCGTGTCGGGTGTCATCACCCAGGGCGGCGTTCCGGTGCCGGCCGGCTGGTACGTCGACCTCTACCGCACGTCCAGCTACCCCGACTCGGCCTATCGCACGGTCCGCACCACCGCCGGCGGCGCCTTCCGGTTCGACGACGTCGACGCCCCGGAGGTCTACGTCGTGGAGGTCCGGCCCACCCGCGGTGGAGACCCACGCGGCTCGCGGACGCTCCAACTCTCGGCGAGTGAGCAGAAGGTGATCACGATGAGGGCCGACCAATGACCGCGTCCTGGGGCCAGGAGCCGCTCCCCGAACTCGTCGTCGCCGCCAGCCTGCGGACGGCGGCCGGCTCGCCGCTGATCGTCGAGGTCACCGTCACCAACACCGCCGCCGCCCCCCGGGTGCTGGCCGTCGGCGCGCTGGGGGTCGAGGCCGGCTGGGTCTCGCCGCTCGTACGCACCGAGCCGCTGGTGCCAAGCCACAGCGCCGTGGTCCAGGTGACCCTCACGCCGCCGATCGGCACGGTGCCCGCCCAGTACCCACTCGCGTTCACCGCGCAGGCGCTCGACCCCGTCACGGGCCGGCCGTCGGGCGCGTCGGCCGCGATGGTCGACAGCGTGCTGGTCGTCAACCCGCGCAACCAGCTCACGCTGGAGTTGAAGCCGAAGTCGATCTCGCTGATCGCCACCCGCAGGATCCGGCTCCGGCTGGCCAACGCCGGCGAGCAGCCCGCACGGGTCCGGCTCGAGGTGCAGGCGTCGCCGCGGCTGCTGGTGCGGTTCCGCAGCACCGAGGTCGAGGTGCCTCCGGGTGCAGAGCGCGAGGTCCGCGGCCGGGTCCGGGTCCCTCGCGGCCGGCTCTTCGGTGGTCAGTCCAGCCACAGCTACACCGTGACCGCCCGCGGGACCGAGGCGGTCCGCTACGTCGAGGGCTCGGTCACGCAACGCGCGCTGATCGGCATGGTCCCCATGAAGGCGATCGCCGTCCTCGCCGCGCTGTCGATCTGGATCGCGGCCGCCGTGGTCTTCGTGCCGCAGTTGGTCGACCGGCTCGGCGGCGGGTCAGCCGACACGGCGACGGTGACCTCCGAGACCGACGGCGGAGGCGACGGCGCTCCGGGCGACGGCTCGGGAGACGGATCCGGTGGCGCCGCTCCGGAGGATGGCGGCTCCAAGGGCGACGGGGGCTCCAAGGGCGACGGGGGAGGCGGTGGCACGGCCAAGCCGGCCGCGGACGTCGAGGACACCGACGTCGCTCTCAGCGGCACCGTCGCGGGCGAGAATCCCGGCGGCGTGACCGTCAGTCTCGAGCCGACCTCGCTGGTCGACGAGGATGCCCAGCGCGGCGTCGGCGTCGGCGTCCCGAGCTCCCAGTTGGGCAACACCGGTATGAGCCTCGCCTCGGCGTTCGTCAACCGAGCCGTCGAGCAGACCGCTCCGGACCGGACGGCGCGCACGACCGCGGACGGGTCGTGGGCGTTCGTCGGCGTCCGTACGCCGGGCTTCTACCTGTTGACGTTCAGCAAGGCGGGCTACCAGTCGCAGTCGTTCGTGGTCGACTCCTCCAGCGAGATCGCTGCCGAGCCCCTCGAGGTCGACCTGGCCGCCGGCGAGGGCGAGCTGTCCGGCACGGTGACCGGTCCCCGGGGTGCGGTCGGCGCCGCGACCGTCACCATCACCGACGGCACCAACACGATCACCACGAGCAGCAACTCGCGCGGTCGCGTCGGCCGCTGGTCGGTGAGCGGCCTCTCGACGCCGGGGACCTACGTGGTCTCGGCCTCGAAACCGGGACTGTCCAGCGAGTCGAGGATGGTCGAGCTCGACGCCGGCGGCTCGGCGTCCGTGGACCTCGGCCTGAGGTACGGCATCGGCACGCTGACGGGCAAGGTTCGCGCGATCGACGAGTCCGGCCGGCTGGCGGGCGTCGGTGGCGTCGAGATCAGCGTGGTCGGCGACGACGGCAAGGAGCGGTCCGCCACCAGCGTGACGCAGGGCGCGGTCGCGGACGGCGACGGGGCGCGGGTCGCCAAGAGCTTCGTCGGCACCTACTACGTCCCGGGTCTGCCGGTGCCGGGTGAGTACGTCGTCACCATGCGCGGAGCGGGCCTCCAGACGCAGACGAGCAAGGTGGTCTTCGGTCGCGGGCAGTCCCGGGGCGAGGTCGACGCCGACCTGGTCTCCGCCTCGGGCACGGTCGCCGGCACCATCCGCGGCTCCGCCGGATCGGCCGGGGCCGCCGGCATCGTCGGCGCGGGCCTGACGCTCTCCAACGCCGACAACACCTACAAGACGATGTCGACCTCGGACCCGGCCGGGAGCTTCCTCCTCAATGGCGTGGCGCCGGGGTCCTACACCCTCCAGAGCGAGTTCTTCGGCTACGGCATCGATTACGTCAGCGTCAAGGTGCGGGCCGGTCGGACGGCCACGATCGATCGTGAGCTCGCCGAGATCGAGGGCGGTGTGCTGGCCGCGAAGTCGCGGCTGCGCGGCCGGGCGATCAACGGCGCCACGGGCCGCGTGGTCGAGTGTCGCGCCGGCGCCGGCGCCGACTGCCTGGTGGCGACCGTGGCGGAACCCGGCGTCGACGAGGGACCGGACGACGACCGCACCTACCGCGCGCCGTTCCTGCCCGGCGACGAGTTCGTCGTGCCGGACCCGCGTACGGACGCGACCGGCGGCCTGCTGCCCGGCCTCCACACGGTGACGGTCTCCGCCCCGGGCTACTCCACCGCGAGGACCGCGGTCCGGGTCGGCGACGACCAGACGGTCGACGTCGGCACCCTGGAGCTGCTGCCCGCGCCCAAGATCGTCGGCACCATCACGGCCGCGGTCGGCACGCCCGGGGGCAAGACCTGTATCTGGGCGGTCCCCTCGGGGGGCGCCGAGCCGCCCGAAGGCTGCGAGGTCACCACCGCGAGCCCCGCTGCGGAGTGCCAACCCGGGTCCGCCACCTTCGACCCGGGCAGCCTCGGCCGGGTGTGTGCCTACGTGCCCGGCACCGGGGGCTACTCCATCGAGCTCCCCGCGGCCGGCGGCTACGCCGTCTACGTGCGATCGGCCGACCGCGAGTACGTCTCACCGCTCCCGGCGAGCGTGCTCATCGACGCCGGCATCACCCGGGAGCAGTCCTTCCTGCTCAACCGGCTGGGTCGGGTGTCGGTCACCGTCCGCGCGACCGGTCCGGGCGGTGGACTGGTGGCGGCGCCGGGGGTGCTGCCGACCATCAACGCGTCGGGCGCGATCCCGGACCCGGACCAGTCGCCGACGGACGGCAACGGCCAGATGCGCTTCCTCCGGGTCCCGGGCGGCACCTACACGGTGACGGCCACCCGCAGCGGTGTCACGGGCAACTCGTCCGTCACCGTCGGGCTGAACCAAGACGTGCCGGTCAAGGTCCGCCTGACCAGCCCCATCAACGCGGTCGTGGGTCGGGTCACGGCGGTCTACGACGGCAGCCCGACCCTGGTCGGCGACGCCACCGTGAAGGTGACGGCGCCAGCCGACTACGGCAACGACGACTCGACCACCTTCGGATCGGTGACGATGACGACGGCTACCGCGAGCGGTCGGCGCGGCTGCTTCCTGGTCGAGGGCACGACGTCGCCGTACCCGCCGCTCAGCGCGTACGGCTGCAGCTGGGACGGCGGATCCGACTCCTCCCGCGGCCGGCAGACGTTCGTGTCGCCCGTGGCGTCGAGCGTGGAGATCTCGGCGACCGGCTACTACACCGAGAACAGGTCCAACGTCACCCTCAGCACGACCGGTCCCAACACGTTCGCGCTCACGCCGACCCCGGTCAAGCTCGGCGCGGTCCAGATGGAGGTCGAGCCCGACGACGCGGCGTTCGACTGGAGCTCCGTCGACCTGTCCGTCGTGCCCACCGTCGGGTCGGCCAACACGATCACCGTCGGCACCACGGCGACCGGTGAGCTCACCTGGCTGGACACCCGCACGGCACCGACGCCGCCGCAGGCGGTGTCGGGCGACGCGATCCCCGGCACCTACGAGGTGACGGCGAGCCGCGACGGCTACCTCAGCTCCACCGAGACGCTCGAGTGCCCCGTGGCCACGTCCGCGACCGTGCGGTGCCGCTGGCAGGACGACGCGATCGAGCTCCAGAAGCTCGCCGCCCTCGAGGTCACCGCGAAGGACGGCGGGGTGCCCGTCGTCGGTGCCCGCTACCGGCTCGTCAAGGGCACCGCCCTCGTCGACTCCAAGGTCGGCGGAGCCGGCGGGGTGACCTTCACGGGACTCACGCCCGGCGCGACGGACTACCGGGTCGAGGTGCGGGCCGCCGGCTACGACTTCGGCGACGGTGGCCCGTCCGACAAGCTCGAGATCGCCTGCGGGCCCGACGACTCGATCGTCCTCGCCGTGGGGGGCACGACCATCTGCGACGTCACAATGCGCAAGCTCGGGTGGATCACCGGCACGGTCCGGGGCACACCCTCGATCCCGCCAGCGAGCACACCCTCCACCAACCTGGCCGACGCCGACGTGACGGTCACCCAGTGCGCCGTCCCGATCGTCACCGCCGGCACGCCGGCCCGGGAGTACTGCACCGAGACGACCGGCGCCCCCTTCACCGCGAAGACGCGGCCCGACGGCACCTTCACGATCACCGGTTCGGCCGAGCGTGAGGGGCTTGACCCGAGCAAGGACTGGGTGGTCCAGGCGACGGCCGGCGCGCACTCGCCGGCCGCGCTGCCCGCCAGCGCTCCGCCCGGAGCGATCAAGGGCACGGTCGTCTCCTCGTTCGCGACCAACCCCGCCGTCGCCGACGTCGCCATGCAGCTCGACCCGGTCGACGCCCGCGTGGAGCTCGTCGACCTCGCGGGCGACGCCGTCGCGGACGAGGACATCACCGTCGAGCTGCGCCGCTCCGTCTCCGGGGTTGGCACGGTGCGCGTGCAGGTCGCGACCCGCGCGGCGGGGGAGACGACGTACCGGCTCACCGGGATCATCCCCGGCAACTACGTCGTGCGGGTCAGCGGCGGCGGGCTGATCACGACCACGATCGCCACCGCGATCACCAACGGGGTCACGCCGATCTACGTCAACGTCGTGCGCGCCACCAACGTCGCCTACGGCACGATCACCGGCGCGGACGTCGCCTCGCCGGGTGCCCTCGCGGGGGCGAAGGTCGCCCTCTGCTTGGACGACGAGTGCGCGAGCGGGCCGGCGACGGGCACGGGCGGCGCGGACGACGTGCTCGAGACGACGACCGTCGCGGGTGGCGGCTTCTCGTTCACGAGCGTGCCGGACGGCACCTACTACCTCCGCGTCAGCAAGTACGGCTACCGCACGGTCATCACCGGGGCCCGGACCTTCGCCTATCCAACGCCGCAGCTGCCGATCCAGGTCACGCTCCAGCCCGTGGAGCGCAACGTCACGGTGACCCTCGCGCCCACCTGGGCCAACGACCTCACCGGGGCGACGATCAAGCTCACCTCGGGCAGCACCGTGCTCGGCCCGACCGTGGTCGGGCGGGTGAGCTCTGAGCCCGAGGAAGCCGGTTACAACCGATTCGCTGCCAGCTTCCCCACCGTGAAGTGGGGCTGCTGGACGGTCGACGTGGTCCTGCCCGCGGACCACTACGCCTCGACCACGACCATCAACGGGCCGACCGACAGCCAGGTCGCCGGATGCACGGGGGCGAAGAAGCTCGTCGTTCCCGGCAATGCGACCGGCACGACCGCGGCGGCCACGGTGCCGATCGACGAAGGCGCCCTGACCGTCAGTGCGACCAAGGACGCCGTGGCCGGCTTCGGCAACGCCGACGACCCCACGTCCGCGACGGTCTCGGTCACCGGCGGTCCCACGGTCACGCCGTTCCCGCTGACGCTCGGTGGCGGTTCGCGGACCCTGTGGTTGCCGTCGGGCGCCTACACCCTGACCGCGGCCCCGGCCGTCGCGGACCCGTTCTGGCCCAGCGTGTCGGTGTCGAAGCAGATCGACACCGCCCAGACGAACACCGCCGTACTCGCGCCCCTCGTGCTCCAGGAGAAGTCGGCGACCCTGCGGATCGCCATTAGCGGCGTGCTCGCGGCCGACCCCGATCCGCAGCTGACCGTCTCGGGCGTCGACGCGGGCGGCAACGCTGTGCCGCTGCCCACCAACTACACCTCGCCGATGACGCGCGGCGAGGTCACGAGCACCACGCTCACGCTGCCGGCCGGTACCTGGACGGTCACCGCCACGGTCGGGGGCCGGACCTCGAGCCCCGAGTCGCGGGCCATCACCGCCCCGACGTCCTACACCCTGGACACCCTCGTCATCCCGGCACCGCCGGTCGGGGAGGAAGGAGCGGCGACCGATCCCGGAGGCTGACCCGCAGGCTCGGCCTGGAGGCTGACCCGAAGGCTCAGCGCAGCGAGTACGTCGCGATCGAGACGCCGACGTAGTGCGAGACGAACGCGAGGATCGTGAACGTGTGGAACACCTCGTGGAACCCGAACCAGCGCGGCCACGGGTTGGGGCGCTTGAAGCCGTAGACGACACCGCCGAAGGTGTAGAGCGCGCCGCCGACGACGATCATCACGAACGTCGCGATACCGACCCCGACACCGAGCCTCGTGGCGCCGTCGAGGAAGCTCGGGATGAAGAAGACCGCGGCCCAGCCGAGCGCGATGTAGAGCGGCACGTAGAGCCAGCGCGGGGCGTCGGTCCAGAAGATCCGGAAGCCGACGCCGAGGATCGCGCCCGTCCACACGGTCGCGAGCAGCACGACGCGCTCGGTGCCGTCGAGCAGGAGCAGGCCGAAGGGCGTGTAGGAGCCGGCGATCAGCAAGAAGATGTTGGAGTGGTCGAAGCGGCGCAGGAACGCCCAGACCCGCGGCGACCAGGTGCCCGTGTGGTAGATCGCCGACACGGTGAACAGGATCAGCGCCGTACCGGTGAAGAGGGCCGATCCGATGCGGGTCTCGGTGGTCGGCGACAGGCTGATGAGCACGATGCCCGCCGCGAGCGTGAGCGGTGCGGTCGCGAGGTGGAGCCAGCCGCGCAGCTTGGGCTTGATCTCCGCCGTGAAGTCGGCGACGGCGTCATGCAGGTGGTCGAGGCCCGCCCGCACCGCCTCGTTCATCGCCTGGTTCATGGCTCGAACCTACCCGCCCGTAGGTGACGACCCACCCTCTACGGGTGAACGCGGGATCAACATGTGTGGTGCGTCGCGCCGGTAGCCTGGCGGGGTGGCGGACTGGAAGCGTGGGCTGCGGCAGGTGCTCTACCCGGCGTACGAGGCACGCATGCTGCGCCGGATGCCGGAGAACACCCCCCAGCACATCGGCGTGATGCTCGACGGCAACCGCCGCTGGGCCAAGGCCGTCGGTCGCGACACCGCGCACGGTCACCAGGCCGGCGCCGCCAACATCGAGCCGCTGCTGGGCTGGTGCGACGAGGTGGGCATCAAGGTCGTCACGCTCTGGCTGCTCTCGACCGACAACCTCAACCGCCCCGAGGCCCAACTCGCGCCGCTGCTCGACATCATCGGCGAGGCGGTCGCGTCGCTCGCCGACCAGCAGAGGTGGCGGATCCACCCGGTCGGCGCGCTCGACCTGTTGCCGTCCTCGCTCACGGAGAAGCTCAAGGCCGCCGAGGAGGCCACCCGTGACGTCGACGGCCTGCTCGTCAACGTCGCCGTCGGGTACGGCGGGCGCCGGGAGATCGCCGACGCCGTCCGGTCCCTGCTCCAGGAGGCCGCCGCCAAAGGCATGTCGATGGAGGAGCTCGCGACGGTCATCGACGTCGAGCACATCGCCGAGCACCTCTACACCAAGGGGCAGCCCGACCCCGACCTGGTGATCCGCACCTCCGGCGAGCAGCGGCTCGGTGGCTTCCTGCTCTGGCAGAGCGCGAAGTCGGAGTTCTACTTCT
>VFQN01008682.1_pt1 | contig 10155 bp, 11 predicted proteins | sample 3512371 | NCBI WGS metagenome assembly VFQN01 (sample SAMN10412370, study PRJNA504923) | tailings metagenome | isolation source: Replicate 2 from Balatoc abandoned mine | place: Philippines: Itogon, Benguet | collected 2017-08-28 | reverse complement strand
CCGACATGAGCGGGCGTTGGCCCAACGCGACCTATGTCGAAGACATGTCGGCGACTGCGCCCTATGCAGCGCGCATCTTCGACCCGTCGCGCTGGCGCTCCGAGCAGCCGCTGCGTGTCGTCATGATCGGCTCTGATTTCCAGGTCCGGGTATGGGAAGCACTGCTGAAGATCCCGATGGGCAAGGCCCGCACCTATTCCTCGATCGCTTCGGAGATCGGCTCCCCGTCGGCCAGCCGTGCGGTGGGAGCTGCCGTCGGCGCCAACCCGATCTCCTTTGTGGTGCCCTGCCATCGCGCTCTGGGCAAATCGGGCGCGCTGACCGGCTACCATTGGGGCCTCACCCGCAAGCGGGCGATTCTCGGCTGGGAGGCCGGTCAGGTCGGAGCCTGACGGGGCCAGTTACCGGACGCAATGCCGGTCGCTTTTGCATCAGCGGCCGGCGGCGTTTCTCGAAAATCGATTCCGATTCTCAGGTCGATGCGGTAGCTTCCCCGGCAAATCACCGGGAGGCTCTTTTTGATCACCATTATCGGCTCCATCAATCTCGATCTGATCGCGACCGTGGGCCGGTTGCCGGGACCGGGCGAGACCGTGTTGGGCAACGGCTTCGTCACGGCGCCGGGCGGCAAGGGCGCCAACCAGGCGCTGGCTGCGGCGAGAGCGGGCGGCAAGGTGCGCATGGTCGGTGCGACGGGCCGGGACGCTTTTGCCGGTGAGGCGCTGGCGTTGCTGAAGGCAGGGGGCGTTGATCTTTCCCAGGTGAAGGAAACCTCGGAGCCGACGGGTACCGCCCTGATCCTGGTCGGCAGCGACGGCGAGAACATGATCGCCGTGGTGCCCGGCGCCAATGCCGAGGTCGGTGCCGCGGCGGTCGCCGGCATCATTTCGGGCGACCACATCCTGCTGCAGCATGAGATCCCGCTCTCCACAGTCGAGGCCGCACTCGACGCCGCGCGTGCGGAAGGGGCCGTCACCTTGCTCAACACGGCGCCGTTCCGGGCCGAGGCGGCCGCCTACATCGGCAAGGCCGACTATGTCGTCGCCAATGAAACGGAGTTCGATCTCTACGCCGAAGCGCTGGCGCTATCAGGCGAAAGCCGGGAGCAACGTATGCGCAACTTCGCCGCGGCCACGGGCCGGACGGTGATCGTGACACTGGGCGGCGAGGGCGTCGTGGCCGCCACGCCGCACGAATTCCTGCGGCTCGACGCAATGAAGATAACCCCGGTCGATACGGTCGGCGCTGGCGACACTTTCTGCGGCTATCTCGCGGCTGGGCTTTCGGAGGGCCTGGCCTTGCGCGAGGCACTGCATCGGGCGGGAAGGGCGGGGTCGCTCGCTTGCCTCAAGCCCGGCGCGCAACCGTCGATCCCGGCGCGCTCCGACGTCGACGCCGCACTTGCTTCCAGGGCAGGGTGAGGGAACATCATGGTCAAGAGACGGCCCGCGACGAAACACGATATCCCTGAGGCTGGCGAAATCTGCCTGATGTCGGCAGTCGATCTCGCGGAACGCATCAGACGGAGGCAATTGTCGGTCCGCGAGGTGGTGAGTGCCTTCCTCGACCGCATCGATACGGTCAATCCCTATGTCAACGCCATCGTTTCGTTGCGCGATCGCGGTTCGATCCTGAAGGAGGCCGATACCGCCGACACGACGCTGGCCAGCGGTGCACCGGTCGGCGCCCTGTTCGGATTGCCCGTCGCGATCAAGGACCTTGCCCTCACCAAGGGCCTGAGGACGACCTTCGGCTCGCCGTTCCTCGCCGAATTCGTCCCCGAAGAGGACGACTTCTTCGTCGATCGCATGCGTGCAGCCGGCGCCATCATCATCGGCAAGACCAATGTTCCCGAGTTTGGCCTCGGCTCCAACACCTACAACAACGTCTTCGGGCCGACGCTCAATGCCTTCGATCCGGCCTTGACGGCCGGCGGCTCCAGCGGCGGGGCGGCCGTCGCCCTCGCGCTCGGCATGGTGCCCGTCGCCGATGGCAGCGACTTCGGCGGCTCACTGCGTAATCCGGCCGCCTACAACAATGTCTACGGCTTCAGGCCGACACAGGGCCTGGTTCCCGCGGGGCCGATGAACGAGATCTTCCTGTCCCAGATCGGCATCGAAGGGCCGATGGGCCGCAACGTCCGCGACATGGCATTGCTGCTCGGCGTGCAGGCGGGCCATCATCCGCGCGCGCCGTTGTCGCATGACAGTTCCGGTGCCTTTCTCGAACAGCTCGATGCCGCGTCGTCCGGGGGGCGGATCGCCTGGCTCGGCGATCTCGGTGGTCATCTTCCCATCGAGGACGGCATCCTCGCGCTATGCGAGGCGGCACTGGCGCGCTTCGAGGGCTTCGAGGCCGAACCGGTGGTTCCGCAGTTCGATTTCGAGGCGCTGTGGAGTGCATTCAAGACCTTGCGCCATGCCACCAGCGGCTGCAGCCTCAAGCTTCATCATGACGATCCGAACCGTCGAGGCCTGCTGAAACCCGAGGCGGTTTGGGAAGTGGAGGGCGCCGCAAGGCTCACCGCGCCCGAGATCTATGCCGCCTCCACCGTGCGCTCCGCATGGCACGATACTCTGCTCAAGCTGTTCGAACGTTACGAACTGCTGGCTCTACCGACTGCCCAGGTGTTTCCCTTCGCCGTCGGGACGCATTGGCCGCGCGAAGTCGCGGGCCGGGCGATGGACAGCTACCATCGCTGGATGGAGGTTTCCGCGCCTGCCTCGATGGCCGGTGCGCCCGCCGTCAACGTGCCGGTCGGTTTCGATCCTCTCGGCCGCCCCATGGGCATGCAGTTGATCGGCCGTCCGCGCGGCGATCTTGCCGTGCTGCAGGCTGCTGCCGCCTATGAGCGAACCGTCCCCTGGCCGGCGGGAGCGTAGCGCCGGCTCCTTCGGCTTCGCGATGCGATGCCGCGCCTGAACTCTGGACGAAACGGAGGAGTCGTGCATTGATCCCGCCCTCGGCTCGCTCCGCGGGCCACGGAGGAACGACATGTCGCTCGAACTGTTTGCCGCCTACCTCGTTGCCTGCCTGGTCATCATGCTCATACCGGGACCGAACGTCACCCTGATCATCGCGTCGAGCATGCGCTACGGCACGCGCGCCGGATTGCTCAACATCGCCGGCGGCCAGTTCGGCCTCGCAGTGAGCATTGCCGTCGTCGGAGTCGGTCTGGCTTCCACGATCGAAGCGGCTGGGCATTGGTTCGAATGGATCCGGCTCATCGGAGCCGCCTATCTTATCTGGCTCGGCATCCAGATGTTCCGTTCGGGCGCAGCGATGGAGAAAGAGGACGTGCCGGCCCGACCGAGCAGCGGTTTCTTCCTCCAGGGTTTCCTGGTGGCCGTGAGCAATCCCAAGACGCTGGTCTTCTTCGGCGCTTTCTTCCCGCAGTTCATCGATCCGGCCGGCAACTATCCCCTGCAGATCGCGGCGATGGGCGTGGCGACCCTCGCCTTCGCCGCCGTCACCGACAGTTGCTATGCAATGGCCGCCGGCCGTGCGGGCCGGGCCCTCACCGCCGCCCGCATGAAGCTCCTGTCGCGCGTCGGCGGCAGCTTCCTCGTCGGGGGCGGGCTGTGGCTCGCCTTCTCCCGGGTGAGATAGAGCTTGCCTCTCGAAAGCGGGATACCGGCTTCGGGTCAAACACATCAAGATCCAACAGCAGGATCACGCCTGCTTGGAAAAGTCGCCGATCTCGGCAGCGGCGACCGATAGCCAGGTTTCGCGCGGCATCACCAGCGTCGCAGTGTTGCGGCCGCTGCCGCAAATGATCTCGTCAAGGGCGAGGACCGGACGGTCGACGAGGATGCGCGCTCCGTTGATCGGCAGCGGCACCATGCCGCCCGCCTCCATGTCGAGCCTTGCCAGCACCTCGTCCGGTGCGGCGAGCTTCAGGTCAGCGCGCCGCATGCCGAGCGCATCGGCGATGCGTTTGTAGTCGGCACGGTCGCCGGCGCAGAGAGCCACGATGGCCAGCCCGTCGGGCTGGCCGAAAGTCAACCCTTTCACCATGCGCGCGGGGTCGAGCGCCAATATGTCCCTGCCTTCCTCGAAGGAGATGAACGGCGGGTGCTCGACAACGGAAAAGGCCACGCCGTGCCGCTCCAGGAACTGCTTCACAAGCGGGCTCATGCGTCGGCCATCTCCTTGCTCACCGGTATGGTCGCGGCCCATTGGAACGCGGCGGTGAAATGGCGCAGCACCGGCGGCTCGTAGGTGAAGTCGACCCCTCTGATCCGCTCGGCCCGTGCCGCGACCGCGATCAATGCATCGGCAACGTAGTCCATGTGATCGTTCGTATATACCCGGCGCGGAATGGTAAGCCGCATGAGTTCGAGAGGGGAATTCTCCTGCAATCCGCTATCCGGATCGCGGCCGAGCATCAGCGAGCCGATCTCGACAGCTCTGACACCGGCTTCCAGATAAAGTTCGCAGGCGAGCGCGTGCGCCGGGAACTGCCCGGGCGGGATGTGCGGCAGCAGCGCCGCTGCATCGACGAAGACGGCATGGCCGCCGGTCGGGTACTGGATGGGCACGCGGCCCATACGCAACCTTTCGCCCAGATAAGCGACCTGGCCGATCCGATAGGCGAGATAGTCGGTCTCGACCACTTCGCTGAGGCCGATGGCCAGCGCTTCCATATCGCGTCCGGCCAGTCCGCCATAAGTGATGAAACCCTCCATCGGCACGCAGCGCACCTGGACTGCACGAAACAGCTCGGGGTCGTCGCGGAAGGCGCACACGCCACCGATATTGACCAGCCCGTCCTTCTTGGCCGAAAGCGTGATGGCGTCGCCATAGCATGCCATTTCCCGCACGATGTCGCGGATCGAGCGGTCGGCATATCCTTCTTCGCGCTGTTTGACGAACCAGGCATTTTCGGCGAAGCGGGTGGCGTCGATGACGACCGGGATATCGAACTCGCGGGCATAACCGGCCACCGTCCTGAGATTGGCCATGGATATCGGCTGCCCTCCCGCGCTGTTGCAGGTCACTGTCGCGACTATCCCGGCGACGTTGCGCGGACCGTGGAACTCGATCGCCTGCACGAGTGCTTCGAGATCGAAGTTGCCCTTCCAGTCATGCGGCCTTGACGTGTCGAGGGCGGCCGGCGTCAGCACGTTGACCGCCTTTGCGCCGGCCAGTTCGACATGCGCCTTGGTCGTATCGAAATGATAATTGGAGATGAAGACCGGGTGAGCCGACCCGCGGCGCTTCACCAGCTCCGGAAACAGGATCTGCTCGGCGCCCCGCCCCTGATGTGTGGGGATCGTGTGTGGATAACCGAACAGATCGGCCACTGTTTCGGCCAGCCGATGGAAGTTGCGGCTCCCCGCATAGGCCTCGTCGCCCAGCATCAGCCCTGCCCATTGCCGATCGCTCATCGCCCCAGTGCCGCTGTCGGTCAGGAGATCTATGGTGACGTCCTCGCTTCTGAGCAGGAAGGGATTGAGGCCAGCCGCGTCGAGCGCTGCCTCCCTGTAGGATCGGTCGGTCATCCGGATTGGTTCCACCATCTTGATGCGGAAGGGTTCGGCAATGCGCCTCGTCATCGGACATGCTCCATGGTTGCGGCGCCGCGGCCGCCAGGTTTCGCTGGAAGGTGAATGTTGGGGCCGAGCGCGACCTAATGCGTGAGTTTCTGGCCGGCAAAGGCGGCGCGGAACACGCCAGGCGTCACGCCCACGCGCGCCTTGAATATCCGGTTGAGATGCGCCTGGTCACTGAAGCCCGTGGCCATGGCGACGGACAGGGGATCGCTTCCGCGCCGCAGCATGTCTTTCGCCACGTCGACCCTGCGGTTCACGAGGAAGGCGTGCGGTGTGAACCCGGTGGCCCGGCGAAAAGCGCGGATCAGCCGCTGGCGCGGCAGGCCGGCGGCCTGAGCGAGATCGTCGAGTGTCAGTTTCTCGGCGAGACCGTCGGACAGGAGATCCATGGCCTTCGCCACCGGCCCAGCCTCGCTTCCGGCAGGCGGGAAGCGGATGCCGGCATGCCGGGTGAGGCAATAGGCATAGGCGTTGACGAGGGCCTCTTCCGCTTCGAGCGCGCTGCATCCTGCTTCCCAGTGCCGATGCGCATCGAGGAACAGGGCCGCCCCGGCCGGATCGTGTACGATCGGCGTGGCAAAGCACGGCGTTCCGGCGCGGCCGGTGCCCAGCCCGTCGGAGGCGATTTCGCCGATCAGTTCCAGCGAAGGATAGCTGACACGATAGCTGAAGCCGTCTCGCCGTGGGCTTCCGTCATGCACGTCGTGCGGATTGTAGAGCGTCAGGTCGCCGGCGCGAGCCTCGTGCTGGCGGCCCAGGATGAAGATGCCTCCGGTCCCGCGCGCCAGCGCGCCGATAACGAATGTGTCATGGGCGTGCGGGGCGTAGCGGTAGCTGTGAAAGGTCGCGGACAGGCATTCCACCGCTCCCGTGGGAGCGGTGAAGTACCTGGCTTCCTCTTGTCGGCTCGGCTGCATCGAGAACTCCCGATCATTTCGGGAGAGAGACTAACATGGTCGCCGAGCCGGGTATTGAACAAAGGTATCGATCGACTAAAGCCTCCCGAGCCGCTCCACCAGCAGCGCGAAGAACCCGTCATGGTCGATGTCGCGCATGACGAGAGCATTCTTCGGACGCTTGGTCACGCCCCACCAGTCCACGACCGTCATGCCCATGGTCAGCTCGGATGCGGTTTCCACCACGACATTGCATTCGCGGCCCTTGAAGAGTTCGGGCTTCAGCAAATAGGCGATGACGCAGGGGTCGTGCAGCGGTCCGCCGTCCGTTCCGTATTTGCCTTCGTCGAAGCGCTCGAAGAATTCCAGCATTTCGGCCGTTGCGATGCCGACGCGCGTGCCGAGCGCACGGAAGGCGGCAATGCGCTTGGTCGTCGTCAGCGCCTTGTGGGTGACGTCGAGCGGCATCACCACGATGGGCACGCCCGACCTCATGACGACATCAGCCGCATGCGGGTCGACATAGATGTTGAATTCCGCGGCGGGCGTGATGTTGCCGCCCTCGAAGAACCCCCCACCCATCAGCACGATCTCTTTGATCCGCGGCACGATCCTCGGCTCGCGGATCATCGCCAACGCGATGTTGGTGAGCGGTCCGAGCGGACAGAGCGTCACCGCTCCGGGCGCTTCGGCCATCAGCGTGCGCACAATGAAGTCGACGGCGTGCTCTTCCTCGAGCTTCATTGTCGGCTCCGGCAAATCGGGGCCGTTGAGCCCGGTTTTGCCGTGGACTTCCTCGGCGGTCACGAGGGGACGCACCAGCGGCCGGATCGCACCCGCGAATACCTTTGTCTGCGGCTTGCCTGCCAGTTCGCAGATCTTGCGCGCATTCTTTTCGGTCAGCGCGAGCGGCACGTTTCCGGCGACCGCCGTGATGCCGAGAACCTCGACTTCGGGGCTCGCGAGCGCCAGCAGGATGGCCACGGCGTCGTCCTGGCCGGGGTCCGTATCGATGATGATCTTGCGGCTGGCGGGCATGCTTGTCCTCTCTGTCGGGTGGCGCGGTTCCGTCTTGAACTTCGCGGCGGGGCGGACCATATCAGGAGCAACGGGAAAAATGCCATCCGGGTTTTTCCCTTCTGTCGCTCTCTGGAGGACTGTGATGTCGCGTATGACGCCGTTTTCGAGCCCGCTTCTTCTGGGCTTCGACGCCATGGAAAAGACGTTGGAGCGTCTGGCGAAAACCGGCGACACCTACCCGCCCTACAACATCGAACGGCTTCGCGCTGACGAAGGCAAGGGCGAGAGACTGCGCATAACACTGGCGGTAGCGGGTTTCTGCGATGACGACCTTGAAGTCGTCACCGAGGAGAACCAGCTCGTCGTGCGCGGTCGCCAGAGCGACGATACCGAGCGCGAGTTTCTGCATCGCGGGATTGCCGCGCGGCAGTTTCAGCGGACGTTCGTGCTCGCCGACGGCATGCGTGTGATTGCCGCGGAACTGAAGAACGGCCTCCTGTCGATCGACCTCGACCGGCCGGAGCCAGAAAGACTGGTACGGAAAATAAACATCTCGGTGAAAGACTGATCCGGTCCGGAACCGAAGGCTCTATTGCGGGTTGGTTTAGGACGCCCCGCTTGAAGGAGGCTAAAATGACTGGCAACGAAACTAGATTGACGGTGACCGAAGCGCAGCTCGCCCATCTCGGCGAAGGACAGGTCGCTTATCTCCGCAAGGTTTCCAGCGATGATCTGCGCGGGCGTTTCCCGGGATTGACCAACATTACGCCGGGACTGGAGGTTTGGGCGCTGTTCGCAGCGAACGGACAGCCGATATTGCTCTCCGACGAGCGTGACCGCGCCCTGGCCGGCGCTCTCGAGAACGAGTTGGTCCCGGTCAGCATTCACTAACCCGTGGGCCGTTGCGGCCTCGCGGATATCGTGAACAAGTCGACAAGCCAAAGGGCGGCATCGCTGCCGCCCTCGAATGATATCCCAGAAGATTTATATCAGGCTGCGTGCGAGGCAGGCGTTTCCGAGAGGAGCGCGTGGATTGCAGCGGCGTCACGCGTGCCGCGAATCTTGGCGACCGTGTCGGCGTCGCGTAACATGCGTGCTATGCGCGACAGCGCCTTGAGATGATCGGCGCCCGCACCTTCTGGCGCCAGCAGCAGGAAAACGAGGTCGACCGGCTGGTCGTCCAGCGCCTCGAAATCGACCGGCTGGTCGAGCCGTGCGAAGACGCCGGTGATGCGCTTCACGCCGGGCAGCTTGCCGTGTGGTATGGCGATGCCGTTGCCGACCCCCGTCGAGCCGAGCCTCTCACGCTGCAGGATCGTGTCGAACACCTCCCGCTCCGGGATGCCGGTGATGCCGGCGGCCTTTTCTGACAGGAGTTGCAGCAGCTGCTTCTTGGAATTGGCCTTCAAGGCCGGCATGATCGCCGAAACCTCGATCAGATCGCTGAGATCCATTCTTTTGGCATCCTTTGACTTCCCGGCGGGCCGTGTGACCCCACGCCTGCGGCCCGCTCGGGATTGTTCTCGCTATCCGTTGGCGGTCTTGGCCGATGAAGGATCAATCCAGCCGATATTGCCATCGGAACGGCGGTAGACGATGTTGACCTCGTCACTGCCGGCATTGCGAAACACTAGGACGGGGCTGTCCTTGGCGTCGAGTTCGATCACCGCGTTGGCGACCGACATGGTCTTGAGCGTTAGCGTCGATTCGGCGACGACGGCCGGCGCGTAGTCCTCCGGCACTTCCTCGTCGTCGTCGGCGACCGGTGCCACGACCGTATAGGCGATCGGCGTGTTGTTATGGCCGTTTGGATGCGAGCGCAGCCGGCGCTTGTAGCGCCTGAGCCGCTTTTCGAAGCGATCCGCGGCGGAATCGAAAGCGAGCGTCGGCTCTTGCGCCTCGCCGGTAGCCTGGAGTTCCATGCCGGAATCGAGGTGGATCATACAGTCAGCCGAAAACCTGAAGCCCGACTTCTCCACCGTGACGCGGCCCGAATAGCCGCCATCGAAATATTTGCCCACGAGCTCGGCGATTCGACCTTCGATACGGCCGCGGAATGCGTCGCCGATCTCCATCTGTTTTCCGGAAATGCGCAAGCTCATCTGAAAACTGACCTTCCCTGTCCAGACTGCAAACTGTTGCGAGTTTATACCTGTGGCCGGGGCGCACAAGGTTTGCGGCGACGACCGCGCCGATTTCAAGTCCGAACGTTCTGGTTGATTACAACCCTTTTCGAGGGGATCTTGTTCCGCATGGGCTCTTCTCGCCCGTCTCTGCGGGCGGGCTTCTAGTCACTTCACACGAAATTGTCAACGAAGCCGGTTTTCAGCGGTTCCGTGCCCCATCTGGATGCTTGGTCTCCCGGGTAAAGGTCCTTGCAGGTCTCATCTTTGAGCTCGCTCAGATTGCATTGAGCGTGGCACTCTACGCGCCTTTGGCCTTCTGCGGAATTCAAACAACTGTCAGCGCTGCCTTCCCGGTAGGCACAAGGGCAGCCAGGTCGTACGATTCAGGCGCGTTCCCCCTTGGGAAACAGGCGCTTCAGCGGCCGGCGGCGGCCGTTGCGCGTTTTTCGCGCCGCCGCTGCACGGAGGACGGGATGTTCATGCCTTCCCGGTATTTCGCGACCGTGCGCCGGGCGATGTCGACGCCGTTTTTCCTCAGGATATCCACAATCGTGTCGT
>VFQN01008681.1_pt1 | contig 10156 bp, 11 predicted proteins | sample 3512371 | NCBI WGS metagenome assembly VFQN01 (sample SAMN10412370, study PRJNA504923) | tailings metagenome | isolation source: Replicate 2 from Balatoc abandoned mine | place: Philippines: Itogon, Benguet | collected 2017-08-28 | reverse complement strand
AAGAAAAAGTTGGTTATTGATGAAAACAGAACCAATAATTTCCAAATTATAAAAGGAACTTTAGATGGAGATAAATTAGTAAAGTCAGAAAGTGTTTTTTTTAATAGTACGAAGTATTCTGTTGGACATCCGTCATTGAGTGAAGATGGACGATGGTTGTTTTTTGCTTCTGATATGCCTGGCGGATATGGTGAAACCGATTTATATGTTGTTCAAATTGCAGAAGACGGAACGATGGGTTCACCTCAAAATTTGGGGCCAACCATAAATACAATCGGGAATGAACTTTTCCCTTTTTTTAGAAACGGAACACTTTATTTTTCTTCCGACGGACATTATGGTTGGGGTGACTTAGATGTATATGAAAGCAAATTTTATGGAGGATTGAAATTTTCAGAGCCAAAAAATTTAGGAGCGCCAATTAATAGCAATAAAGATGATTTTGCATTTATATTGGATGAAAAAGAAACGTATGGATATGTGTCTTCTAATCGTGCTCAAGGAAAAGGATGTGATGATATTTATTACTTTACTAAATCAAAACCCGAATGTAATCAATTGATTTCCGGAAAAGTAATTGATGCAAAATCAAAAATATCTATTGATAATGCAGTTATTCAGGTTTATGACGCTTTTGATGATTTAATTACCGAAACCAAGACCGATTCGCAAGGGAATTATCAGATAAAAGTTCCATGTGGGGAATCAATTAATATAAAAGCCTCAAAGGAAAATTATGGTAATGAGCAAAAGAAAATGGAAACAACAACTGTTGATGCACTTGAAGTAAAAGAAGTGAATTTTGAGCTCAGCAATTATGATGACTTAGTTGTTAAAGAAGATGGAATTGAGAAAATAAGTATTAATCCTATTTTCTTTGAATACGATAAAGCAACTATTACCAAAGCATCAGAAGTAGAATTAGATAAAGTTGTTTTTGTAATGGAAAAATTTCCGTTGGTAAAAATAAAAATAGAATCGCATACTGATTCCAGAGGAAGTGATGCTTATAATTTAAAACTTTCAGATGCAAGAGCAAAATCAACACAAACCTATATTCTTTCGAAAGGAATTGAACCTTCCCGAATAGAAAGTGCTGTTGGTTTTGGCGAAAGGAGATTAAAAAACAAATGCAGCAACGGAGTGAAATGTTCAGAAGAAGAGCATTTTATAAACAGGAGATCCGATTTCATTATTATCGAAAAGTAATTAATGAAGTTTGTAAAGTTGATGAGGTTGATTTTGGGAATTAAAGAAATGTGTAAAAGGAATATAGTATTATGTTCCTTTTATGCTTTTATAAAACAATTGCAGCCAATTTCTTTTCGCTTTTTATGATTTGTTTGTTTGCTAAATCGTTTTCTATAGAGTACCTTTGCCGGAGTTTTTAAAAATCCAAATGAATTCGGCTTTGAACGCTACTGTAAAACCATTTTCTGTTAAATCTGTTGTAAAAGATTTCAAAGAAATTACCAAAGCAGGTTTGGCTGTAAGTGTTGTTTTTTCTTCCGTTGCCGGATATCTTCTTGGGGTTTATGATTTTCATGATTTAAATTGGATTACGCTTTTAATGCTTGTTGTTGGTGGATATTGTATGGTTGGAGCTTCCAATGCTTATAATCAGGTAATTGAAAAAGATCTTGATGCTAAGATGGACAGAACTAAAAATCGTCCTGTAGCTTCAGGAAGAATGTCGCCCAATCATGCATTATTTGTTGCCAGTTTATTGACAATTATTGGTTTGGTTTTATTGTATTTAATCAATCCAAAATCGGCGATGTTCGGTGCGATTTCCATTTTTCTATACACCAGTATTTATACGCCTTTAAAAACATATACACCATTATCTGTATTTGTTGGAGCTTTTCCCGGAGCAATTCCTTTTATGTTAGGTTGGGTTGCCGCTACCGATGATTTTGGAATTGAAGCCGGAACTTTGTTTTTGATTCAATTTTTTTGGCAGTTTCCCCATTTTTGGGCGATAGGCTGGTTCTTGTATGAAGACTATGAGAAAGCAGGATTTTTTATGTTACCAACAGGAAAGAAAGATACTTCTACAGCATTACAAACGGTTTTGTATTCATTTTGGCTGTTAGTAGCGTCATTGTTGCCGGCGTTAGGTTACACCGGACGATTGTTTCTTTCGCCTGTTGCTGCCGGATTAGTCTTTTTGCTTGGCGTCTGGATGATTTTTTATGCGATTAAATTGTATCAGTTAAGAACAGCAAAAGCAGCAAGAAACTTGATGTTAGTGAGTGTTTCCTATATCAGTTTGTTGCAAATAATATATATAGTAGATAAATTTTTAAGATAGTTATTATGACAATGACCGCCGAAGAACATAAAGCAAGATCATCAAGATCATACAAACTGATTTTGTTGTTTGCGATGTTAAGCATGACTATGATGTTTGCCGGATTAACTAGTGCATTTGTAGTAAGTAAATCACGTGGCGATTGGTTGCAGAACTTTCAAATGCCAAAAGCTTTTTTCTGGAGTACAGCTGTTATTATTTTGTGTAGCGTTACTTTTCATTTGGCAAAAAAAGCTATGCAGCGTAATAGTCGAAGCAAAACAACAAGTTATTTGTTAGCGACTCTTGGTTTGGGAATTTTATTTGTTTTTCTTCAATTTAAAGGTTTTGCAGAAGTTAAAAATGCAGGATATTATTTTACAGGTCCGGGAAGTAATGTTACTACAACCTTTCTATACGTAGTGGCAGCAACACATCTTGCACACTTGTTTGGCGGAATTATTTCACTTTTAATCATAATTTATAATCATTTTAAACAAAAATACAATTCAGGTCAATTGCTTGGAATTGAGCTTGGTGCAATGTACTGGCACTTTCTTGATTTCTTGTGGATTTATTTGTTTTTATTTTTATATTTCTTTAAATAAGAAAAAAAATCTAAATTTGGGAACTTTTTAACGAATTAACTTTTATGGGAGCGACAGTTACTACTGCAAATACTACTGCAAATACTTGGGGTGGAGGAAACGAACCAATGGGAGCAAGTTATGGTAAATTGATGATGTGGTTTTTCATCGTATCAGATGCTTTAACTTTCTCAGGATTTCTTGCTGCTTATGGTTTTTCCAGATTTAAATTTATTGATACTTGGCCAATTGCCGATGAAGTGTTTACACACTTTCCGTTTTTACATGGTATAGATGCGCCAATGTATTATGTAGCATTGATGACTTTTATTCTTATTTTCTCTTCAGTAACTATGGTGTTAGCTGTTGATGCAGGTCATCAAATGAAACAAAGAAAAGTGGCTTTTTATATGCTTTTGACCATTGTTGGAGGTTTAATCTTCGTAGGTTCGCAAGCTTGGGAGTGGAAAAATTTCATTAAAGGAGAGTTTGGAGCTGTTGAAACAAAAGGAGGAAGTATTCTTCAATTTGTTGACAAAGACGGAAAAAGAGTGAAGCTTGCCGATTTTGCAGCAACACTATATGAAGATAGAACACAACATAAAGCAAGTAACGGTATTTGGTTTGAAAGTGAAAAAGCATTACCAACTTATACTGTGGCTGAAATACAAGCTGGTTTTAAAGCTCATCCTGATTTATTGATTAGAACAGAAGCTCTTTACAGAGGAACAGATGCTGAGAAGAAAGACGCTAAGCTTCATCCGGAATTAAATAAATTAAAACATAAAACAGTTTTAACTCGTGCTGAGTCAGAAGCTATGCTGGCTAACGCTGCTTTAGTGATAGAAGGTGCAAATCTTCAACACAATGAATACGGAAGTAAATTATTTGCTGATTTCTTCTTCTTTATTACCGGTTTCCACGGTTTCCACGTATTTTCTGGGGTAATTATTAATATTATCATTTTCCTTAATGTATTATTGGGAACATATGAAAAGAGAAGAAGCTACGAAATGGTTGAGAAAGTTGGGCTTTACTGGCACTTCGTTGACTTAGTTTGGGTATTCGTATTTACATTCTTCTACTTAGTTTAATTAATTGAAATTCTATTTTTATGGCACACGATAATCACGCTTCAAACACAAAAAGAATTTGGTTCGTATTCGGGCTATTATCTTTAGTTACTATTGTTGAAGTTTATTTAGGGATAATTCGACCTGGATTTTTGTTCATGACCGATTTTCTCGGGATGAACTTACTGAATTGGATATTCATTATTTTGACACTTTATAAAGCATATTATATTACTTGGGCTTTCATGCACATGGAAGGAGAAAAAGCAAGTCTAAGATGGGCAGTTGTTGGAACTGCTGTGTTTTTGATTTTATATTTAACATTTATACTTTTAGTAGAAGGAAATTACGTTTATGAAGTCTTTAGAGACTCAACCATTAAATGGAATTTTTAACACTATATTAATTCAAAAAAAGTCCCGATGTTCGTCGGGACTTTTTTATTTTTGTAGAGACAAATTTTGAAGTCAAACTATGAAAAAGAAAGCAGTTCTCATTATCTTGTTTATACTTCCCTTAGTGGTTTATCTGTTCTTTGCTACAGGTGTGAACAGTTTTATAAAACTACCTGTTGTAACACTTAAGATTCCTGATGTAAGCCAAAATTGGAAATCTCTGAATGGAGAAAAGGTTTCGTTGAATCATAAAATAACAATATTGGGATTTTCCGGAGAAAATATTTTGGATAACCGCGGTAATTTTTTTCTTTTAAATCAAAAAATTTATAATAGAAATAAAGAATTTAAAGATTTTCAAATTGTTTTCGTTGCTCCTGACGGAACACAAGATGATGTAAAACATATTTTAGAACGATTAGGTAAATTGACAGATACCAAGGGTTATCATTTTGTATTTGCTAAACCTGAAGAAATTGAGGCGTATTTTAACAACTTGAAGCTTTTAGGTAAATTGAATGATAAATTTGGTTCTTCCAATGTTTATATTATTGATAAGGAAAGAAACCTGAGAGGTCGAAAAGGCAAAAGCATTCAAGGAAAGCCCGAATATCGTGAAGGTTATAATGTTCAATCTTCGGCAGAATTGCATAATGAAATGACGGATGATGTTAAAATTATTCTTGCGGAGTACCGATTAGCATTGAAAAAAAATAATCGCAAAGATGCATTTCGGGATAAAATAACGGAAGAATTAGAAAACAAAAAAAAACAAAATGAAAAATAAATCATATATAGGGATTTCATTGGTAATTTTAGTCTTTGGAATTATTTTTATCCCAAGAATTATAGAGCGAATTAAAGGTGGAACTGTAGTACAAGGTAATCGTATCGATGCAGTTTCCAATCATAAAAATAGAGATGTAGAAACCGGTTTGGTGAAAATTGGTCCGGCACCAAAATTTTCGTTAACTGACCAAAACAAAAAAGAAATTTCCAATAAAGATTACGACGGAAAAGTGTATGTGGTGGAGTTCTTTTTTTCAACTTGCCCAACGATTTGCCCTATTATGAATCAAAATATGCTGACTATCCAAAATGAGTTTTTTGGTAATCCAAATTTTGGTATTGCTTCTATAACCATAAATCCGGAAAACGATACGGCAGAAGTACTTAAAAAACACGCCGAAGAATTAGGTGTGAAATCTACCAATTGGCATTTTTTAACGGGTGATCAAAAATATATTTATGAAATTGCCAACAAAGGTTTTAATCTTTATGCCGGAGAAAATAAGGATGCCAATGGTGGTTTTGAGCATTCGGGATTGTTTGCTTTAATTGATAAAGAAGGAAATATTCGCTGTAGAAAAGATAAATTTGGTAATCCGATTTTGTATTATGACGGATTGGATAAAAAAGGAGTAAAAGCAATTATTGAAGACATCAAAAAGTTATTAAATGAGTAATATTCAAGACAACGGATTAGAAAAAAGATTCAAAGGAAGCATTGTTTTTGTTTCCATATTAATTCCTATTGTGGTAGCAATATTGTTTAGTGTAAAATTGAAAGATTTTGGTATTGATGTAGCGCCATTGTCTTTTTTACCACCAATTTATGCCGGAATAAATGGTTTGACCGCTGTGCTTTTAGTATTGGGTGTGATAGCTATAAAAAATGGAAACAGAGAAAGACATCAAAAACTAATGACAGCCGCTATTGCTTGCTCAGTGATGTTTTTAGTAATGTATGTTGCCTATCATTTAACTGCCGATTCGACTAAATATGGTGATTTGAATCACGATGGAACTCTTGATGAAACTGAACTGGCTCAGGCAGGAATTATGCGATTAATTTATTTTGTCGTTTTAATTTCGCATATTTTGCTTTCTATCATAATCATTCCGTTAGTTTTATTTACCTATGTTAGAGCTTTAGCAGAACGTTTTGATCGACATAAAAAACTAGCCAAAATAACATTTCCAATTTGGCTGTATGTGGCTTTGACAGGCGTATTGGTTTACATTATGATTTCTCCTTATTATGCAAGTTAAGTTAAAAGTTGAAAGTCAAAAGTCAAAAGGAATTTTAAATAAGAAATGTATCTTATTTCTTTTTTCTTTTCTCTTTTCCCTGACTACAAATGCCCAATGTGCCATGTGTCGTGCTTCTTTAGAAAGTACAGGCGATAGTAAACAAGCAGAAGCTGTAAACGACGGAATCGTTTACTTAATGGCGATTCCTTATGTGCTTATTGGTTTACTAGGATTTGTTATTTATAGGATGTATTATAAGAAAAATAAGTAAGAAATATTTTGTAAGTAAAAAATTATTTTTTAGATTTGGATTAGTTATAACTAAAAACACGTTCTTACAGTATAAAAAGATAAATAGCGTTTTGCTTTAAAATTCCTGAACCTGAAAAGTCGAAATTTCTAATTGAACAGGAAAGTAAAGTGGAAATGCCCATGGTCTGCGTGGGCGTTCCTTTTGCTTTGTTCAATGGGTTTCGACTCCCACAGGTTCAAGTGATTGGTTCTGCCTGCGCTTTTTATTTTTTTAATTAATAATCCTAAAAATTAAAAAAAACATGAAAAAATTATTCATTTTAATTATAACTGTTTTTTTGACTCTATTTGTTAGTTGCGAAGCCGAAAAAGACTATATTGTTAGTGAAAATTCAAATCAAAACTATCAGTTAAAAAAAATCAGTTTCTCTAAGTTTAAATCCAATCAATCTGCATTTCAAAAACTAAAAGAAGCTCATTCTAAGAAAAAGCCAAACTTAAAACATAAAGGCATTTACAATGACGACTATGGAGTCTTTATCGATACCACCAATATTATTGTTGTAGAAAATAATGGCCAACAATCGATTACTTTTCAAATCATAGATGAGACTTTTTCAAGCAAGATAGAAAATTTAGTCCTCAACTCAAAAGAAGATGGCGGATATACAGCTTATATAACAGAATATTTACTGTCACAGCAAGAGTTACAAGCTATTGAAAAAGGAGAAAAAATAATCTCAAAAGAACCTCAAACCATTACAAAACTTGAAAACTATGCTAGAATAAACATTACAGGAAATGGAGCTCATTGTGTTGATATTATAACGGTTACTGTAAAATATTGTACAGGTATAGATGGAAAAGTGATAGAAAATACAGGAGACGTTGGAAGAAATGGTTGCTATGGTGGATTTTTTGAAGAGGATTACCAAGTTTTAAATATTAGTGCAGGCTGTCTATCAAATGGGAATGGTTCAGGAAACGGGAATATCGGAGGATATAATCCTCCAACTTCCGGGAATAATCCAATTGGAGGCGGTGCTTCTGGAGGAGGCGGTGCTATGGGTGGAAGTCCAGGTTCTTCAAACAACCCCGGAACCGGCACAACAAATCCTCAAAACCCAATAATAACAACACCTATATTGAATTTAGACAAAATCGAAATTAAACTACTAAATTCATTCTCTACTGACCAATTAAATTGGTGGAATGATGTGGCAGACGAAGAAATCAAAGCGAACATTTTAGCCTATGTTAAAAACTATTTAAACCTAGAACAAGAAGAAGCTATTTCCTTTGCTAATGAAATAGCAGAACAAATGCGTTTAAACCCTGAACTAAAACTAGATATATATGCTTCTGCAAAATCACCTGCAAATATTGATATGTCTTCAGTACAAGGGACATCTGAGGCAGAGAAGAAATTTAGATGTATCTATGAAAAACTTACTCAATCACCAAGTTTTAAAAATCTATTTATTGATACATTTGGCACAAATAATAGAATTAATGTTAAATTTGAAATTGTTGAAAATTTAACATTCACTAATTCTGATGGTTCTATTTCATATCCTAATGGGGTATGTCAAATGTCTTGGATTAACAACAATTATGCCAATACAATTAAAATTAGCACTAACATTTTAGAAGGACAAAGATCAAATATAGAAATAGCTAAAACCATTTTGCATGAATGTATTCATGCATATTTAAATATAAAAAAAATAAATTGTAATAATGGAACAACAATTCCTCAAATAAATAATAAACTTTTTCCAGAACTTATAGGTTCATTTTATCAGGATAATTGCTTTATTGATATTAATGGAAATAATCAAGGGGAACATTCGTTTATGTTTGATTATATGGTTCCTGTTTTTCAGCAAGTTTTAGGAGAAGTAAGAGATTTGATTATTCCTCAAAATCATATTCAAATTGTCGAAGAAGGAGAATATATAGATAACCTTGGTTCGAATTTAACTTGGAATTGGAATGATTTTTACAAATATCTTTCAGTTAATGGATTATCTAACACTCAGTCTTTTACAGATGAGGTTGGATCAAACCCAAATAAACTTTATCTTTTTAATTTTTATAATGTAAAGGCAAATCAATTTAGTAAAACATGTAATTAGTTATGAAAACGATTCAAATAATATTTCTCTTTTTATCATTTTGTACTTTCTCACAAAAAACAGAAAATATTAAATTAAATGATACCATTTATGTTTTTTATGATGGCAAAAAAAACCAAGAAAAAACGGAGTATTTAATAAAATTTAATGACTCTGTTGATAAATCATTTACATATAGTTATTTAGACAAAAACCATAAAAAAATCTTATTTTTTCATGCTACTTATCTTAATTTTGATGACATGGACAATAATAAGAAGGCAATTAAAACTGAGAAAAAACGTAGGTTTTTCAGAAAGAATAAACAAAATGTTATAAATGCAGATTTTTTTATTAAAAATGGAATAGAAGAGAGTTATGTTTTTTTGCAAAGAAAATTTATATTTCTTATTGATGTTAATGAAAAAAAAGGTAAAAAATATTTATTAAAAGAAGTTAGAGTCTCAAAAATTTTTGAGCTTGAATAAAAATCATGAAAAAATATATTTACATATTGTCATTATTTCTAATTTTTAAAATGAATGCACAAAATACTGAAAAAGTATTTGTACTTTTTAACGAAAGTAAAGATTGTAAATTAAAAAAGATTAAAACGGATAACACAATCAAATATATATTAAAAAACAAATCAGATAGCTTAGTAATGCAAAAAACAAAAGCTAAAGTCAAGTATATTAAGAAAGAAAAGGTTGATAGGATGAATAAAATAGACGCTTGTGATTTAATAGCTTTAGGAATAAAAAGATATCTCGAATTAATAGAAAACAAAAAAATTTACTTAGTATCAAAATGTAAAACAAAATTTGAAACTGTTGAAGTAGATAGTTTAGCTTTTTATGAAAAAGCACAAAACTAACAATTCTCATAAAGAGATTTCTTAATGTATAAATTTTCATGACTCTAAAACAAAAAAGCACTCCAATAGGAATGCTTTTTTGTTTTAATAGTTAACTTTGTAATTAACATTACTCCATTCCATCAATCAATACATTCATTTTTCCTGTTGTAGTAATAAATGCAATAATGGCTTTGTCGGTCAATTCTACTTTTTCAAATTCAAAGTCGTTCATCGTTCCGTTGACAAAAACACCTTTCATAGGTGAATAATTATTCAAATAGGGAAGCATGCTTTTTTTACCTTCATCCAAATTTTCTTTGATGGAATAACGACAATTTTCCTGAATTTTTCTCAAGATCATACCTTGCAATAACCAATTGGCAGTTTTAGTCAATAAACCTTTTGTACTTAAAACATAATCCATTTGGTCAAAATAAATCTCTTTGGTAATGGAATTGTAGTTTGGAATTCCTGATAGGTAAATGGTTCCGTTAATGCTTCCGGTCATGCCAAGCGCAATGATGATTTTATTGTCTTTATGCCATA
>VFQN01008680.1_pt1 | contig 10157 bp, 12 predicted proteins | sample 3512371 | NCBI WGS metagenome assembly VFQN01 (sample SAMN10412370, study PRJNA504923) | tailings metagenome | isolation source: Replicate 2 from Balatoc abandoned mine | place: Philippines: Itogon, Benguet | collected 2017-08-28 | reverse complement strand
GACTGGGGGCTGCATAGGGGGATGTGGCACGTGCATGAGGTGGGCCGGGGCCAGAACGATACAGGCTAGAGGCAGGCGACCTCCGGTGTTTCGGCAAGTTGGCGGTCAATGTGATGCACGCCAAGCCTCAGAGACTGGACTGCCACCATAAGCGAGTGTTGCAGAAGACCGCTGGCGTACATCCAACACGGCATGGGTTACATGTACTAACGCACTTGTCCAACTGCCGTGGCCTTTTTCCCGCCCAGGAGGCCAACCAGCAGGTCGGCGACACGGTGGGCATCGGGCGGCGCTGGACGTACCTGCTGCACGCCCTGCCGCGGGAGGTGTACCGCACTGCCGTACAGGTGTGCGGCGGCTACAGCCCCACGTCGTACGAGGGCATCGCCACGCTGGAGGACACCAGCTTCAAGACCACGGCGGAGTTCAACTGCCGTGACGATGACGCATGCGTGTGAGCGGCTGTGTGTGAGCGGCTGAGCGAGAGCGCACCTTGAGTGACTCATTGCGGGCGGCTGTGTGGGTGGGCGCCCTGTGTAGGGTGCCGTTGCTTTCATGCCTCACGGTACCTTACTAACCTGTGTCCCCGTTTTGCTCGCTGTGCAGGACGAGCATCGTCAACGTGGGCTCCGACCTGACGCTGGTGCAGGTGCGCCAGGGGTGGGCGACAACCCATGCACAGCCTAGGTGTTTCTAGATTTTCTGCGGTCAAGGGTGCGGCGCAAGGGGACGCCCACGCCAGGAGCCGTTTGCAGCGTCACACCTCCGTCTCGCACGCGTTTTCACCACTCCGCAGGCGGCCATCCGCGGCCTGGGGCGCAACTTCGGACTGCGGGAGACCATACCGCGCTCGGCGGACCCAGACGTACGGCCGCAGCTGGCGGACACCACAAGCGGCCTCAGCGTGAGTGGGCACCGCTGTGCAGTTTTCCATAGGCACCTAATGAATGTGCGTTGTCCTCGGCTTATGGATCCTCTGTGTGTCTCGACATGAGACGTTGCAGAGCCAGTTGCTCACCAACCGGTACCTGCGGCCTTTGTGCGATTCCTATGCTATACTGTGCGCTGGCGTGCGAGCCCACCGACGCATTAGCGCAAGCCCTGCTTGTGTTCACCCCCTGTCACCGGTATCCGGTCCACCTTTGTCTCCCCGCAGGGCGACCCCATGTGCTACAACGGGCCGCAGCAGTGGCTGCTGGGCTGGGCAGGGCTGGCGTACGAGGAGAGCCTGTACAGCGTGGACGATTGGGGCGGTCGTACAATTACGTAAGGCTTAGTGTCTTCAGTGAGTGTCGTACAGTGTCTCGTTATACGGACACGCACGTGGTGCTACCTCAGGACGTGTGTTTCCGTCCTGCCCAGCACGACGGAAGTAGTTTGCTACTACCGGTAACTGTGTGTGTCTGAGAGCCCCATGAGTCGACCGCCTCAGAGGAGTGGCGGTTCGCCTGCATTTGTGACGAGGATGCTGCACCTACTCTACAGCTGCCTCGCATTCAAAAGCGTGTCTGCTGCATCCGTTTGCGCGTGCAGGTTGACGCTTCCTGCCTACGGCTCAACCACTGACTCCCTCATGCGCATTCGGCGGGAGGACGTCGTGCTGTGGGTGGTCTTCAGGTGAGGCTGTCAAGTGACCTCGGCCTGCCGCAACGCCTTTGCGGTTGTGGTCGAGCAGCATGGAAACTCGTACTCGCCAGCGAACTCTGCTTGCAATCAACCGCAGCTTAAGGGTATATTTCACACGGTCCCATGTTGCCCTACTTGGGCGAGGTTGCCGTACCTGGTCACCAGCCCGGCGCCCGGAGGTGCGATCGGGGCGTGCCCCGCCGCTGCTGCCTGTCCCAACCCACCCTTGCTGCGGCCTCTGCCCGTGCCCTCGCCCCAGGATGTACGACTTCCGGCGGCTGCCGCTGTTCTCCGCCTCCTCCGGCCACCAGGTGGCTGTGTACGAGATGAGCCAGGAGCAGGGCAAGCCCGTCAACTCGGCCAGCGACCCCGTGCTGTGGGGCACCACCCTGGGCACCGCCTCGGCCCGGCCCGTGCACGTGCCGCTCAGGCAGCCCTATGGTAAGCGCGTGCGTGAGTAGTGCTTCCCTGTTGCAACAGGGGCTTTAAACCTGTGGCTCGGGGCGCAGACGTTTCAGGGCGTGTGCCGCGCCTCACGCCTTTTCCGTGCCCATGCTTGCCCTGTCCGCAGCCGACCCGTCGGCGGCCCCCGAAGCCTTCCTGCGGGTGTCCTTCGACGCCAGCACGGTGGACCCGGAGGCCATGACTGCGGAGGTGCAGCTGTGTGTGGTGGCGGGGCTGCGGGACAGCTGTGCATCTCAGCAGCTGCCCTCCCCAAACCCGCCGCCGCCGCCCGCCCGCAGCCCCGCACCGCCGCCTCCTGTTGCAAAGCCCCCGCTGCGTAAGTGCACGTGGACGCAATGCCTTGCATGAGCAACAAGGGGTCGTTGACAGGCATCGTGTGCAAGCGCCGATTTGCTATGGTATTGTGTCTCCTTCGGCACCTCTGGTGTCCGCAGCCACTGCCTTTTGCATTTTGAGGACAACGACCTGGTTCATCACCTCTACCCTTGGCCGCTCCCCTCCGCAGGCCCCCCGCCACCACGACCAGCCACGGCGAAGCCACCCAGTCCACGTGGGTAGCCGTGCCCTGCGGGGATTATCTCCATGAACGGAGTACCAGTGCAGTTGCCGCCTTTTGGCACTTCTGGTACCCGAACAGCACACAGCGGCTGCTGCCGGACGCTTGCTATGCAATTTGGGCTACGCCAACCCTTTCCTTCGGCGGTCCCTTCCTGCAGGTCCGCCCTCCCCACGACCGCCCACGGCCAAGACACCCAGCCCACGTGAGTCCTGCTCTGCGTCCAGCTTGGCAACCAGCAAGATGGAGCCCGTTGTTACTCACACGCGCAGCATGTAATTGATTGTGTGTCATGCTGCAGCTGCAGCTTGTTTTGCGGTGCATGGCTTCTGTAGCACTGCTAGTCGGCCAGTTACACAGGGCCACATACAGCGACCCAGACCCTTCGTGTCTTGCCTGCCTGGTCACCATGCCGGGGTCATCACAGACTGTGTTCCCGGCGTGCAGGGCCGCGACTGCCGCGGCGCCCTCCGCCACCACCGCCAAGACACCGTAAGATTGGGATTTTGGGGATGACTGCCTTGCTGGGCCTGGCCACGCCTTAAGTGCGCTTGGGCGCTTTCCTTGGGAACCTGTCGTGTCCTGCATCCATGTATTCGATGCACGCATGCTCGCCATTCGCGGGGCTAGGATGATTGCTTGCTGCCGCAGCGCAAGCCTCTGGTGTGGCTTTGCATGGCAGTTGCATGCAGGACCAGCCGCCCTCGGCGAATGCCCAAATGCTATAACCGTGCTCCTGTTTGCCCCAACCGCAGAACCACCGCCACCCGCCCATGCCAAGCCACCCAGCCCCCGTGAGTGACGCACAGCTATGGAACACAGGCACTACTGCTTCGGTTGGTACATGCATGTTGCTTTCTTTGTAATTAATTTGCCACGGTGTTGCCTAACGGCCGCCACTACGATCCCGCAGGTCCTCCGCGCCGGCCGCCTCCCCCTCGCTCGAGGCCATCCCCACCCAGTGAGTCTGCCGGCGGTGCAATGTCCTGCCACAGGGATGTCGAGGATATACAGGCGTGGAGCGCCGCTTCCCAGCCGTGCGCAGTGCGTGCACCCCTGCGCATCCCTTTCTATGCTCCATGCCGTACAAGCCTTGCGACTGTGTGCAGCCTGGTTGGACCCAGAGCACCCTTCAAATTGCTACCGGGGGCTCCCCCCACATAAGATTGCCGGGCCCGCAAGAGCGCCATGCGCGTATGGAGATAGGTTTGCCCGGCACGCAGGAGCGCTATGCACAGAAGGAGTCATGCACCCGCCATCCCTGTCGGCGTGTTGTGCGTCACTTGATACGTAGTCCTGACGTGCACACCTACAACCCCACGCCCCCGTTTGCAACAGGGCCACGGATTACCTTACCATTGAAGAGGCCCGCGCCGCGCGACGCAGGATGATGAGCTCGTGCTTATTTGCTGTACTAGCCTTGACGGTCCATGCATGCACATGAAGCTAACAGGTGGAAGGAGTGGGGGGCGCAACAGCATGAAGCGCATTGGATGCACCGTGTCATGCAGGATGGGCCAGGATTGGCATTAGTATTCGATTGCGTGCGAGACTGCAACTCAGTCGTAGCGGGTGTGTCGTACATTGTCTCGGCTTACTGTGGGCTTGGCTGGCGCTTAGCATAGCGCACACATGTGTTGTTTGACTAAGGCGCAGCGGGTTTTGCGTGCATCTTGCGTGGCCATGCAGTTGACCAGCATACCGTAGTGAAGTGTACTTCATCGTATTTATGCAGAAAATGTGTACTGTGCGCACTGCATCATAGGAACTGCTCCGAAGTGAGCACCTGCGTGCGTCGCTGTGGTGGGCTGCTGAAGGCGAGCGGACCTCCATGTTGACTGGGTAATTGCATGTCGGTCGGTGTTCGCCAACACTATGTTGCGAGCCGGCTGGCAAGGCAGTGCGTGCGGCGGATATGTCACAGGCGTGCCGCAGGCGTGCATTCTGGTTGGGGTACTCGGACGTTCACTTCTCGGCAGAGCACACGGTACGGCACGCAGCCACCAGTGTGGCCGGTACAGTTGCAGTATGGCGGGCGATTTCGCAGTGTAAAGTGATCTTGGTGGGAAGGATGTCAGACGAACACAGGTGTTGGCTGACGCGGCGGGCACTGGTATTGGCGGACCGGTAGAGTGGGCCTGTATGGGCCACGTGATGACAAGTGATCTCGGAAGCCGCGCAAAAGCGAACGGGGAAGTTATGTGTGCCTGTTAAGCTCAAGCGAGGTGAGGCCTGAGGTGGGGTTGCCATTGGCTGCTGTTGACAACCGCTGTTGGTGTTGGGGCTTGCCGGTTGAGGTAGCTGGAGTAACTGCCCATCTGGCAGCCCTTTTTTGATCAAATGCTGATGCTACAGCTGCAATCAGGCTGGCTGCAATACAGGTTAATCAATTCACTGGGACCACGTCCGATCTTCGTTCCCGACTGTTTCCAAGGGGCCTAGGTCGCGAGTCCCGGTGGCGGTGGCTAGGCACATCATGTTTGTACACATACAGCTATACGCTGTGCACTTGGCTGTCGAGCAAGGTCCAGTCCGCCGTTGCCACACCAAGTCAATCCTGCGTGCGCCTACGTCTCGCTCCCCACGTCCCCAGGCGTCGCACGCTGTTTCCTGCCGGGACCCGAAGACCCGAAGTCATAGCCACGCCAGTCCACTCTATTCGTTTATGTACGTAGTACCGGTAACCAGTCAAGGAGCATGCACCTCATCTCGGCGCGATGCCACAACTGCAGCCGATGTACCGGCACGTACAAAACGTCGTCTGTAACCCAGCTTGAGCCAAGCCTCCCCATCCACGTGGCTGCGGTGCCCTCATGGCCGCACCCGTAGCTACATGAACACGGAACTCCAGACACAAGTTGCCTGCCGCTTTCACACAGATGCCCGACGTACCAGCGTCAGGTGCGGTGCGCGCTCCTGCGACGAAACTGCAGGCGGTGCACACCGTCCCCGGGGCCAGCTCGCACCCCGAACCCCGTGCCATGTGCGCTGCACGCCCGAGTCTAACGCAAACGCGCTCCCCGCCACGCACTCACACCTCCACCCGTTGCACACCACCCGCGCCCCGGTGCGCCCTGAGGCCCTGAGCGCGTCGCGTGGCCCCCAACTGGCCGCCACCACAACCGGAAGGGCCAGCATGGCCTGGGCTAGGCGCCCGGGCAAGTCCATAGGTCTATCGTTGCGCACACGGGGCGTAACACGATAGCGCGATGCGAAGATGCCGGTAGCAGCAGGTCTTTAATGGCCAGAGCAGCAGGCCTCAGCGGCTGCGCCACCGCACAACCGCCGCCACAAACGAAGCCGAGTACCTTGACTCACAACCGATCGCGTGCGTCAGTGCAGGGGCACACCACCCTGCACCACCCAACGCCACTGGCACCGCTTCACCCGGGATGCGTTGTGTGTGCGTGGTGCTGAGATGACGTCCGATACTGCCCCGCGGAGGCCCTCCAGCACGCCTGCAGCTCGACCGTCATCAGTCCACCAGGGCTGGATTGCGGTGCTGGATGTGAGCCTGCACACAGGGGCAGTGCGCAACCGAGATGTTCAGGGACCTCTACGGAGCATCAAGTCGAACTCATACGGGAAACTGCGGGCCCTGCTGAGGCAAACTCAAAGCCGTATGCGTACCCAACGCGATTGGCCAGCCACAGCGTGGTCTCACTCGAGCGCCAAGGCGAGCAGCCGCCTTGATGACCTCATCCCAGTAGCAAGCCCCGCCAACCCTATCCGCTATGGCCCTGACGCACCGCCATCCGCCTCCCTGCCACCGCCCCTCGCCCACCTCCTCTATGGCTGCGATGGTGTGGTCGCCCAGGTCGTGCGCGAAGGCGCCCAGGTTCTCACGCAGCTGGGCGGCCGAGGTGGCGCCCACGATGACGGAGGGGATGAAGGGCCGACTCCTGCGATGGGGGCGACACGTGCGAGCGGGCAGAAAACGTTCGGGGAGTATCAAATGCTAAGACACGTGTCGCAGGCAAGGCAGGGTCCCGGGACCTGCCAGGCCTTTGACCGCCCTATGGTCTACACGTGATTGATTACCCGCGACCGCTCCCTCCCACCTGTGCACCACCCCAACCCACCTGCACCAGGCGTACCCCAGCTGTGCGGGCGTGAGGCCCGCCTCCCTGGCTATCCGCACGTACTCGGCCACGGCGGCAGCGACCTGCGCGTGGGGTGCCGGCACGTGGCAACAGCACGGACGGTGTTGCGCCACGCTTTTTGGTACTAGGTAAGGTCTCCTCTCTGCGCCGTACCTGCCCTCCTGGCCTCTCACGTGCGCGCCCCGCGCCCCAGCTCGCCTGAGCTGGATACCTGGTACACTCAGTAGCACACAACTGTGTCAAGTCTATTCATCCAGCACTGGCCCTCCCCACCGCACATGCTCACCCGTTGCGTGGTGAAGCGCGCGTAGCGCTCCGGGAACAGCGTCAGCCGCGCCCCGGCGGGCTGCGTGCCGTACGGCAGGTACTTGCCCGACAGCGCGCCGCCTGCACGGGGCGACCGGCGGGCGGGCGTGGAGGCAGCATCAACAGGCCAGGCTAGGCCAGAACGCGCCCAGCATGCACGCAGCAACACATACAAACTTGTTTGCAGAGCCGGAGTAGCATGCGTAAGGCGCAGGTAGCACGTGGCGGCTGGGGCCCGGGCACGTGCCACGTGGCACACGGCACGTGCAGCACGCAGCAGAGGGTCGGGCGTGGGTGGGCGTGGGCGTTGCGGCCACAAGTCTGAGACCTCCCGGGTTGGCAGCTGACGGATAAACGGCAGCCGATTTTCGAGCCCGGGCCGGACAGCCTGCCGCCAGGGACGCATTCCAGCCCCTGGCGAACCCGTCGCTACCCGCCACTCACCCGCCAGCGCGCTCCACGGCAGCAGCCCCAGGTTGAGGTGGTGGGGGGCGCACACCTCCGCCAGGTCGCCCTGGGGCCGGGTGGGGCAGGGCAGGAGGGGAGCCTGAGGACTCACACACAAACTTCACCGCGCGGCGACAAGTTGTGATTCAACATAACACACGCCCAACAGTAAAAGTGGACTTTAAACCGGCCAATACTATATTGGTAGCAATCGCATCCTCAGCGCACATAACTTCTGGGATCATGACATCCCGGAGCCCCTTTACCGTAACGTGGGCCCTGGCCTTATCCAGCCCGCGCCGCAGCGCCCTCCCTCGCCCACCTCGAACGTCCTGTGCAGCAGGCTGTAGCAGTTCTGTATGGTGGCTGGTCGCGGGACGCCCTGGCCGTCCGCCGCCAGGCAGTGCTGCATGACGCCCCAGCTGCTCTCGTTGGACAGACCCCACGCGCGGATCTGGAGGGGGGCGCGGAAAGACAGCGTCGGGCAATGCAGCAGGTGTGGTACGTGTGGTCATCATTGTGAATAGGGAGGGCAGCAGTATAAAGCTCCAACTGCCTTTGTGGGAGCAGGCCCAGCGGGCGGACTTGGGGAGAGGCACGGGGGCCGGGGTGCATAAAAGGTGTTTTGAATTATAGCCTGGAGACATGGTGAAAAACCTAAACCAGCGCTACGCCTGCAGTATCGCACCGCCTGCCCAGCCCCGGCCCACCTTGCCCTCCCGCATCAGCCTCCCGACGGCCTCCACCTGCTCCCCGAACCCCACCACCGGGTGCCCACACGCCTCCGCCGCCGCCGCATGCTGCCGCGCCGCGTGGGCCAGGTACTGGTAGCGACCAAACAGCGCAACGTACCTGGCCATGGGGGGCGGAGCGGGGGTGTGGGGTGTAGGGAGTGTGGAAGGGTGTGGTGCTCAAGCAGCGCGAGTAGGGATTCGGTACTCCGCTGAGACCCACACCGACACGTACCCAGGGGCGACGCGGGCTGGCGTTATGGTTAGACGTGTGTGCATAAGGGTGCACGGGCCCTGTGCCAGACGCACGCCCACATGGCTGGTCTTGGGATACTGCACACCGCCAAACGTGTACGGCATCATGAGACATGTTTGTACCGGTACAGTGCCTACCATGCACCTGTTGCGTGTAGTGCACCTTTCATCTTAGGCATTATCTTAGGCATCGCCCACGATAGGCATGTAGCCGTACGGCAACAATGGCGCGCACCTGTCGGGCCAGTGCAACAGGCCAATGTGATTCGGTCCCGACAGGCGAATCCCGCCTTGATTGACATCCCACAATGTTCCATTGCACAAATACCTTCCCTGACTACTACCGTCCACGTCTTAAATGGACACCACCGCACCTGTCCGGCCAGTGCAGCTGCAGCAGGTCGATGTGGTCTGTCCGCAGGCGCCGCAGCTCCGCCTCGCAGGCGGCGACGATGGACGGGCCGTCCAGCCGGGGGTGCTCGCGGGGCCCGGGGGGGTCGGTGCGGTTGGCGGGGATCCAGTCCAGGCCCGTGGAGCGGCCTGCGACCAGGGGGGGGCGGGGACGGAGGGGGCACATGCGTGCCGGCGATTGAGTGTACAAACGTTGCAGGACGTACAGCTGTAGCCGGCAGTGCACGGAGCAGGCTTTCGGCGGCCTCACGGCCTTCATTCGTTGGGGCTCAGGGGTAACTCCGTAGCTGGCTGTGGGGGTTAATGCATGGGGTGGTCTTGTACGTTGGTATTCTGGGAATGGGTACAGTGGCTGCAACCGCCCAATTGTTGTGCGTGTCGTCACCCGCCCCGCGCCCCGTGTGGCACGCTCACCCGTCACCTTGCTGGCGATGACCCACGTGTCGCGCCGCTGCCCCCGCAGCCAGTTGCCTATGAAGGTGGAGGTGCGGTTGGCGGTCTCGGGGCGGGGGGCCACCGGGTAGATCTCCGCCGTGTCCTGTGGGTAGGGGTGCGCAGCAGCTACCGGTAGTGAGGTAACTGGGCACGTTAGGCCGCGGCCGGCATGTTACGCTGAGCATCGCAATCGCTGTCTTGTTGCATGGTGCACTTCCCCTTTGCATGCAGGGCGTCGCTGGCAGCAACCCTGCCACGTGCTACTTTGCGTGCGTGTGCTCCGTTGCGTACAACGCACACCAGCGTTGCCCTGCCGTTCAAGAGACTGCACCGACCGAAGGGGAGAGTCGTGCTGTTGTTGGTTACTCCACAACCTGCCTGTCGTGTGACCGCGCAAGCATGCTGGCCACCGTGACAGCAGCCCAGCCGGCACCCCGCCAAGTCGCGATTCATCCAGTATTACCCACCCCTTCGGATGTTGGATGCACCCCAACGCAGCCCACACAAGCGCAGCCAACCCACGCGGTGCCCCACCATGAAGTTGACCCCTGCGTCCGCCGCCAGGCTCAGCATCTGGTGCGCCTCCGCCTCCGTGTTCTGCTCACCGAACGTCTGCGGGACCAAGTTGTCCATGCACCATGTCGAGTTGGTTTGCACAAAGCAAGCGGTACGTGTGAAGGGATGGTGCTGCACCCGGTGGTGTATCTGGCAGCCCTAGGCGCAGCGTGTGCATGAACTAGGGTACTCCTAGCGTGTCACCGCCGCTGTTGATGCTGACCCATGGCCGCCGCTGCGTCGGCTCTCTGGATGTTACTTTCGGTA
>VFQN01008678.1_pt1 | contig 10160 bp, 5 predicted proteins | sample 3512371 | NCBI WGS metagenome assembly VFQN01 (sample SAMN10412370, study PRJNA504923) | tailings metagenome | isolation source: Replicate 2 from Balatoc abandoned mine | place: Philippines: Itogon, Benguet | collected 2017-08-28 | reverse complement strand
CCCGCTCTCCTAACTTCACGGTATCTTTAAAAGCCTCTACCGTCTCTTTTTCAATAGCTATTCTGGGTAAAAGCGATCTTTCATATTTGACTTCTTCAAAAATCTTCCATGTCTTTTCTGATGCACTCTGATGGATATTTTCTTTTTCTTTTGCACAGAGCTGATCATTCCAGTCTTTCCCTGGTTTAGCTACTTTAGGTATATCTACTTCATATCTACAGCCAGATTCTTCAGCTAGATGAGTCAATCGCTGTGTCATCTCCCGGCCTGGCTTATCATTATCCATAGCTAGTACAACGGTCTGATCATTCTCGGCTGCCATCTCAAAGGCAATCCTTAGCTGCTGATCAACCAGCTCTGTTATAGTTCCGCAAGTACTCAAAAAAGCCGTGGGAGTGAGGACCTCTTTTCTGTCTTGATGCAGCCTACCCTCTATCAGCAGCTGCCAATAGCTAAGACCATCAACAGGACTTTCAGCTACCACAAACCGCTTCACCTCATTAAGCTTAAAACCTGAGGGCAGAAGTATAGAAACGCCTTTATCAGCCTCCCCTTGGCAGTATTTTTTCCTACCATGCTTATCGTTCACATACCTGATGGTAGAGCAAAGCTCAGCACCCCCTTCCTTATCAAGGTCCTTGTAAAGGGAAAACAATGCCTCATACTTTCCCACCTTCACGCCACTAAAAGAGGTATGTATCCTCTTTTCTATTTGCCGATTCGCTAGAAAATCTATTCCCCGGGTCGTCTCGACAGCATTGATTCGTTTCTGTGCTTCCTCTTTTGCTTTTCTTTGATCTATTTTTCTTTCTTGATGAGGTGGCGGCTCATTGGTAGTATGTTTTTTCAAAACAATAATTTTATCAGTATAATCTTTAATCTTTCCCAGCTCTGGATAGTAGTTCAAAAGGTCTAAGATGGTTCCTCCTTTTCTTCCACTCCCATCGCTAAAAGCAAAAACATAATGGCCATTAGCAGGATTTGGATGTACACGGACACGGAGCTTATCACCATTTGTAGGATGATTAAGGACTGCATCTTTTTTAGTGGTTTTTGTCTTATCTATTGTCCATCCATTTGCCAATAAAAGAGGAACCAACGCTACGTCCCTCTTGGTCTGCTCAAGCTTCTCATCACTGGCTTCTTTTAAAGATTGCTCAAAGGCCCTTGATTTAGAATGGCTCATTAGCGTCTGGTTAGAAACCGACAAGTACTTGTTTTTTGTTTCTACCTGCTCTAACCTTGTACCCAGCTGGGTTAGATTGTCTATGATTTGTTCTCGAACTTTATCTAATTTTCCTGGGATCCAGAAATTTCCAGTATTTATCTCCTTTGCATCCTCCTTCGCCTTGTTAACAATCTTCTCTACAATTGGGTTGTATTCTTCACTTGGTCTTTGTGTTCTGTGGCTGATGTCCTTGGCAATTCCTCTATGAAGACCAAAAGGAGCCATACGCTTGGCGTATAAATCCTGTATAGCTGTAAGAATATTTCCTCCATCTATAAAGCTACTAGCTGAAAGTCTTCCATCTTTGCTGATGGGCACTATTACACAGTGGATATGTGGTGTCTTTTCATCAAGGTGAACCGTAAAGCGAACTATGTTTTCTTTTCTGAAAATTTCATTTACAAATTCTTCATTGGCTTTCTTCCATTTCTCAAATAGATTTTGATCAGCGTATATCTCTTGCATTCTCTCATGACTACCTGTAAGAATTAAAAATAAAGCCCTTACGGCATTGCTTTTAATCTTTTCTACATCCCCATTTTTAGTCTTAACAACATGACCATCTTGGATTCTTCTCTCTATGTCTTGCTCCAAATTTCCTACTTTCAATCTGTTATGATCACGGTTTAAGTACGTTCTACTCTTATCTACCTCCTCTCCTAAAATATTTATTAGCTCAGTATTTTCTCCTTGATCGACCTCTATGGATTCGTTCAATCCAACACGTCTTTGATCTACGTTAGCAGAGATATGGTGCCTATCTATATGGGCTCCTAAGTTGCTCAACCCACCTTTTCTTGTGTCTGTTGATGGGTTGTATTTCATCACCCTAAATACTGCAAACTGATTCATTTTTTCTCCCTGTTGAAAAACTTTTTGACGAAGGCAAAAACCCAGGAACCGTCAAGGTTCCGTAGTGGGCTACGGATCTAGTCAGATCCGTCCCAGAAACGCCCTTTACTTTATACCAAATGTACCCTCCAAGAAAGAATTAACCTAGCAACAGGGAGGTAAACTTTTTGGTTGTCTGGGAGGGTGAGTTTTTTGCATTGAATGTGACTTTGGCAGGTTGGAGAAATTAGCTGAATTTAGGGTAGATTTGTAATAGTTTCATATAGAGGGTGGATTCCTTTGTGGACCAGTTTTGCAGGGTTTGCGTGTACCCTAATCGACTAGAAAGCAAGGGTGACACCCTTTTTTTAGAAAAAAATGAGTAGTCAAAAGAGTATACCAACAGACCCCGTAATAAGAAAACTAGCTAGTGATACAGCTATTTATGGGCTGAGCAGTATAGTAGGTAGGGTGTTAAACTACTTGTTAGTGCCCTTTTACACCAGTATCTTGTTACCTGCCGAGTATGGTATTATCACCGAATTTTATGCCTATATAGCTTTTCTCAATATCCTCTATACGTACGGTATGGAGACCACTTACTTGAAGTTTGCTGCTGAGGGAAACTCGTTAGGGACCTTTAGAACAGTGAATAGTCTATTGCTTTTCACAAGCATACTTTTTTCAGTTGTGCTTGTTTGGGTAGCTACTCCCCTTATCAATCACTTAGGCTACCCTGGCCGGGAAATATATGTCTATTATACCGCTGCTACCCTGTGGGTTGATACCCTTTTGCTGATTCCATTTGCCCGACTCCGCTTGCTAGACCAAGCCATTCGTTTTGCGAAGCTCAAATGCTGGCAGATTGGTATTAACATAGTGTTGAATATACTCTTGCTATATGTCCTCCCTCAGATAGCAGTTGGTAGATGGATGCCAGTATGGCAATCTGCTATTGCACCTCTTTATAATCCAGCTGAACACATAGCCTATGTCTTCTTGGCTAATTTGCTGGCTAATATTTGTGTGTTGCCGTGGCTGGGGATGTCGCTCACGGACTTTACTTATCAGCTAGATAGTAAACAGGTGAAACGTATCATACGTTATGCTTTGCCATTGCTGGTGATGGGATTGGCAGGGATGATAAACGAGATGCTGTCTAGGGCTTTGCTGAAGCATATCCTGCCTGTTAACTTCTATTTCTCTCTAGGTCAAAGCAAGGAGGCTATGCTAGGTGTCTTTGGTGCTTGTTATAAGCTTGCTGTCTTTATGGCACTAGGTATCCAGGCTTTTCGGTATGCAGCGGAACCTTTCTTTTTTACCCATGCAGCTGATAAACGATCTCCACAGCTGTTTAGTAAAGTGATGCGGATATATATCCTCATAGCCTGCTGGATCTGGTTTGCTATTAGTGCGAATCTAGATCTCTTGGGGTATTTATTTCTTCTTCACCCTACCTATCGTACGGGTATAGAGATCGTTCCTTATCTAACATTAGCCTATTTGTGGTTAGGTATTTACTATAACCTCTCTATATGGTTCAAGCTAGTTAATAAGACTTACTATGGCAGTATTATCACTGTAATAGGTGCTGTAGTTACTATATTACTTAACCTGTTTTTAGTGCCTTATTGGGGGTATATGGGAAGTGTATGGGCAACTTTATGTAGCTATGCAAGTATGGCCGTGGTCTGTTATTATCAAGGGCAAAAACACTACCCTGTTCCATATCAAACAGGCCGTGGCTTATTGATTATCTGTGTTACGTGGCTGTTGGTGTTGGTCGTGAGGAAACTAAATTATCCTCACATGGCTTATGCCATAGCTAGCAATATGGTATTGACAGTTATATATGGATGGGTTGTGTATAAGTGGATACGGAAGGTTATTTAATTCTATTGATATTGTGAAGACAGGTTCTTAGTGGTTGTGGAAAAAATTAATACAGGCTACAGTGCTTTTTTGCCGGATTTACCTGAATGTGTTACGGTAGCTGGTACAAAAGAAGATATTGAATCCAATATCAAAGAAGTTATATATTTTCACTTAAGCAAGCAGGAATTAAAGCCATCTAGTTTTACCTGTCTTCCAATATACCCCTAAAACTTCACCATAGCCTCTAGGATCGATTTTCTTGAATTACTAGTGGTATTCATGGCAAAAATAAAAACTCTTCTCTAAAATCCTATTTGGGGCCTTAAAAAGGAAAGGGGGTAGGGGGATAGGTTTCGTTTATTTTTTTCCCTCCCTGCCCCTCTCTTTTTTTGTTTTCCGCCCCATTTTTTAAAAACTTTAATTTTTTCTTTTCAAATTTTCTTAGATGATTTGAGCTTGGGGTAGGGTGGGAAAATATTAAAAATTGAAAAAATTCGCGCGTTTAAAATTTTGAGAGATCTTTTAAATATTCTTTTAAAAACCTTTTATATATATTTTAAGGGCCTGAAAGTATATTGATGGTCAATCTGTTATGTGGGCCAATTCTAAGTTTTCCTCCACTAATCCTAAGTTTTCCTCCACTTAATCCTAAGTTTTCCTCCACTTAATCCTAAGTTTTCCTCCACTAAGTTTTTGGAAACAATTTATTTTTAATATCTTAGATTCATAAATTTTATATTTTTATGTCTAATTATCTTGAAAACCAAAAGAGATTTCTCTCTGTTAGACAACCAAACGCTCTTACGGAAGCTCGTTATGAGATGACTTCTTTACAAAAAGATATATTTTATTTATTGTTAATGCAGTTGAGAAAGGATAACCCTTTGAAGAAAAAATATAGTATATCTATAAAGAATATTAATCATCAAAGAAATGCAAGAGTTAGAAGGGCTGAACTTCTTCAAGCGGCAGAGGGTCTAATAGAGGCTGGAATAATTATATACAGTAATGAAAAAAAGGATTTTGAAGCATTGGGCATTCTAGCTAGTGCTGAGTATGGAGACGAAGCTGATCAGGATAATTTAATAATAGAATTTGATTTAGGATTAATGCCGTATTTGCTGGACGTTGCTGAAAAATTTACTCTCTTAAACCTCCAACATGCTCTGAATTTGAAAAGCAAATACTCCAAAAGGATCTATGAAATGCTTTCGCAGTTTAGAGAACAGTACAAATATCAAAAAGCAAAAAACCAAGAGTGCATCATCAATATTTCCGTGCAGGAGTTGAAGGAACGATTTAAACTAATTAATCCAAAAACAGGAAAAGAAAAATATCCAGATTTTGGGGTATTTTCTCAAAATGTTCTTGCCCCAGCAATGAGAGAAATAAATGGGCATACAGAAATTTCTTATGAATGCACCCCTGTCCCACCCACAAGCGGCAAAAAGATCACAAAAGTGCAATTCAAAATAACTGATATAGATGGAATAGAAATATTAGAGGACCTATCCGAAACCAGTCCACAATCTTCAAAAGAGCTACCAGAATCTACGGAAAAAGTTTCACAAGTGTTATCCTTGGAAGAGAGACTGCGTAAGCAATGCAAAATCTCCAAGAAGCTTTCCAAAAAAGTAGTAGAATCATTCCATGCAGAGAAAATTGAATTGGTAATTAAGGGAATTTTGAAAAAGTACCAGGACAGAAAAATTGAAAATCTTGGAGGATATTCAAAGACCATATTTGAAGAGTGGATAGATGGAGCAGAGCCAAAATTTGAAAAAACGAATATTCAAACAAAACATATACCCCTCAAATCAACGAGTCAGACAAATCAAATTGCAGTCCTTGAGGATGAGATTGGAAAAAAGCTAGAGTATGGTTTGGGGCTAGAATATTACCCAAAAGTATACAACTTAATTGTTAATTACGGGGGAGAATTAGAGAAATTGGAAAATCTACAGAGTGCAATTAATAAAGTTGAGGAAGAAATAGACAGGGGAGAGGTTGAGAAAGATTTGGATGCTATTTATGAAGCAATCATTAGCAAATTGATTGGAGTCCCCCACTTCTCCAATCAAACTTCGATTGCACAATCTAATGAGCGATTAAATTCAATTAATTCTCTAGGAAATATTTTAGCTTCATCTATTAAGAAACCTAATATACAGCCTGAATCAGTAGAAGAAGAGAAGATTAGGAGAGAAAAGACTAAAATATGGAATGAGTTGTTTGAGAGATTTGAAAATATGGATGATAAAGAAACTAATAGTTTTGTTGAAGAATACTGTGTGGAAGCATTAAAATATTCAATTAGCAAAGTTGTGGACGAACTGGAAAGTCATAAAACACCACAAGATCCTGTCGTAATAATGGAGGCTTTGAGAGAATATGCCTCTTTGTGGAAGCCATAAAAACTCAAAGAATAACCCAAGAATCTATCAATCCAGCTGATGAGTTAGAAAAAAGATTAGAAAATCGTGTAGATTTGTTGGATGGAAGAAAAGAAATCCCAAAATATAATCATTTTAAAGCAGCATAATGCAATCACTGAGGCCCGCTATGAAATGTCAGCCTTAGAGAAAAACATTTTCTATATGTTACTAGCAGAGTTAAAGGATGATGACCCTGAAGAAAAAAGTTACTATATGATCAGTTTTTCTGAATTGCAGAAAAGAGTTGAAAAAAAAATAACTATCCCTGATTTAGTTAAAGCTGCTGAGGGACTTGTTTTGCGTTCATATACTATCAAAAAAGCAAATGGAGGAGTTTTGTTAACTTCCCTTGTTTCATCTGTCAAAAATATACCAGAAGAAGATAGTATTCGGTTAGGTGTTAGCTCTATGGCTAGGCCCTATTTGCTTGCTCTGAAGAAAGATTATACGGAATTTGAATTAGATACCGCTTTGAAGCTTACAAGCAAGTATTCTAAGCGAATGTACGAAATGCTCTCTCAGCACAAGGAAAAAGGAGAATTTACTTTGTCAGTAGAAGAATTAAAGTATCGCTTAGCAATAATTGATCCAAAAACAGGATATGACAAATATCCAGCATGGACCATGTTTGAGAAACAGATTCTAGAGATACCTCACAAAGAATTAAACAACCATGCTGATATCACATTCACCTACACACTCATCAAGACAGGCCGCAGGTACACAGGCATAGAGTTTCATATTAAGAAGAAGGAAGAAACAGTGCCTAGAGAAGGCATGCAGGCTCAATTGGAATTGGATCTGTGATCAATCCTAAGTTTTTCTCCATCTAGCTTCCACCTTATTTTTTCCCTGTTGAAATATCGCTAGCTACCTAACTGAAAAAAAGGTCTAGAAATTTGGAGTAGACTTGTTGGATGGATAAGCAATTCGACCAGAAATTTAAATTAATTACATTTATACAACTCATATTTAAAAATATTTATTTGTTATATATTTTTATATCAGATATTACTCATATATTTAAGCTTATTTTAAATTTTTATTGTCAATATTTTCAATATATATTTATTAAAAAATATATAATATGGGTAAAAAAGATTTTAAACCAGGTATTAATGGATTATTAGGGGAATCTGTTGAAAAAGCAGATATTGGGGAACCGGCTAAAAGAGTAAAAGAAAAATATGTTATAACTACCATATTAGCTAGTCCAAAGACTATGCAAAAAATCAAAGGTATAGCTTACTGGGATAGAGTTAATATGAAAGATGTGATGAATGCAGCCTTTAATGATTATATAAGTAAGTATGAGTCCACTCGGGGTGAAATTAAACTTCCCCCTGAGGTTTAATAAATCAATAAATTAGTAATACTGTTAAGAATTATAATTACATACCATGGAAAGATTATTACAAAAGATTACTACAGTTATTCACACAATTAAAGTTCCTGTCATTGTCCTTATTTTCATCGTTGCTCTAATTCAAGTTGGGTACAGCGTATTTATTGGAGGGCAAGATAAGAGGAATATTATCACTACACTTATAGGATTAATGGCTTTAGCCCTTCTTATACTTTATGCAGAGGATCTTGTTAACTGGCTACAGCGTTTTGCTAGATAAATGGAAAAAGGAAAGTTACTCACTACTAGAATCTTAGACACACACGGAAAGATAGGTCCTTTCTTCTTTAAAGAGTTCCTAGTAGTTTTCTTAGGGGTTGTTTCTCTATTCTTCTTGATGCTATTAGTAGATCTCTTTATACATGTGAAACGTATACTAATTATAGGAGTACCAGGTACTTTTTTACTGCTTGCTAGCCTATTACGCTTTGTATTCATCAAAAGAATAGATTCTCCTTGGTATATTCATAACTGGATAGCAAGCCGATTTTTAAAGCCTACAAGTATTATAGCTGATTCCTTTCCCCGTAGATCCTCCAAGCTATGCTTCCTTACCAAAAAGAAATAGAGGGTGGATGGATTGTAAATCCATCTAAGAAATCAAAAAAAGGATCTTTGGGAGATTGTATAAGTATTGCTGCCATAGAGGATGATCTAATTATTAATAAGGACGGCAGTATAGCAGTTGGTTTCGAGGTAACACTGTTAGAAGAAGAGCGACTGAATGAGGATGGCTTCATGAATCTTATTCAAGAATTTAGCGCAGCATGTAGGAGATTGCCAGTAGGAACAGTCGTACAAAAACTCGATATATATGATGAAGCTACGTTTAAAACAATCATTCCAAATGATATTTCTTTTTTCTACCGTAAAACTTTAGAATATCACAACGAGAGAAAGATATTACAACATCGTTGTTTTATCTTTTTACGCTTCTTTTCAGTAGACCTTAATCCAGTCAACACATTCTTAGCACTAGGAAGTAAAATATTTAAGAACCCTTTTTTGAACCTGGAAAAAGGAAGGGAGATAGCTAAGGCAGCTTACCAGGAGTTCATAAGTTCTATGCCAACAGGGATAAAACTTAGTAAACTGGATGAAGCAGCGAATAAAAAACTTTTATACCAATATACTAGCTTGACCTTTCAACGAGAGCCCATAGGGTTTGAACGGTCTTTAAGTGTTTTGCCAGATAGCATAGCCATGGGTAGCTATCTGAAAAGTGTGAAAATGAAAGCACAAGCAGATAATGTGTATGCTTATAAGAGAAATAATCTAGGTATTCAGGGTGTAACTGCTCCTTTCACATGGAATCTAACCCATTTTGCTAATTTCCCACACATAGTTTGTCAACAGATTGAAATAATCAAAGATCAAAAGTTTAGAAAAGATAAGAGCTTGGAGTTAGAGTACAGTGCACAACTCAAATTCGGCGCACGAGGAAGGGAATTAGCGGAGTATGTGCAAGAAAGCTTATTGGAGCTCGAAAAAGAACTTAATGAGAAAGATTCTCAAATTGTTAAGCTAAGCTATAATGTACTCGTCTGGCATCCTAATCAGGAAATCCTACAACTACGTACAGATCAGATTAAAAGTGCTTTTGGCAAACTTGGAATAGAAGCTGCAGAAGAAGCAGAAGATACTATTAGCTCTTTTTTAGCCAATATTCCTGGCAGTTCAGGTTTTAGAGAAGGATTTTATATGCCAATAGAAACTGCTGTAGCTTATCTAAACTTTGTGACCCCTAGGAAAGGGGATGAGCAGGGTATACTACTGAGCAATAGGCATGGACATCCTATTTATTATGACCCCTTTAAATATAGCCTTGACAACCAACATGCCTTTGTGTTTGGACCTTCTGGTTCTGGAAAATCTTTCTTTAATGGCAAAATGATTAAAGATAGATACTATGCAGGACATACATTGGTAATAATTGATAGTGGGGGTACCTATCGTTTTTTATTTCAAGCATTAGGAGGCAAATACATTGAATACAAGCCAGACAATCCATTAAAACTCAATCCATTCTTGATTAAAAAGAAAGCAGGGAAATATGTGCCTGATCCAGATAAAATATCCTTCTTAGTCAATTTTCTAGCTAAGATGTGGAAGGGGAATTTGAATAACAACCCACTTTCTGAAGTGGAATACGCCATGCTCTCTAAATTCCTAACCTTGTATTACAAGTCACTAGGGCAAGACGACATTCCAACTCTAATAGACTTTTGCAAATGGATTGCAGGATATGTGAAAGAAGAAGCTATAGATCCTACGCTATTCGATCTGCAAAATTTTCTAATCGTGACAGAGCCTTTTACACAAGGGATTTACAAGGATCATTTTAACTCTCAGGAAACAGTTTATTTAGAAGATAGTAGGCTATTAT
>VFQN01008677.1_pt1 | contig 10160 bp, 11 predicted proteins | sample 3512371 | NCBI WGS metagenome assembly VFQN01 (sample SAMN10412370, study PRJNA504923) | tailings metagenome | isolation source: Replicate 2 from Balatoc abandoned mine | place: Philippines: Itogon, Benguet | collected 2017-08-28 | reverse complement strand
CCATAGCCGCCCCCCGACACAAAAGCATCCCTCCAAACCCGGCAGGCAAACAAGGAATGCACCACTTGTCCAGCACTCAGGCCTTCCCCACCGTCCGGGTGCTTCTGCGAGTCTCGTTCAGTACGACGATGCACTACAGCACCCACGCGCAATTCCCAAACTCACAGCCACGTGCCACCACGCGCCTGCAACCCCCCGGCTCACACGTCAACTCAGCCCTCGGCACTGCGCACCCCGAAGGTTCACCATCACGCACATACCTACGGCACCTCACCTGCACCACCCGCCATCCTCACCTTCATGACCTGTGCACACCCTCAGCCCTACTACACCTGCACCCTCAGTCAAACCACCGCCGCAAGCCACCCGCCGCCGCGCCCGCCACCAACGCCGCCATCCCCGCCGCGCCACCCTTCGCCCCGCCCTTGCCCTTCCCGCCCTCCGGCTGCCCCCCCTTGCCGCCCTTATCCCCTTTACCACCCCCATGCTGCTTCTGCTTCTGCTGCTTGCCCCCCGCTGCCGCGCCCCCTGGCCCCCCGTCCAGCTTCTTCCTGTATTGGGCCACCAGGCGGTCGAGGCGGTCCCCTCCGTCCTCCTCGCCGATGTCGCTGCGCCGCCGCCGCTTGGCATGAGGATGGCCTGTGGGTTAAGGTGTGCAGCGGGGGACATGATGGTGGCATGACGAGGCGACGACGGTATCGGGATCAGGCGGTGTACTAAGGCGCCGGCACGGGGCAGCTCCCGGAGGTGAGGTTCGGAGTCGTGCCCAACCGCCCATGGTGCATGCCGGCTTTCGGTTGGGCTGCCTTGGCATGAGTAAATGTTTGGTCCAGCCTCTACGGGAGCTGTGCCGTGTTGCTGGCATGCACATTGCCAAGGGCGCAGGGAGGGAGTGGGTGTGAACGCCACCGGCGGCACAGGCAGCGCGACGTTCCCGACCCACCGTTGGCCGAGGCTGCGAGCCCCTCCTGCGCTATCCGGTCGATCTCGTGCTCTTCCGCCCGCTGCTGCCGCTTGCGCTTGCCGCCCTGCTCCCCGCCGCGACCCGCCGCCGCCGCCGCGGCACCCTGCTGCGGCTTCCGTCCTCTCTGCTGCTGCTCCTGCTCCTGCTGCTTGGCCTTGGGCATCTCCTGCAGGGAGACAAAGGCAGGGACCCAGGCGTTGCCACGTAAGCTGAGCTACCGAAAACCCAGCGTCGGAAGGAACGAGGTCCGCAAGAACACATTGCAGCAGCACTTGTGCTGCTCCCCAATCGCTCGCCCCTACTTGCGCTGCTGGAAAAGCTGCCTGATCAATCCGGCCCCGGTTATCGGCGACAAACCAACAACCCACGTACCTTGCCCTGCTTCTTGGCCTCCACCGCATCCACCAGCGCCTTCACGCCGCCCTCCTGCGCACGCAACAGCAACAAGGCCGGCATGGCCTCACGTGTGACTACCCCAACGAGTGCACCCAAGGCCTCCTCATATGTACGGCATCATGCATAGGATCAGGCTGGGTGTGAAATCCACACCCAGCCTGAGTGGAGAGCAGCGTGGATGCATGGGGCGTGGTGCATCAGCGGCCACCTCCTCTCCCGATGGACAGAGCGAATTGTACCATACACGTTGGCCACGACACAATCAAGCACCCGCCCACCTTGAGCAGCTGCTTCTTCTGGTCCACACGTGCCTTCTGCTTCAACCGCTTGCGCTGCCGTGCGGACAGCTGCCCCTCGCCGCCCTCGCCCTCGCCGCCTCCCGCTGCTGCAGCAGCAGCGTGGCCGTTGGCCGCCGCCGCCTCTCCCTTGCCGCCCTTCTTCTTATCCTTCCTGCGGTCCTTCCGCTTGCCGCCCTGCTCCTCCTGTACCCCATCCTCGCCCGCCGCCTCTGCACCATCTTCCGCCCCTGCATGTGTGCGATTGACATGCCGGAGCACACTCGTCTCAACTCAACATGCCCACCACGCAGCACATCGCGCCAGCGCATAGCCGGCCACCAGGCCCTGAGACGAACACCATACTCCACAGAGCCGCATGCAGCACTAGGTACATGTGGCTGTTTCCACACACACCTCCCAAGCACACACCCGACCATCGCAGACAGCCTATCTTCACCCCATCCCTCTTCCTCACCTGCCCCCTCGCCTTCCTTGCGCGACTTCTGCCGCTTGGCCGGCCGCCCCCCGTCCTCCTTCTCCGCCGCCGCCGCTGCTTCCTGATCTTCATTACCCTCCGCCCCCTCTCCGCTGCGGTGCTCCTCGCTGCCGCCCTGCGGCCGCGCCTGGCGCTCCTTGTTCACCGCGGCCCTCTCGCGAAGGTGCTCCAGCTTCTTAAGCACCTGAAGGACGAGAAGGAAGTCACGGCATCGGTGTCATGCTTGGCTTGCAAAGCGTACTCCAGGAGGGCTCGACCGTTGAGTATGGCAAAGACGCGCCACGGCAGTATCAGGCGCTGTGTCCGTCAGGGCTAAGGCTTGCCTCGCGGCTGAGAGGCTGATGTCAGGTTGGTCAGATTTGCGACAAGGGCACTCGGTATCAGAACTGGGTGTGCGCCTCAGCAGGCGCCTTCGGCACAGCGAGAACACGGCTCGTGTGCGCAGGAGGCGACACGGCATCCTTTGGCTAGCCCCCACCTTGGAGACCACCAATCTTATGGGTAAGGGCAATGCAACGTTCTGTTAGGAGTGTCGCCCACCTTGACGTTGTCGATGGCGAACTCGACGATGGGGCGGCGCTCGCGGCCCCACTCGGTGCCGGGGTTGTTGTTCAGCTGCCGCAGCGCCACCAGCGCGTGCTCGTGCTCCGCAAACTCCACAAAGCCCATGCCCTGAAGCGTACGACAGTGTAAGGTAAGGCAAGCAAGAAGACATCAGCTATAGTGGGGGTTGGCTTTTGGCCGAGTGGCTGCCAGACCCAACGTGCGAGCGAAGAAGTGTGGTTACTGGACAGTGTGCAGCTAGGTCGGGCCGTGTCGTACCTTGGACTTGCGCGCACCCGAGGCGTCGTACTTGCCCTCCTCACGCAGGATCTTGGCCTGGAGTGGGTTTAAGCACCGGTACGGGATCAAGAGCATGTGGTTAGTTCAATGAGCTTGGGGCTTAGCCAGGGCAAAGCAATGGGGACACCGAGTGACGGACAGAGGCGTACAGACGTTCACAGCGTGACACCGAGCTCCCTTTCCGGCATGTCGTGAGGTGGTGGTAGGCTAGCTGCAGTAACGGATCGGCCTCACCGTCACGATGCGGGGGTTCTCCTTGGTGGCCCGCTCCTTGACGGCGGCAGTGAACATGCGGCGCAGCTGCCCCTCCGTGTAGTCGGGCGGGATGTTGCGCACCGACAGGCGCGTGCGGCTGATGATGAAGTTGGGCGAGCGCAGCTTGGTGTTCTTCTCCTCTGCGGCGCGCTTGCGCTTGGCCCTGCGGGGCACAGGCAGCGAGAGGCACAAGCAGGGCATGAAGTGCCAACCGAATCATAATGGCAGTTTACAGATCACTATGCTTCTTATAGTGTCGTACAGTACAGGGATGAGTTGTCGGCGCACGGCACGAGGCGCTCGCAGCTGCAGCTGCCCCCATTTACTAGTCAACACCTGTTATGCCCTATCATTTTGCCTTCTGCAGTCCGCACTACCACTCACTGGTCGTGCGCCGACATGCCCTTCCAAGCAGAGGAGCCCTCCACGATGTGCCCCTCCTTGGACAGGTACAGGTTGCGCCGGTCGCGGCCCGCGGCCTTGTCCGTCTGGCGCTGGGTCTGGGGTCACAGGTGAGCACGGGGAGCCAGAGCAAGGTAAGGAAAGACACATCAGAGGGCCAGGGCGCGCGGCGGCACCAAATTGGGGACACGGCCTTGTCCGCCAGGCGCTGGGTCTGGGGTCACGTATAAGCACGCGGAGCCGGAAGCAGGCAGTGCTTATGGGCTATATGACAAGAGGCCCGAGGCGGACGGGAGCGCAAGACAACGGCAACGTCACACGGCAGCTCTCCATGGAACGGAAAAACACGCAAGGCCCTACCCGCTGTCGTGCACAACGGCGCAACTCAGCTACTCAGCAACTCCAAGACATGGCCCTAAAAGTGCTCGCAAGCCACTACGGTACTTGCACGGGGGTTTGTCCGTGACCACCAGATTATTCTTCCCTCATTTCTGTCGAAAATCATCTCCAGCCCACCAGCGTCCTCCACCCCAGAACCTCAGCCCCCCTTCCCCGGCCCCCAAAACACAACCCCTTGCTTCCGCCCTCCCCCTTACCGCCAGGCTGCGCGCTCCGTCCCCGCTCAGCGCCACGTCCACCTCCAGCTGCCGCCCCAGCAGCGTGATGCCCGGGCCCTCGTTGCGCCTGGGGGTGGGAGTGGGAGGGGACGGGACGCTGGGTGGTGGTAACAGCAGATGGAGGTCACACGAGCCAACACGTGTGTTCGTGCTGCTCGGGCCCTCCTTTGCGCCTGGGGGTGCCAGGATTGAGAGCGAGCGAGTGACAAGAGGTGGCAGTTCCGCGTGATACAGTTTGTTTTACGCCCACATCGAGTATTTCGTCTAAGCTCCAGTATCGGCAGTACGGACCTGGAGTACAGCTATACCGTCCGGATATTCATGCTGTCCGCATACTAGGACACATGGTAAGCCACCTATCCGTTCCCTCCCTCACAGCCGTTAGCCCCCTTACGCACCTGCCCCGCGCGCACGCCTCCGCCGCCTTGTGGGCCGGGTCACTCTCCCTGAACTCCACGAAAGCCGTGCCCTTGGGCTTGCCGCTGGCCTTGTCAATCACCAGCCTGGGTGGGGGACAAAGGGGGCAAGGGGGCCAGGGGCGACGGGGAGCCTTGAGCTCAACGTCAAGGCGTGAGAAAACGGGGACAGTTCTGGTACGCGCGGTGTACTAAGCAGTGCCGAACGCCCAGCAGCAAGACCACGGCGTGGCCGGCCCCGCGATTGGACACCCGCTGGTGTGCAGGAAGATTTTAGGGTAACCCTACGGCACGTGCCAACGCTGCACGGCTGAGCACAACTCCAATTGGAAGCCATGGCGGCACCTCGCTCGGTAGCCCCAGGCCGGCAACACCTAACCCGACAGCTCCCCACCCGCGGCCCACCTGCAAGCCTTGACGGGGCCAAACAGCTCCAGCCGCGCCTGCAGCCAGGGCCGTCACACACGACAGGGCGTGAGCTTGGTAGCCATGCAGTGATCAAATCCATGAGGGCAACATATGCAAGAACTGCGAAGGAGAGCGCGGTAGCGCCGGTCCGCGGACGGTCAACCCGCTGTGCCAGCCCACGCTACATCAACCCGCTTTCACGGCGTGTTCCAGGAGCCCACCTGCGGCTGCAGACCTGCCCGGCAACAACCCAACGGCACTGCGGGACCGGTCCAGCAGCAACCGCCACGCCCTCAGGCCAACTGTGAGCAGGCCACCTACAACCCACCGCAATCCACACCCCATTCACCCTCTTCCCCCTCACCTGCAGCTGCGGTGCCGTGATGTCCAGCGGCAGGCCCCGCACGAACACGGTGGTGTCAAGGGAGCCCCCGGACTTGGAAGAGGGCCGGGAGCCGTCCGCGCCGGCGTCTGAGGGGTAAGGTGGTGGCGCAAGGGGAGACGTGATGAAACAAAATATGTGTGTGGGGGAAGCCGCCGACTGGCGGGGACCACCCTCCTGCCTTTCCAGGCCTACAACCTGTTTCCTGCACAGGCGTGCACGTGTTGCCTCTGGCCGGCCGGCAGCTGCCCCGTCCCGCCGGTACCGACATCGCGGCAAGGCCACAGCAAACACGGGGTGCCCATATCCCCAACACCTCGAGGTGGACCCCCACCCCTCCTCCCTCACACACACACACACGCTCACCTGGGTCCTGCGCCTCCTCGCCCTGCCACGCCGGCTTCTTGCCAGCAGCAGCAGCCGCGTCCTTCTTCCCCTTGTCCCTGGCCTCCTGCTGCCCCTTCTTGCCCTTCCCCTCCGCCTTGTCCCCCTGCCCCTGCTGCCCCTGCTGCTGCTCCCGCTCGTGCTCCGCCAACACGCTCTGCAGCGCGGCCGTTAGCACCTGGTGCTCCTGATCCGCCTCGGCGTCCTCGCCTTCGATCACGTCTGCATGGCGGCGGCAGCAGCACAGCAACAGCAGCAACGGCAGCAGCCGCATCACTACCAGCAGCAAGGAGCTTAGCACCGCAGCCTCCAAGGAGCTTAGCACCGCAGCCTCCTATGTGCGACGGCTGCAGCAACGAGTAGCAACCAAGCGCACGCTGAGCAAAAGCGTCACCCAACGCCCGTGCCGCTGTATCAACTGCCCTGTCGTCACCATCTCTATGGCTTGCACGCACCTTCATCATCCTCGCCCTCCTCCTCGCCTTCCTCGTCCTCATCATCCTCATCCTCGTCCTCTCCCTCCTCATCCTCCTCGTCGTCGTCCTCCATCACCTCCCCGTCCTCATCGCTGCTGAGCCCCAGCTCCTCTTCACTGTCCTCCTCCTCGCCCTCCCCTTCCTCGTCCTCGTCCTCGCCCTCCCCGTCCTCATCCTCCGAGCCTACGGCAAAGGAACACACCGAGTTAGTTGACCGCTTGCCTTCGCCATGACAATATGAAATCCACGCACAGCAGTAAGGTACAGAACGCGCAGGGGCGATTGCAGTATGCACATGTGAGACACAGACAATCGACGCAATAGACGGCTGCCTCAGATGAGCGTGAACGACACTCATATGGCGCTCACCGCTGGCCGAGTCCTTGTCCCCATCTTCCGGCCCCGAGGGCGGCGCGTCGGGGTCCTCCGACGCGCCCTCGGGGCCCCCCGCGCCGCCCTTGCCCTTGAGGCTCTCGTACTGCGTCTTGGAAACCGCCCAGTCAACCACCACGGTGCGGCCGCCGATGTCCTGCAGGCCAAGGGCCCATGCACGCACACTTGGTGTGTTGACGCTTGTGCCAAAGTTCAGGAGCAGGGGGCATTCCTGTGACGTCACTAGGATGATGGGCGTCGACAGGCATGGCCACCTGCCCGTGTGCCCGACCTCCACATCACACCCCTGCAGCGCCCACCTTTCCGTTGACGGTTGCGATGGCCTTCTCTGCATGCGCCCGGCACGTAAAGGCGGCAAAGGCGAAGCCCTTGAGCCGGCCTGCAGACGGCATAGGGGTCGGTCGCCAGCGGCACATGTGTGTTAGCACTACCCCTCGCGTAGCGCTTCTGTGGTGTTCAGGGTGGTCATTCCTGGCCAGCACAACGCAGCCGGTTTTGACACACGTTCTGATACACAGCAGCTGATCGCAACGTAACAGGCAGTTCCACAGCCTGCAAAGACAACAAGGTTGCGGTTATGGCCTGCCTCGCACCCTTCCCCGCACACACGCACCATCCGGCCCCTTGGGTAGCTGCAGCTCCCACACGAAGCCCACGGGGTCCAGCGCCTTGTGCAGCTGCGCCTCCGTGACCTGGTGGCATGGGGCGGGGAGCACACGCCCTTCGTAACGCTTCCAACTATTTGTTACCCGTGTAGTCAATTATTGAGCCCTGGAACAAGCCCTTTCCGCTGCAGCCAGGTGTCCCGGTGCAGTCCCCTGTCACGCAATTCCCGCATGTCCCATTCCCAAGCGCCTCCCCGCTCCACACCCGTCTCCTATCCTCCCCTTGGCGCTCCAACCACTGCATGCGCTGTAGCAGTAGCTATTGCCCCGGTAATGCCTAGGCATTCCTTTAGTTCACGCTTTTCCTACACGCGACTGCTCCGCAGCCCGTGGCGTTCCCAGCTTCCGCCCACGCACCTTGAAGGGCAGGTTGCGCAGGATGACCCGCCACTGCTTCACCAGCGCGCCCTCGCCCTTGACCTCACGCGCCCACACCGTAACGCGCTGCTGCTCCTGCTCCTGCTGCTCCCCATCCTCCTCGTCCTCCTCCTCGTCGTCCCCGCCCGGCCCCTTGCCCTTCTTCCCCTTCTTGCCCTTCTTGCCCCCCTTCTGCTGCTGCTGCTGCTGCGGCCGCACGGTGAGCACCTGCCGATGCAGCTTGCTGACCGCCGTCATGGCGTCCTTGACCTGCTCGGGTGTGCATTGCATGTGCCAATGTGAGAAGGAAAGACACCAACTGCACTTGCGGATCATAAATCGTAGTAAGAGCTCGCCTGAAGAGCATCATGCGCCGAACCTTCCACGAGTCCCACAGCCACACACCTATCACTTGCATGTACCCACAACTTGCACCCCACATCCCAAATGCCGCCGCTGTCTGCCATCTAGCCTCTTCCCATGCCCTTGCGCCTTGCCCCCTGCCCCAGCAGCCCTCCATTCACCAGTCCCCCTCCCCCCGCCACCGGTGCGCACCGTCTTGTACACCACCAGGATGACGTGGCCGCGGCAGCCGTCAGCAGCCAGCTTGGCGGACTCCACAACAGACTGCGGCACAGGGGTTGCATGGGGGCGTGCAAGCAAGGTTGCCTTACACACAGGTCCCGGGTCAAGGTGCGATGCCTGAAGGTGTGTGTAGCGATGCCTAGGTGGGTGTGGTACAGTGGAGCGCCCCATGTTGAAAGCCCGCATTCACTCAGACTGGGGCCGCGAGGCAGGCCGTTGCGCTTGCACATGCCGTTCGGCCACGACTGCCTACCTACCGCAAGCGTCACCGCGTACCGCCACCTCAAGCGAACACCACTGACCGCCACCGTACCGGCAGCCGGCTCCTGCCGCGTGCACCAAACAGCACACGCCCACAGTTTCCACCGTACTCAGCTGCGCTGTGCCGATACCCTTCCCTCCTGCACCGCACCTGCGGCCGGCACCATCCCCTCCCCTCCCCTCCCACTTGTGTGGCGCACCTGCGGCGCGGGGTTCTGCACCTCCTCCACCGGCCCCGCCTTGCGCGTCAGCGACACCGCCAGCCCCACCGCCGCCGGCGTCAGGTTGCCCACCGCCACCGCACGTAGCAGCTTGTGCTTCTCAGCAGCGGCGGCGGCGGCCTTGGCGTCCCTCGCCTTGGCGGCGCCGTCAGCGGCAGCGGCCGCCGGCTTCTGCCGCTTGACGGGGGGCTCCGCCGCTGCCGCCGCGGCGGCGTCGCCGTTGGCAGCGGCAGAGGCAGCGGCAGCGGCCTTGCCGCTCTTCGCTGCAGCCTGCTGCTTAGCTGGTTGCTGCTGCTGCTGCTCTTCCTGCTGCTTGGCCGCTGGCTTGGCAGCGGCGTCAGCGGGCTCCTCCGCTTCCCCCTCGTCGCCGTCAGCCTGGGACAGCTTCCGCTTCTTCTTGCGCTCCTCCAGGGGGGCGCGCTTGTTGGCCAGCTCGACCTTTCAGGGGGCGAATAAGGGGCCAGCGCGGCGGTTGCAAATGCCGTCGGGTTATTGGGCACGAAGAGGCTCCGACAGCTGCCTGGGTTTTGCAACTGCTGCAGCGATAGCCGCTACGCGCTAGTCTAGCGCCATTACCTTGAGCTTTCGACCCTTTACGCTTTTGCCCTGCAGCTCCTCGACCGCGCGCTCCGCATCCTCCGGAAGCGAGTATTGCACGAAGCCGAAGCCCCGGTGGGTCGGCTGACCCTTCACCTTTACCAGAAAGCATTGCTTAACAGGTCCAACGTCAGAGAACACCTCTTCTAAATCCTTTTCGGTCGCCTCAAAGCTGACGCCGCGAATAAAGACCGTGCGGGCATCCTTCTGGGCGTCCGCCGCCGCCATTATAGCAGCGACGTTATCAGTAGCAATACAAGTAGAGTACTGAATAATACTGTATGCTAGTCGCACAGGGCAGTCAGTCCGAACAAGACGGCGGCAATGGGTGTCGAGACCGCCGCGCCGCGTGTGCAGAAGCTGTGGCAGTCCACTCAAATAGTGTGCATGCTAGTCTGCCGCTGCTTGTGATACACCGTAGCTTGGTGCCACTACTGCAGCCTCGGGTCCAGCCAACCGAATCGCAGGGGAGTTCCCCCGTGTCACAGGACGTCCCCTGCTTGACTGCCTGAGCAGCCCCGACCCTAGAGGTTACCAAGTACTGAGGCTGTCTCCTTACCCACCACGTCATCCACAAGTATAAAGTGCATTCCCCTCCACTTTGTGCAAATGCAGTACCATGCCCCCATGTCGTCAGGGACGAGCCGCCCTTTTCGGCGGGCTGGGGGGGGACCGAAGCTCAACGCAGTTGCGGCGTGTGCGTGCCTGTGTGGTGAGAGTCTGACCTTTTCGGCGTGTGCATGCCAGGGCCTGGCCTTTTCAGT
>VFQN01008676.1_pt1 | contig 10161 bp, 8 predicted proteins | sample 3512371 | NCBI WGS metagenome assembly VFQN01 (sample SAMN10412370, study PRJNA504923) | tailings metagenome | isolation source: Replicate 2 from Balatoc abandoned mine | place: Philippines: Itogon, Benguet | collected 2017-08-28 | reverse complement strand
TCCGCCTTGCCAGATACGGCGCGAAACCCCGCTCGCGACGGCGCCGGATAAGGAGCCGCACCCTAGCCCCGGCGACCCATCCGCGCGAGCAGCTTCGTCTGCCGCGATGCGTCGTCGGGGACCGGGAGATCCTCGGAGAAGATGCCGGGGGCGTACATCGCGTCGCCGAACCCGGCGAAGGACCTCTCCATCTCGTCCATGTCGTCGTCGGTGAACGTCGTCGGCGTGCCCTGGGAGGTGGCGACGTCCCAGCCGTGGGCGACCAGGTCGAGGCCGTAGAACCGGTCGACGGTCTCGCCGACGGTGGTCGGGCCGAACCAGCCGTCGTACGTCGTCGCCATGTAGGCGTCGTCCGACACGACCGGTCGTACCGCGGCGAGGTGGGCGGCCCAGACCTCGTGGGGTGACCCGGACGGCCGATCGCCGAGCGAGGCGCCGTGCTGGGTCAGGAACTCTCGCTGGGTGTCGACGACGTGCGAGACGACGTCGGCAGCGGTCCAGCCCTCGCACGGGCTCGTGGCCGACCAGTCGGTGACGTCGGCGGTGGTGGCGGAGAAGCGCTCCGCGGCTTCGAGGAACTTCGCGGCTTCCGGTGTCATGCGCTCACCGTGGCATTCCGGATGTCGGTGGATCTTGAAAGAATCCGACACATGACCGGACCTCGTCCCATCGAGCCGACCGAGCGTGCGCACCTGCTCGACCGGACGGGGTTCACGCCGCCCATCCACCGCTACGCGCCCGACCCGACGCTGGTGGACGTCGTCCGTCGCTACTGGATGCCGGTCTGGTCGCTGCCCGACGGGGTCGTGTCGGTGCAGCGGGTGCTGCAGTATCCCGTCTGCCAGCTCGTGATCGCCGACGACTGCGCCGAGCTCGTCGGTCCGCGCATGGGGCTCTCGACGCAGGAGATCGCCGGCACCGGGTGGGCCCTCGGCACCATGCTCCAGGCCGCGCCCGGGGCCGCGCTCGCCGGTGGCAGCGTCGATCGGCTGACCGACCGGGTGGTGCCGCTGGCCGACGAGGCGCTCGCGCGCCGGGTCACCGAGCGCGTGGGCGACGACCCGGCCGACCCGGCTCGGCAGCTCGCCGCCATCGCGATCGTCGAGGAGTGGCTCGCGACGCTCCTCCCGGTCGACGAGGAGGGGCTGCTCGTCAACGCGATCGTCGAGTACGTCGAGGGCGACCAGGCCGTGCAACGGGTCAGCCAGATCCGCGAGAAGTTCGCGATCACCGAGCGCACCCTCCAGCGACTGACCGCCCGCCGCATCGGCCTGTCCCCGAAGTGGCTCATCCAGCGGCGCCGGCTCCACGAGGCCGCCGAGCGCCTGGCAGCCGACCAGCGGCCGGACCTCGCCCGCGTCGCCGCCGACCTCGGCTACGCCGACCAGGCCCACTTCGGCCGCGACTGGCGGGCCGTCACCGGGCTCACGCCGGGGGAGTTCGCGGCCGAGCCCCGGCGTTGAGGTCGACCACGAGGTCCGCGCGCTCCCGGACGGCCTCGATCAGCCGCGCGTTCGCCTCGTCGACGCGGTCCACCCAGGCCCGGGCCTCGGCCGGCCTCTTCCCGAACTCCACATGGCGGGCGACCAGGCGCTCGCGCCGTACGGTGTCGTCGAGGGTCAGGTGCCAGACCACGTCGATCCGATCGCGTACGGCGTGCCAGCGCGGCTCGTCGAGCAGGAGGTAGTTGCCCTCGGTGACGACCGTCCCGGTCGGCGGCACCCACAACGCCCCGGCCAGCGGCTGCTCGAGGTCGCGCTCGAACATCGGCGCGACCACCTCGGCCTCGCCCGCGTGCACCCGCGCCAGCAGCGCGGCGTAGCCCTCGGCGTCGAACGTCTCCGGTGCGCCCTTGCGATCGAGCAGCCCGCGCCGTACGAGCTCGACGTCGGCGTAGTGGAAGCCGTCCATCGGCACCACCGGGAGTCCCAGTGCGCGGGCGACCGTCGACTTCCCGACGCCCGGAGCTCCGGTGATGCCGAGCAGCCGGATGCCGGGCGGGACGGGCGGCAGGCCGGGAATCACGCCGTCAGCGTCGCACCTTCACGACCGCGCGGACGGTCTTCGCGCCCTTCGCGGAAAGCTCGGCTCGCAGCTTCGTGACCTTGCCCGGCCGCACGAGCTTCTTGCCCGGCTTGGTGAGCGCGAGCCGGACCGTCTTCCGCTTGCCGGGCTGCACGGTGTACGCCGCGGTGCGCGCGACGACCTTCGTGGTCTTCGCCGTGGAGCGCAGCGTCACCGTGCCCCGGCAGGTGGTGTCGCCCTTCGGGCAGGCGACCGTGACCGGCACCTTGCCCTGGCGCACGGCGACCGGCTTCCGCGGCGGGGCGATCCTGCCGACTGCGCCGCCGGTCTGGGTGAAGACGGACCCCGCGCCGGGGTCGACGTTCGTCTTCCGGAGCTGGTCGGTGGTGACCCGGATGATCACGTTGTTGGTCGGGTCGGTCGCGAAGATCGCGCCGTCGGGGGCGAAGGTCAGCGACTCGGGCTCGTAGCCAGCGATGGCCGTGAGCGCGCCGCGGCCCTGCGCGGAGACGTGACCGATGCCGGCGGCCGCGCCGATGCTCGTGAACCACATGGTGCCGTCGGGACCCTGGATCAGGGAGTTCGGCGCCGTCCGCTCGCCGGTGTTGAACGCCGTGATCCGCCCGGTGCTCGCGTCCAGGTAGCCGACCTCGCCGTCGTCGGGAGAGCTGAACATGGTGCCGCTGAAGTAGCGCCCGAACCAGACCGACCCGACCGACCCGACCGGCCCGGCCGCGATCGCGTACGGGTACGCCGCGTAGTTGTTCGCCGGGTAGGTCACGCCGCCGGAGGCGTCGCCGTTGAGGCGGGTCAGCCCGGAGTCCGTCCGGCACCACATCGCCCCGTCGGCCGCGCGGGCGAGCGCCGCCTGGCACTCCGGTGAGTTGGAGCTGGCCAGCGCCTGGTCGCCGACGATCCGGATGACGAAGTCCTCGTCGTAGTTCATCGTCACCCACGGGGTGCCGTCTGCTGCGATCGCGATCTGCTCGGCGTACGGACTGTTGAAGACGTAGGGACCGCGCACGGTCTGGCCGGCCGCATTGATCGCCTTCACTCGCCACCCGGAGTCATAGGCCACCCAGATCGTGCCGTCAGCCGCAACGGCGACGTCCTTGACCGTCGACTCGTCCGTGGTCTGCTCGCCGAGGTCGAACTCGGTGATCTGCCCGCTCGGCGTGATCCGGCCGACCTTGTTGGCGTCCTCCTCGGTGAACCACATGTTCCCGTCCGGCGCGGTCACGATCCGGCCGAGCCCGGCGGAGCTGGTCGGCACCGGGATGACCCGGGTCGCGGCCGCGGCCGGTGCGAGGAGGCCCGGCGCCAGGGCGACCAGGGCCCCGGCGGCGAGGGTCACGGACAGGAGCGGGGCGAGGAGTCTGCGCACCTCGCATACTTACCACCAGGGGGTGTCCGCTAATCCGTTCGCCGGACGTGGAGGGTGAACGTACCCTGGACGTCGTATGACGAACGCGAATGCACACAACTTCTCCCTCGACGACGAGCTCGAGGCGACCGACGACTGGACCGACGAGGACGCCGAGTCCGGCGCCCCGTCGATCTCCTGGGGCGACGAGCCGGACCCCGAGGACGACCTCACCACCGGTGAGCTGGACCTGGCCGAGCGCCACCAGCTTCGCCGGGTCGCCAGCCTCCGTACCGAGCTCGAGGACATCACCGAGGTCGAGTACCGCCAGCTCCGCCTGGAGCGCGTGGTCCTCGTCGGCGTCTGGACCGAGGGCACGGTCGAGGACGCCGAGAACTCCATGGCCGAGCTCGCCCTGCTCGCCGAGACCGCCGGCTCGGAGGTGCTCGACGCGATCTACCAGCGCCGGCAGTCGCCCGACCCCGCGACGTACGTCGGCCGGGGGAAGGTCGAGGGCCTCGCCGAGATCGTCCAGGCCACCGGCGCAGACACGGTCATCTGCGACGGCGAGCTCGCGCCCAGCCAGCTGCGCAACCTGGAGGACCGCCTCAAGGTCAAGGTCGTCGACCGCACCGCGCTGATCCTCGACATCTTCGCCCAGCACGCGAAGTCCAAGGAGGGCCAGGCGCAGGTCGAGCTCGCCCAGCTCACCTACATGAAGCAGCGCCTGCGCGGCTGGGGCGGCAACCTCTCCCGCCAGGTCGGCGGCCGGGTCGCCGGCGGCGCCGGCATCGGTGGCCGTGGTCCCGGTGAGACCAAGATCGAGACCGACCGGCGCCGGATCAACACCAAGATCGCCAAGCTGCGCCGCGAGCTGAAGGAGATGAAGGGGACCCGCGACACCAAGCGCCAGGAGCGCCGTCGCCACCACATCCCCAGCGTCTCGATCGCGGGCTACACCAACGCCGGCAAGTCCTCGCTGCTCAACCGGCTCACCGACGCCGGCGTGCTCGTCGAGGACGCGCTCTTCGCGACCCTGGACCCGACCACGCGCCGGACGACGACCGCCGACGGCCGCGTCTACACGATGAGCGACACCGTCGGCTTCGTCCGGCACCTCCCGCACCAACTGGTCGAGGCGTTCCGGAGCACGCTGGAGGAGGTGGCCGAGTCCGACCTGATCCTGCACGTCGTCGACGGCTCCCACCCCGACCCCGAGGGCCAGATCGCAGCGGTCCGCGAGGTGTTCGCCGAGATCGGCGCCACCGAGGTGCCCGAGCTGATCGTGATCAACAAGGCCGACCTGGCCGACCCGATGGTGCTCGCCCGGCTGCGCCAGCGCGAGCCCCACTCCGTGGTCGTCTCCGCCAAGAGCGGCGAGGGCATCGCCGAGGCGTTGACGATCATCGAGGGTGAGCTGCCGCGCCCGGGTGTCGAGTTCACGGCACTGGTGCCCTACGAGCGCGGTGACCTCATCAACCGGCTGCACCAGCACGGCGAGATCGAGTCCCTCGAGCACACCGGCGACGGCACGGTCGTCGTCGGCCGCGCCAATCCCGACCTCGCCGGAGAGCTCGCGGCGTACGCCGTCTGACGCTTCGTGCGGGGGGCGGTCGGCCGGATCTGGAAGTTTCATCGGCCGGCCGATGAAACTCTCGCCTGGACGACGAAACTTCATCGTCCGAGCGTGAGAAACGTCGGCCGGCCGATGAAACTCTCGCCTGGACGACGAAACTTCATCGTCCCAGCGTGAGACACGTCGGCCGGCCGATGAAACTCCCTCGCGGCGGGCCGCCAACATCACGATTCGGTCGCACGGAGGGTATTTCTGCGTCATTCCGGAACATCCGGGCCGTCCTGTCGCTGACAGTGTCGTGGTGGGAGCTCGGGTGGAGGCGCGTGTGGTCGCGTTCGTACGTCGGCCGGTGCTGGTCGGCGCCGTCGTGGTGGTCGTGCTGGTGTCCGCGCTGACCATGCTCGCCGGGGTGCGGGCCATCGGTGACGACACCTCCCGCTGCGAGCGCTTCGCCGCCGACTCCCGGGCGCGTGCCGCAGCGGTGAGCGGCTCCGGGGACCGCATCGTCGTGATCGGAGACTCGTGGTCGGTCGGTCTCGGCCTCGACAGCTCGGAGCGCTCGTGGCCCTCCCGGTTGGCGGGCGAGGTGCACGTCGCCGGCTTCTCCGGCTCGGGCTTCACTGCCCGCGCGAGCGGCTGCGGTCCGGCGGTCGCCTTCGCCGAGCGCGCTCGCCGAGCGGTCCGCGGCGGGGCGGATCTCGTCGTCGTCGCGGGTGGTCTCAACGACTACGACCAGACCGACACGGCGCTGCGGACCGGATTCGCCCGGCTCATGCGCGAGCTGCAGGGTCACCGCGTCGTCATCGTCGGCCCGGCCGCGGCACCGGCGCGCGCCCGGGCGGCCCTGCGTGTCGACGCCACGCTCGCCGAACTGGCGGCGTCGTACGACGTGGCCTACGTGCGGACCTCCGGGCTCGACCTGCCCTACCTCGACGACCGGCTGCACCTGACCCCGGCCGGCCACGATGCCTTCGGTGACCACGTCGCCGCCCGCATCGCGGACGTGGGTCTCTGAGGACGGCCTGGGCCGCACACGAGCACCTCCGGCCCGCACCCGACGCTGCCTGGGGACGGCGCCGTTCGACCGAGGGCGACCCCGACTAGGGTTCTCGGGTGCCCGAGACCCCCCGCGACCAGCCGAGCGTGACCGACCTGCTCAGCACCGCGGTCACCGCCCTCGGCGGGCACGAGCGGGCGGGCCAGGTGCAGATGGCGAAGGCCGTGACCGAGGCGATGGAGAGCGGTCAACACCTGCTCGTCCAAGCCGGCACGGGCACGGGCAAGTCGCTCGCCTACCTGGTCCCGAGCCTGCTCCACCAGGACCGGGTCGTGGTGGCGACCGCGACCCTCGCGCTCCAGCACCAGCTCGTCGAGCGGGACATCCCGCGGCTCATGGATGCGGTCAAGGCTCAGCCCGATGTCGGGGCGGCCGCGGACACGTCGTACGCCGTGCTCAAGGGCCGCTCCAACTACGCCTGCCTGCACCGCGTCCGCGAGGGTGTCCCCGACGACCAGGGCGTGCTGGTCGACCTCCCCGAGGGCTCGCTGGGCAAGAAGGTGCTCGAACTGCGCTCCTGGGCCGAGGCGGAGGCCGAGCAGGGTGGCACTGGTGAGCGCGACAACGCACCGCGGCACACCGACCGCGAGTGGCGCCAGGTCAGCGTCAACCACCGTGAATGCCTCGGCGCCGCCAAGTGCCCGTTCGGCCAGGAGTGCTTCGCCGAGCTGGCGAAGGAGAAGGCGCACCGCTCCCACCTGATCGTCACCAACCACAGCCTGCTCGCGATCGACGCGATCGAGGGCGTGCCGATGATCCCCGACTACGACGTCGTGGTCGTCGACGAGGCCCACGAGCTCACCACGCGGGTGACCCAGGCGGCGACCGACGAGCTCTGGGCGGCCGAGGTCGAGCGCGCGGCCCGGCGCAGCCAGCGCCATGTCGACGGGTCGCAGGCCGACGACCTCGCCGACGCGGCCGACGCGCTGCGCGAGGCGCTGGCCGAGGCGCGGCCCGGCCGCTTCGAGACGATTCACGAGCAGCTCGCCGACGCGCTCGTGCTCGTCCGCGACGCCGCCCGCGCGTGCGTCTCGGCGTACCCCAAGGGCGGCGCCGACAAGGGCGACGACGCCGACGCCGGCTTCCAGCAGGCCAAGGGCGCCGTACAGGAGGTGTTCGCCACGGCGGAGCGGATGGCCGCCAACCTCGAGTCCGACGTGCTGTGGTTGAGCGAGGGCACGGAGCGGATGCCGCCGCGGCTGTGCGTCGCGCCGCTGCAGGTCTGGGGCCCGATGCGCGACAAGCTGCTCGCCGACAAGACGGTCGTCTTCACCTCGGCGACGCTCATGCTCGGCGGCGACTTCGGCCCGGTCGCGCGGAGCTTCGGGCTCCGGCAGGAGGACCTCGACGGCGGGGAGATGCCCTGGCGCGGCCTCGACGTCGGCAGCCCGTTCGACTATGGGAAGCAGGCGATCTTGTACGTCGCCCGCCACCTCCCTCCGCCGGGCCGCGACGGGATGAGCGCGGCGATGCTCGAGGAGATCGTCGAGCTGGTCGACGCGGCCGAGGGCCGCACGCTCGGCCTCTTCTCGAGTCGCCGGGCCGCCGAGGCGGCGGCCGAGGTCGTGCGCGAGCGGCTGCCACACCTGACCACGCTCGCCCAGGGCGACGCCCAGCTGCCCGAGCTCGCGGCGCAGTTCAAGAGCGACCCGCACACCTGTCTCTTCGGCACGCTCAGCCTGTGGCAGGGGCTCGACGTCCCCGGCGACACCTGCCAACTGGTGCTCATCGACCGGATCCCGTTCCCACGGCCCGACGACCCGCTGCTGAGTGCTCGCCAGCAGGCGGCCGACAAGGCCGGTGGCAACGGCTTCATGCAGGTCGCCGCCACCCACGCCGCGCTGCTGCTCGCGCAGGGCGCCGGCCGGCTGATCCGCGCCGGCACCGACCGCGGGGTGGTCGCGGTGCTCGACCCGAGACTCGCCACGGCACGCTACGGCGGCTTCCTCAAGGCGAGCCTGCCGCCGATGTGGACGACGACCGACCCGGCGGTGGTCCGCCAGGCGCTGAAGCGCCTCGCCGCAGGCCAGACGTCCTAGTAGGGGCACGGCTCCCAATCCGGGAGCGCCTGCTGCATGGGCTTTCGCATCCGATCTGGCGGCGTCGTCGCCACCCCACGGAAAGCACTCGCTGCGCTCGCGTTTCCGCGGGGACCCCGGCACAGCGGCGACTCGACGCGACGCCGTCCCGCCTTCGCACCTCGCCTTGACAGATACGGCGCGAAATCCCGCTCGGGTTCGCCCGTCTTGTTCAGCAGCTTCGCTAGCGGATCGCCCGCGCCCGGAAGGCCACCTGCTGGCGGTCGTCGAGAGGGATGCCCTCGCAGGAGTACTGCACGCCGCGGACGGTGCCCTGCCAGCACTGGTAGCGGGTGCTGGCGTTGACCAGGGTCACCTCGACCCAGTCGATCCGCCGGCTGTCGAAGCGCACCGTCGCGTGGCCACGGCCCTTCCCGTCGAGTCGCACGAACTGGCTCCGCACCCGGCCGTTGGCCCGGTAGGTGCTCACCACCGCGGCACCGGTGCTGCGGCGGGGCAGGTCGACGTGGACCCGCAGCCGCTTGTTCTTGCGCAGGCCGGCACCGGGGGAGAAGCGCATCGTCGCCGAAGCGAGGTGGTCGAGCCTGGTCTGCTGCACGCCGGTGTCGCGCCGCTTCCCGCTCAGCGTCCAGCGCTTGCTCGGCGGGGCGGCGCGGTAGGCGGCGCCCTCCTGGTAGGCGTGCTGGGGCCGGCGGTTGGCGACGGAGAACTCCGCGTAGACCCGCTTGAGGTTGGTGCCCCGGGAGCGGAGCTCGCGCTCGATCGCCCTGATGGAGTAGAGATTCGGGCCGCCGCGCGCGCCGTCGACCCGCTCCATCAGGCGGCGCACCAGCACCGGCATGCCGCCCTGCTCGGCCGGCCAGCGCTCGGTGAGGTAGCGGAAGAAGATCCACTCGCCGTAGTGGCGCAGGCCGACGTACTGGTCGAGCGACTGCCGGGGCTGTCGCATCGGGCTGGCTGCGAGGTACTGCCGGTTGTCGTTGACGTCGGTGTAGAGCTCGTCCTCGACCCAGGTCGCGGTGGCCTCGAGCAACCAGCGGTCCTCTTCGTAGTCGTAGGCGAACTGCACGGCGTGGAAGAGCTCATGCGCCGCAGTGACCTGGAGGGTCTGCTCGGGCGTCCCCGGGAAGCCGGCATAGTCGTTGTCGAGGACGCAGAAGGACGACACGTTGGAGGGGCCGCGGCGCGGCGGTGACTTGTCGGCGTCGCAGAAGCCGTAGAGGCTCTTGTCGATCCTCTCCAGCGGCAGCACGTAGACGTCGAGCTGGCTGGAGCCGCCGCGGTTGCCGTCGGGCTTCGGAGGGCGGTAGCCGGCGGCGGCGTACGTCGCCAGCACCTGCTGCGTGGTCGCGCCGACGAGATTGATCCAGGCGGGCGTCGCCTTGGTGTCGGTGCTCAGGTAGTGCACCCGGACCGGGCCAAAGTCAGCGAACATGTCGGTGATGGGCCGGCGGCTCTCGCGCGAGGCTCGCGAGAACGTCGTCGTCGGGCCCTGCTTCAGCCGTAGGTCGCGCAGTTCCATCGTGAGGTCGCGCCCTTCGCCGCCGCCGCCATCGAGGATCGCCTCGACCGCGGTGAGCGCATCGGCCGATGCCGCGGGTTCGGAGACCGCCGGCAGGACCGGCTCGTCGGTCGCGCTCGCGGACGGGACGCCGAGAACGCCCACGAGGAGACCGAGGGTGAGCAGGGTGGTCAGGGGCGCGAGGCGACGACCGAGAGGGAAGGGCACGCCCCTTACTCAACCGCACCAACCCGCGAATCTCCCAACCGCCGTCCGGATCGGGGCGGCGGTGGGGTGAGCAGGTCTCGAAGATACTCCCTCGAGAGCACGGTGTCGGTCCGCAGCCCGTCGTCGTGAGCGCTCGCCAGCCGATGCATCAGGCCGCTGTCGCCTGCACGACCCGTCCGGTTCGCGTCCGGTCGCGGTACGACGCCGTGGAGGCTGGCTCGGCGCGACGCCGAGGGCAGGTGCCGGTGAGGGAGGTGAGACGTCTACACGTCTCACTCGATGACGGGCGTCTCCTCGCGCGATGCCGGTCCACCTGATGTTCGCCATCGCCAGGGCACCGGCAGCGGGATCCGCCCGATGCTGGTCGCGGCG
>VFQN01008675.1_pt1 | contig 10161 bp, 6 predicted proteins | sample 3512371 | NCBI WGS metagenome assembly VFQN01 (sample SAMN10412370, study PRJNA504923) | tailings metagenome | isolation source: Replicate 2 from Balatoc abandoned mine | place: Philippines: Itogon, Benguet | collected 2017-08-28 | reverse complement strand
CGCTCGCTGGCCCTGACCACGATGCTGCAGAATGGCGTCCTCGATCGTCGGGCTGCGACCGTCATGCAGGAAGGCCGGTTGATCGCGCAGGCCCCAGAGCGGCGCCGTTCGCATCTCGCTGCCGCGCGCGATCCCCTGTTCAATCCCGTCGCCAAGGCTGCCCATATCGTGCAGCAAAAAATCGGAATACGGCGAGAAGACCCGGAAATTCAGCGCGGCAGAGTCGTTGGGCCCCGTGATCAACTGCGGTTGATGACAGTTCGCACACCCGATGCTGCTGAAAACTCGCTCGCCGGCCGGCACACGATCGTTAACAGGGCCCCGTGGCGGCGGAGCCAGGAAGGTCATGAAGTCGGTGAAGCTGATCACGTGCTCGATGTCCGGAAAGTTCGGGCTGCCCACCGGATTGAATTCGAGCCAGGCTGCATCGCCCTGTGGCGGATTTTCGTCATCAATCAACCGGCCGTCCGCATCCGGCAGCCAGCCCTGGGTGGTGATGCCCATTTCTTCCTTGTAGGCGTCGCCGGAGAAGTTGAGCAGATTTGGTGATGCCGCCTTCCAGCCGAGCTTGCCGGCGACTTCATTGCCGGTGCGCAGGTCGGTCACCAGATTCACGCGTCCGGCGGTAGCAGGACTGGTGAGCCACTGCTTTAGCACCAGCAGATGCAAGAGGCCATCGGGGACGGCATCCACAAGGCCGTAACCGAAGGTGGCTGTCGTCCGGCGGCGGGCCACAATCGTGGCTTCGGCCGGCACGAGCTCGGCGGGGATCGCGACGTTGTCCAGCCCGACAATTCCCGCGGTCTGAATGACCGGACCGCCGAGACGGATGAGCGGATCGAATCTCCCGTCCGTCCGCGTGCCGATACGGGTCGAGAAAGTCAAACTGCCTCCCCCTGTGGCCGGGCCTCCGTGACAGGCAGCACAGGACGTATGGTTGAAGACGGGGCCTAAACCGTCTTCAACGGCCAGATTGAACTCGAACGCCAGTTTGCCGGATTCAAACCGTTCGAGTTCCTCGTCGGTCAAACCGGGCAGCGGGTCTCCGGAGACGGTTATCGCTGCCGGGGGCAATGACGGCGGCGATCTGCGCTCGGCAGTCCAGGCCGCAGGCGTCAGGCAGCCGGTCAGTAACAACAACGGGAGCGTCAATCGCAATGCGCAGCGCGCACCGCGACCCGGATGGGCATTCAACATGGAAAGACTCCGGATGCGAAGGGGGATGTGCGACGATGGGCACCCTTGCGGGTGTGGACAGCGCGTCCTCGGATCAGCAGCGCTGTGGCGCTGCAGCAGGGAGCTGCGGGGCAACGCCAGCATCGTCATGATCAGCCTGCGGAACCGCAGGGCCGGGATGTCGTTCATCACTGTGCGTGTGTGATGGCGACTTTGGGGAATAACGCAGCCCGGGACAGGCTTTCAACAGAAAAACAAGGAAATGCCGGAAGCCTGTTTCGATAGTGATTTCGAGCGCTTGCCCAGCGACTGTTGATCGCTTTCCGAACCGGAATGACTCCCGCAGTCGCATCACGGTTTGAGCGACAGATGACGCTTCAGGAACTGATACGCTGCCTGGCGGGTTTCGGGAGGAAAGTCGTGCCCGCAATCAGGATATTCCGCCTGCAAGTGATCGCCGGCGTTGAACAGTTCGTAGATCGGCCGGGCAGCTGCCAGCGTATCGCGGACGCCGGAAACCTCGAAGTTGCCATCATGCAGGGGCGAGCAGGCCAGGAACGGCCGCGGCGCGAACACGGCCACAATCTCCGGGAAGTCAAACGGGACTTCATCGGCGTTGTTATGAAACTCGCTGGCGATGCGCGGCATGTAGCGCGGGCTCGTCCAGCCGGCGAGCTTGCCGTTGTAATACTTGTGGAAGCGGGTAAAACCGCAACTGGAAACCAGCACCTTGATCCGCGGATCGAATGCCGCGGTGAACATCGTGTTATGCCCGCCCAGCGAATGACCGATGCAGCCGATGCGTTCGCCATTCACACGCGGCAAGCTTGCGAGCAGATCGACCGCACGCAGATTGTCGGCGATGGCTTTCATCGTGCCGCTGACATAACCGGCCGACTCCGGGAAATCGTACGGATATTCGCCGAAGCTGGGGTAATCCGGAGCCAGCGTCACGAAACCTTCGCGAGCCAGTTCGAGCGCATAGTGCAGGTTCGGCAGACCCCCGAGCCCTGCTGGTTCGTCCTTGCCGATGCCAGTGGTTTGGTGCAGACACAGGATGGCCGGCCGTTGGTCCTCAGCGGGCTGTTCCGGATCTTTCCCCGGGGCCGAGGCCGGGAAGAACAACCAGGCACGCACCTTCTGGCGGCGGGAATCGGTGTAGTATTCGATCTTGTGACGGCGGACACCGCCCTCCAGATCGTCCCGCTGCAGCACATGCAGTTCAAAATCCGGAAACCGGCTTTTGTCGGGCAGCGGACCCATGACACGCTGCATCTGCTGCAAGATTTCGCCGCGGCGCGTCTGCCAGTCCGCCTGCGTTTTGACAGGTTGCACGCCTCCCGACTCGTCGCGGAACTGGGCAGGATTCTGGTGATATCCGGCCGGTTTTTCTGCAGCCAGTGTCGATCCCAGACTCGCGACAGCGATGATCAGTCCGCGGACAGCGGGACAGGTCCATGCACGATGGCGAAACGCACACGCGAGCAGCGACAACATGGCAATGATCCTGAATTTGTCCGTCGACGAGCGTCGTCATTCGCCGGTGGATTCTAGCGACATTCGCGACCCGACGGCAGCATGGGCGTCTGAGACGCATCCCGATACAGATTCTGTGAACGTCCGGGTGACATGCTCGCCCTTCGAGGCGAGCATGGTTTTCAGAACGCCACAAAGTCCGGAATCTCGTTTCGCACACCGACAAAGGCCATGCTCGCCTCGAAGGGCGAGCATGCCACACGGACGCCTATTGGCGATGTTTGCCGGGCACCCACAGGACGTCGTTGCGGCCCTCCTGATTGGCCAGCCGCGCCCAGACGAACAGCAGATCCGATAACCGGTTGAGATAGATCAGCACCTGCAGGTTGATCTCTTCTTTCTCGGCGAGGGCCGTGACGCCAATCTCTACCCGCCGGCAAACGGTGCGGGCGAGATGCAGGGAGGCCGCAGCCGGGGAGCCACCCGGCAGAATAAAGCTGGTCAGCGGCGTGAGTCGTGCCGTGGCGGCATCAATCCAGGTCTCAAGTTGCCGTACCTGGGATTCCGTCACCCGTAACGGTGGATATTCCGACGGCGCGTCGGACTCGGGCACGCACAGGTCGGCTCCGACGTCGAACAGGTCGTTCTGGATGCGGATCAACGGTAGCTGCAATTCGTCGGGGACACCGGCTGCGAGCGTCACTCCGATCACGGAATTCAGCTCGTCCACACCCCCGTAGGCCTGAATCCGTACGTGAGTTTTGGAGACACGGACTCCGTTACCCAGCGATGTCTCGCCGCCATCGCCCGACTTCGTATAGATGCGGTTCAGATAAACCATGAGTTCCTCAATATCAGCCCGGAAAAATCCCGCAGTTTATGCATGACGCTGTTCCAGCGGGATCGCCGGGCTGGATCGTGGCCAGTTCAGCAGGCAGGCCGCGATGACACACAAACCCAGGTTGACCGTGTTCAAGTGTGACGACTGCGTGTGCAGCGCCTCGAAGGCGGCAGTCCGTGGCTGTCCCGGCGGGGTGACCACTTTCACCAGCGGGAGGTAGATCAGGTTGTAATCGAGGATCATGCTGCACAGGACCACGCCCGGCAGTCCCGTGGTCAGCCAGCGCGACTTGCGGCCCATGCCGCTGGCCGGACTGATGAACATCGAACCGAGGAAGGTGAGCGTGACCAGCGTCCAGCCGGTGAGATAGAACAGCGGAAATCGCAGGACTGCCAGCTGATCCTTGACCTCCAGGCTGAACTGCGGCGAAGTCACTTCACGCACGCCGACCATCACGAACAGTACGGCTGCGCCGATCCAGGCGGTGATCGCAGTACGGGCGACGAACAGGGCGATTCGCGATAACATGGGCATCGGTGGGAATCCACAGGCATCCAGGAACCGACTGCTCACCGGTCGATGCCAGTCTTTGTCGTGCCGGAACAACCGTTCCCGGACCGGATGGTCCGCCAGGCACACGCCAAGACCATGTCCGGAATGATATTTTTTTGATCCCTCCGGGTCAAAGTCGTCGGAATCTTCAAGGGAGAGCAACAGTGCGGAATCGGGTGCGATGGTCGGAACGGGTGCGCTGGTGTGACGTTGTCCACGCGGCGACGGTGCTGGTCGGGATCGCTGCGGCTGGAGTCGTCCTGTCGACCTTGCAGGCAGCAGAACCGCAAACCGTGAACAGCCCGCTGTCTCCCGAGGCGTCTCTGGCGGCGTTCGCGGTCGATCCCGGCGTGAAAATCGAACTGGTCGCCGCCGAGCCGGAAGTAATTGATCCGGTGGCAGTCGCCTTCGGAGCCGACGGGCGGTTGTGGGTCGTCGAAATGCGCGACTATCCGCATGGTCCTGAAGCGGGCGGCAAGCCGAAGTCGCGTATCAAGTGCCTGCAGGACAAGGACGGCGACGGCCGGTTTGAAACCGCAACGGTCTTTGCCGACGAGCAACTGTTTGTGACCGGCGTGCTGCCATATCGCGACGGTCTGATTGCCACGCTGGCCGGTCAGATCATGTTCTTTGCTGATCGCGATGGTGACGGTGTCGCCGAGATTCGCGAACCGTGGTTCAGCGGCTTCGCCGAACAAAACAGCCAGTTGCGGGCCAATCATCCCACGTTCGGCCCGGACGGCTATGTTTACGTGGCCAATGGTCTGCGGGGCGGCAAGATCGTCCCCGAGAAGGCGGAATGGAAACGCGACCGCGAACCGGTCACCATCACCGGTTTCGACTTCAAATTTCATCCCGAAACCGGGGACTTCGCCACCGTCAACGGTCATGGGCAGTTCGGGATGTCATTCGACGACTACGGACACCGCTTCGTCTGCAGCAATCGTAATCCTTGCATGCAGATCGTCCTGGATGATCGCTACATCAAGCAGAACCCGCTGTTTGGCGTCCGGCAGGTGGTGCAGGATGTCTGCCAGGCGGGCGAGGCGTCGCAGCTGTTCCCCATTAGCAGGGCCTGGACGACATCGACCCTGCACGCCAACCAGTTCACCGCGGCCTGCGGCGTCACGCTGTATCGCGGCGATGGTCTGCCGGCCGATTTCTATGGCAATGCCTTCACCTGCGATCCTACCGGCAATCTGGTGCATCGCGAAGTATTGACCGTCGACGGCGCGACCTTCGCCGGCAAGTCGCCGTATGATCATCGCGAATTTCTGGCCTCGCCGGATACCTGGTTCCGTCCGGTCAATCTCGCGCACGGTCCCGACGGCGCACTGTATGTCGTGGATATGTACCGTGCGGTCATCGAGCATCCCGATTTCATGCCGACGGAACTCAAGACCCGTCCCGACCTGATGCTGGGCACCGACCGTGGCCGCATCTATCGAGTGATCGCACAAACCCCTGCCAGCCGCACTGTCGCAACCTCAACGCCGGAATCGTCCGCCGACTGGTTGGCGCTGCTGAATCACCCCAACAGCTTCCAGCGGGAAACCGCGCTGCGTCGTCTCGTGGAAACCACAGCGGACCGGATGCCTGCTGAAACTGTGCTGCAAGCCTCTGCGACCTGGCTGCCGTACGGCCGGACTGCCGCATTGCGACTGCTGAGCCAATGGAAGCTGTTATCTGAAGCCGCTGTCGTGGCAGCTTTTGCAGATCCCGCTCCCGAAGTTCGTGAAACCGCCCTGATTCTCGCAGAACCGCTGATTGAGTCTGCCAGGGTTCGGGAAGGGATGCTGGCGCTGACGAATGACGGGCAACCGCGGGTTCGCTTCCAGGCCGTGCAATCGCTGACGATGGGGCCGGCGGATGACGCATTGCTGGCGGCGCTGTCGGAAGTCAGTTTGCGCGATGCCGGTGATCCCTGGCTGCGCTCGGCGGTGATGACCGCGGCCCGTGATCAGAGTGCGGCGCTGCTGGCCCGCCTGCTCGCTGCAGCCGCTGCCAATAATGAGCTGCAGGCCGGTTTGCTGACCCTGTGTGCCGACCTGTCGACGGTGGCAGCCGGTCCGACGTTTGATACGGCCCGGACTCCCGTCTGGACCGCCCTGCTCGCCCTGCCAGCCGCGGGGACGCAGCCGCAGATTGATGATCTGCGGTGGTCGGTGCTCAACAGCCTCGCAGAAGTGTTCCGCCGGCGCGGTCAGACCCTGGGGAAATCGGCCGGCTTTCCGGCGGATGCTGATCAACCCGTTTCGGACTGGTTAAATGCGGCCGTGGTTGCGGCAGCGAATACCGAACTCAAGGGAGACACCCGGCTGATTGCGATTCAGCTGACCCGGTTTGCTCCCGTCGATCAGGCGACGGAATCGTTGCTGGACGTAGCCCTCAATGATCCCGATCCGGGCATCCAGCAGGCAGCATTTGAGACTCTCGCAACCTACCCGCAGGTAGAACTCGCTGCCCCGTTGCTGGCGAGGTTTGCCGAATCGGCTCCCAACGCCCGGCGCGGCATCCTCGACGTCCTGCTGGCGAATGAAGGCCGGACAGAAACTCTTGTAGCTGCTCTGGAAAGCGGCGAGATCAAGCCGACCGAACTTGATCCGATCCGTGTGCAGCGCTTGACGAATCATCGGAACAAGGCACTGCAGGAGCGGTCCCGCAAGGTGCTGGAAGCGGCCACGGCAGAGCGCGGCGCCGTCATTGCCAGCTATCAGTCAGTCTTGACGATGAAGGCCGATCCGCGGCGCGGAAAAGCGATCTTCGAGAAGCAGTGCGTGACCTGCCATCGCGTGGGAGAACTGGGAGTAAACGTCGGTCCGGATATCGCGGACAGCCGCACGAAGACGCCGGATGTCCTGCTGACGGCGATCCTGGACCCCAATCGCGCCATCGATAACAACTTCTTCGGTTACACGGTGGTCACCGTCGAGGGGAAAGTGCTGACCGGCATCATCACGGCGGAAACGTCCGCCTCGATCACCCTGCGACAGCCGGAAGGCAAGACGGAAACCATCCTGCGTTCGGACATCGACGTGTTGCGCAATACCGGTATGTCGCTGATGCCGGTCGGCTTTGAGAAGAATATCTCACAGCAACAGATGGCCGACCTGGTGTCGTTCCTCAAGAACTGGCGCTATCTCGACGGAACGGTGCCGGAGCAGGTAATCCAGATGCCGTAGCGGACGGTCATCGTTGCGTTCACTGGCAGGCCCTGTTGGCCCTGATGGTTCTGTAAGGCCAGCAGGGCCGCTCTCCTGAATCCCGGTGTCAAATCGCATCATTCATCACGTGCTGCCTTAAACCGTCTGTTTCACCAGCCCGAAGCGTGAGCGAGGAAGTCCTGTCCACTCCCTCGCTGGCGTTTTTTGAAGTCGCGCGTCTGGGTTTTTGCACGGACTGATGCACGTTGTACCAGCAAGTTTCTGGCGAATTCACCATGTTTTCGGGTGGCACGCCCTGAGTCCGCGAAGGGCGTGGTAATTTTCAGCGTGGATCGAACACGCCCTTCGCGGACTCAGGGCGTGCCACACCTTTTCGCACAATTCCTGACACAACGCGCAACTTCAAAACTGGCGCTTCGGGCGAGTGTTTGCAGACTGACGGTGAAGATGCAGCGTCAGATGTACCATGCGGGTTAACGGGCAAGCGTGTCACCTTCCAGACAGGTGCGCAACAGACATGCCGGCGCATAAAAAAAGAGGCGATCGATTGCTCGATCGCCTCCTGTGCACATCAAACCAGGCACATCAAACCCGACTGCATTACCAGACTACGGCATCGCCGGAGTGGCAGCTGCATCGGCCTTCTTCGTGGCCTTCTTGGTCACTTTCTTCGTGGCCTTTTTGGCAACCTTCTTGGCGACCTTCTTTGTGGCGGCCTTCTTGACAGCTTTCTTGGCGGCGGCCTTCTTGGCGACCTTCTTCGGAGCTGCCTTCTTGGCGACCTTCTTCGTCGCCTTCTTCGCTGCTTTCTTCTTGGCCACTTGCATGCCTCCTTCCAGAGACTTGTGACCGTCGTGGTCGCTGGCTGACCGGATCTTGCAGACGACGTCGACGAATCACCCTGACAGAATCCTTTCCGACCTACCAACCGTGGCAGGTCGCGGACAGTTCTTTGCCGGTTGTCTCGCGTTCTTCAAGAGCGGCAGCAAATGAGGTCCGCGCTTGACAACCATACGATGCATCGAACTATCACAGAACTGGCGGTAATGCTAAGCATTTCAGAGATTACTTCAAGGCTTTTATGCGCGTTCAACGAGAGATTTTAGATGAAAGTTGTCTCTTCGATTCTCTCTCGCTGGTTGATGACCAGCATCAACAGCGCATCACAGCCATCCGCGCATCACGTTCGTCGATCATTCACCCGACCGCGCGCGATCAATCACTGCCTCAACCGCCTGGCTGTGCGAGGTCTGCCAGTACCTCGCGCAGATAGCGAATACTCTCCTGGGCGATGTGTTCCGCACCCGGCGCGTAATCGAACACTTCTACGGAAATCCAGCCGGAATACTGCGTTTTTTGCAGTGCTGCGAGGATCGGATGGTAATCGGTGCTGCCCATACCCGGGCCGAGCAGATTGCTGTCGTTCACGTGGAAGTGCTTCGTGATGTCCGCATACTGCGCGATCAGTTCCGGGATCGGCGTCGATTCCGACAGCATTGCTTTCACGTCCTGATGCAACTGGAAGTTGGGATGGTCGACCATCCCGATCAGTTCTGCAGCATCCGCGCAGCTGTTGCAGAAGTCGGTCTCTTTTGGCGTCAGTGGTTCCATGCAAATCGTCACGCCGCGATCTGCCAGCGCGGGTGTCACTGCCTTGAACACCTCTGCGGCATGCGTATAAGCCTGCTCGCGCGACATGCCCCGTTCCAGGGAACGCTGTGCCGGAGAGCCGAATACCATGATGGAACCGCCGACGTCTGCACAGCAATGAGTCAGTTCAATGAGGTAGTCTGCGGTAGCCTTGCGGACGCCGGCATCGAACGTCGTCAGATGAAATCCCGTGGTTTTCGCGAGTAACCAGTGCAAGCCGAGGATTTCGAGGCCATGATCGGCCGCCACCTGCTTCAGTTCGGCCCGTTGCGCCGCCGACACGCCACTCACGCGATCAGCCAGCGTAAACGGTGCCAGTTCGATCCCGGTATAGCCGGTCTTGGCCATGAACTCGCATTGCCGCTTCCAGTCCCAATTCTCGAACAATTCCTGACAGAGGGCAAATTTCATAATGAACTCCTTCGACATAGAATCGGCAAATGAGGCCGGAGGGTCGTGGGGACGGAGCAAACGGTCTCCGGCCTGCCCTGTTAGCGGAACCGGTCCGCGAACAGGGCAGGCATCGACTCTCCGGTGACTCAATGGCTGCTCACGTTACCTTGTCTGATACCACGACGCGACTGCCAGCAGCGACGTTTCAGAAGTCATTGCCCTGCCCCTCCTGCACAGACCGAATTCGCAGGGCCACCATTGCCATCAGAACGTCAGCGGTACTAACGCCAGCCAAGAAAGGTTCACCCGGGGGACAGTGAATATGTCAGCTCTGCCCGCACACGACAGCTCAGCAATTCCAGCGGCCATGAACAGAAATGTGCCGGCAATCCTGCTGTGCGGCGGACGCAGTTCCCGCATGCAGCAGCCGAAGCATCTGTTGCCCTGGGGCGACCGCACATTGCTGGAACACATGCTGTCTGTATTACAGTCTGTCTGTGATCCGGTGCATCTGGTGGCTGGTCCGACGACGGAGTTACCGACCGGCTGTCCTGCGAACGTCAGAATTGTTCGCGACGAGGTTGAATACGCCGGCCCGCTCTCCGGGCTGATGACAGGCCTGGCAACCCTCGACCAGGAAGCCCCGGCGGCGTTTGTGACCGCGTGTGACCTCCCGTTTCTAACGCCTGCCATCATTCAACGGTTCAACACCCGTCTGGCTGCTGTTGATACGGCTGCAACTGATGCAGCGGGGGGCGATGCGGAGGGCGTTGATGCCCTGGTCGTCGTCGATGCCGACCAGCGGCTGCATCCGTTAACCGGCGTGTACCGCCGCACCGCGCTGGAGCCTGCGCGGGAATTGTTCGCCCGCGGGAACCGCCGGATGCTGGATCTGCTGGAGATGCTGAA
>VFQN01008674.1_pt1 | contig 10163 bp, 10 predicted proteins | sample 3512371 | NCBI WGS metagenome assembly VFQN01 (sample SAMN10412370, study PRJNA504923) | tailings metagenome | isolation source: Replicate 2 from Balatoc abandoned mine | place: Philippines: Itogon, Benguet | collected 2017-08-28 | reverse complement strand
GCAGCGCCTGCAGCAGCTGGCCGACCGCGAGGCCGCGCCGCCCCCGTCGCCGCAGTCGGCGCCGCCGTCCGCGGCCACCGCCGGCGGCAACAACGGCGTGGATACCGACCTGCGCGCGCGCTATGCGCTGGCGATGCTGCAGCTGGCGGAATCGAACTGGAATCCCGTCCGGGCCCCGGAAGGTGTCCGCTGCCAGGTTCGCTTCACCCAGATCCCGGGCGGCGACGTGATTGGCGTGGACTTCCTGCAGTGCCCGTTCGAGCCCGAGGCGCGCGAGTCGGTCGAGCGGGCATTGCGCCGCGCGCCGATGCCCTACGAAGAGTTCAAATCCGTTTTCGAGCGACAAGTGACCCTGACGTTCTGCCACCCAGAAGAGGCCTGCCGATGAGACGTTTCCTTTCCTTCCTCGCCATCGCGCTGCTGCTGCCCGTTGGGATGGCCCGGGCCCAGTCGGGCGGTCTTGATATCGGCGTCGCCGTCGCGCCGGAGCAGGCGCTGCCCATCACCATCGTGCCGATGCCCTACCTGGGCACCTCGGTCGCGCCGGACACCGACGTGGCCGCGGTCATCCGCGCCGACCTCAACCGCTCGGGCCAGTTCCGCGCGCTGCCCGAGCAGGACGTGATCGAAAAGCCGATCCGCGGCAGCGAGATCAAGTTCCCGACCTGGCGCGTGCTCAAGCAGGACTTCATCGTCGTCGGCCGCGTGCTCGACGGCGCCGACGGCGGCTACCGCGTCGAATACGAGCTGTGGGACGTGGCCAAGCAGGAGCGCCTGCTCGGCCTGGCCCTGGCCGGCCGCGCCCGCGGCATGCGCGACGTGGCGCACCAGATCGCCGACCAGATCTACGAGAAGATCCTCGGCGTGCGCGGCGCCTTCTGGACCCGCATCGCCTACGTCACCGCCAACGGCGTCGGCGGCAACATCCAGTACGCGCTGATGGTCGCCGACTCCGACGGCTTCAACCCGCAGACCGTGGTGCGCTCGCGCGAGCCCCTGCTGTCGCCGTCCTGGAGCCCGGACGGCCGCAAGCTGGCCTACGTCAGCTTCGAGCGCGGCAACTCGACCATCTACATCCAGGAAATCGCCACCGGCGCCCGCGAGGTCGTGGCCAGCTTCCGCGGCATCAACGGCGCCCCGGCCTTCAGCCCCGACGGCCGCCGCCTGGCCCTGACCCTGTCCCGGACCGGCAACCCCGAGGTCTACGTGATGGACCTGGCCAGCAAGCAGCTGACCCAGATCACCCGCCACTACGGCATCGACACCGAGCCGGTCTGGACCCCGGACGGCCAGTCCCTGGTGTTCACGTCCGACCGGGCCGGCAAGCCGAACCTCTACCAGGTCCCGGCCGCCGGCGGCGAGGCCACCCGGGTCAGTTTCGAGGGCGACTCCAACGCCCGCGCCACTATTTCCTTTGACGGCAAGAAGATAGCTATGGCGCAGGGCCGCGGAAACGTTTATCGTATCGCGGTCCTCGACCGGAGCTTCGGGGGTTCGGGCCGCTGGCAGACACTGTCGCCGGGCAACCTGGACGAGTCCCCGAGCTTCGCCCCGAATGCAAGCATGTTGCTGTATGCGACCAAGGAAGGCAGCCGCGGCGTCCTGTACGCGGTGTCGGCCGATGGCCGCGTCCGGCAGCGTCTGGTTCTGGCCGATGGTGACGTCCGGGAGCCCGCCTGGTCACCGTTCCGGCAGCGATAAGTAGGACGGGCCGAACAAAAATTAGCACCACCACTGCATCCGAAACCCAAGAGGCATTGCCATGAATACCGCCACCCGCGTGCTGCTCGCCGCTTCCGTCGTCGTCGCCCTCGCCGCCTGCTCGAAGAAGGTGAAGGAAGAGACCGCCCCCGTCGACACCACCCCGGCCACCCCGGCCCCGGTGAGCGACGGCCGTTACCAGCCGTCCGACCTGGACACCGACAGCTGCCTGCGCCAGCGCACGGTGTACTTCGACTTCGACCAGGACACCCTGCGTCCGGAGTTCCAGGCCATCATGGCCTGCCACGCCAAGTACCTGCAGGACCAGCCGGGTTCGCGCGTGACCCTCGAGGGCAACGCCGACGAGCGCGGCACCCGCGAGTACAACCTGGGCCTGGGCGAGCGCCGCGGCAACGCCGTCTCCGGCGCCCTGCAGGGTGCGGGTGGTTCGGCCTCGCAGCTGACCGTCGTTTCCTACGGCGAGGAGCGTCCGACCTGCACCGAGACCTCCGAGGACTGCTGGTCGAAGAACCGCCGCGTCGAGATCGTCTACACCTCGCGCCAGTAAGCAATGGCGAACCAGCGCATCCTTTGCGTTGTGACCGTGGTGGCGGCCCTCGTGGCCGCCACCCCGGCCTTTGGCCAGCGCCTGAGCCTGGCCGACCGCGTCACCCGCCTCGAGAACGCCGCCAACGCGCAGAACGCCAGCGCCGGCCAGGCCAATCTCGAAGCCCAGAATCGCATCGTCGAGCTGCAATCCGAGGTCCAGGGCCTGCGCAACCAGGTCGAGACCCTGCTCAACGAGATCGAACAGCTCAAGCAGCGCAACCGCGAGCAGTACGTGGACCTCGACAGCCGCCTGGGGCGGCTCGAGGGCGCGGCGCCCGCGGGCGCCGCCCCGGCCACCGCACCGCCCCCCGCGGCTGCGCCGGCCGCCGCGCCGGCCGCGCCCGCGGCGGCGGGCAACACCGCGCCCTCGGGCAGCGCCGGCACCCCGGCCGCGCCGGTCGATCCGGCCGCCGAGGAAGCCGCCTACCAAGCCGCGCTCGACGCCCTGGTCGAGCGCTTCGAGGCCGCCGAGTCGGCGCGCCTGTTCCAGGCCTTCATCCAGTCCTACCCGGACAGCACCCTGGTGCCGAACGCCTGGTACTGGCTGGGCGAGAGCTACTACGTCACCCAGAACTACGAGCTCGGCCTGGAGGCCTTCCAGACCCTGCTGTCCCGCTATCCCGGCTCGCGCAAGGAAGCCGACGCGATGCTCAAGCAGGGCTACTGCGAGATCGCGCTGGGCCGCCGCGCCGAAGGCGAAGCCAGCCTGCGCGGCGTGATGGGCAAGTTCCCGGGCACCGACGCCGCCGCCAAGGCCGAGAGCCGCCTGCGCACGCTGGCGCTCGAAAACCGCTGAGCCCGGCGCCCGCGCCGGTCACCGCCATGGACACCCCGGCCGCCGAGCGCCTGCGCCTCACCGAGATCTTCCTGTCCGTGCAGGGCGAGTCGCGCTCGGTCGGCTGGCCGACGGTGTTCGTGCGCCTGACCGGCTGCCCGCTGCGCTGCCAGTACTGCGACACCGCCTATGCCTTCCACGGCGGCGAGTGGTGGGACATCGACGCCATCCTGGCCGAGGTCGCGAAGCACGGCGCGCGCCACGTCTGCGTCACCGGCGGCGAGCCGCTGGCGCAGAAGCGCTGCCTGGCCCTGCTGGAGAAACTCTGCGACGCCGGCTACGAGGTCTCGCTGGAAACCTCGGGCGCGATCGACATCGCCGGCGTGGATCCGCGGGTGAGCCGCGTGATGGACCTCAAGACGCCCGGCTCGAAGGAAATGCACCGCAACCGGCTCGAGAACATCCCGCTGCTCACCGCGCGCGACCAGCTCAAGTTCGTCGTCTGCGACCGCGCCGACTACGACTGGGCCAGGGCCATGCTGGCCGAACACCGCCTGGCCGACCGTTGCGAGGTGCTGTTCTCCCCCAGCCAGGGCCAGCTGGCCCCGCGCGAGCTGGCCGAGTGGATCCTCGCCGACCACCTGCCGGTGCGCTTCCAGCTGCAGCTGCACAAGGTGCTCTGGGGCGACACCCCCGGCAAATAGGACTTTCTGCGGAGTAGGGATGGACAAGCAGCAGAAGCGGGCGGTGGTGCTGGTGTCGGGCGGCATGGATTCGGCCGTCGTGCTGGCGCTGGCGCGCGAGCAGGGCTTCGAGTGCTTCGCGCTCAGCGTGTCCTACGGCCAGCGCCACACCTCGGAGCTGGCCGCGGCCGCGGAGCTGGCGGCCACGCTCGGCGCGCGCCAGCACAAGACCGTGACCGTGGACCTGCGCAGCATCGGCGGCTCGGCGCTCACCGACGACATCGCGGTGCCCGAGGCCGGCGGTCCCGGCATCCCGGTCACCTACGTGCCGGCGCGCAACACCATCATGCTGTCGATTGCCCTGGGCTGGGCCGAGGTGCTGGGCGCGGCCGACCTCTTCTGCGGCGTGAACGCGGTGGACTACAGCGGGTACCCCGACTGCCGGCCCGAGTTCATCGCTGCCTTCGAGACGCTGGGCAACGTCGCCACCAAGGCCGGCGTCGAGGGCCGCGGCCTGCGCGTGCACGCCCCGCTGATGCGCATGGGCAAGGCCGACATCGCCCGCGAAGGCCACCGCCTGGGCCTGGACTTCTCCCGCACCGTCTCCTGCTACCAGGCCGACGACGAGGGCCGCGCCTGCGGCCGCTGCGACGCCTGCCGCCTGCGCGCCGAGGGCTTCGCCGCCGCCGGGCTGCCCGACCCGACGCGCTACGCCCCGCGCGCCTGATGCGCTAAACTTCGCGCCCCGCATGGGTGCATGCTGCGCATGCCCCATCGGTAGGTAACCCAGGAATGCGGGCCGTTAGCTCAGTCGGTAGAGCAGCTGGCTCAACTATGTTGGTAGATGGTGCATGCTGCGCATGCCCCATCGGTAGGTAACCCAGGAATGCGGGCCGTTAGCTCAGTCGGTAGAGCAGCTGGCTCAACTATGTTGGTGGATGGTGCATGCTGCGCATGCCCCATCGGTAGGTAACCCAGGATTGCGGGCCGTTAGCTCAGTCGGTAGAGCAGCTGGCTTTTAACTAGTTGGTCGAAGGTTCGAATCCTTCACGGCCCACCACACCTGGAAGCAAAAGGCCCGCGTTCGCGGGCCTTTTCTTTTCCGCGGGCGGCGCGGCTCAGAAGCGCCGCGAGATCGTCACGGTGCCGTTGACCGGGCGTTCGCGCTGGCCGTCGAATTCGCGGCTGCGGCGGATGTTGGCGTAGGCGAGCTTCCACGGCCCCCAGGTGGCGGCGATGCCGAGGCTGAGGTCGCCCACGACGGTGCGGCGGTCGATCGAGTGGCTGTCCTTCCAGGTGTTGCCGTCGAGCGTGATGTCGCGGCCGACCGCGCGCAGGTCCATCGCCACGAACAGGTGCCAGTCCAGGCGCCGGGCCGGTTCACGCGCGCCGCCGGGGGCGAGGTTGTCACCGGCCAGGCGGAAGGGGTCGCTGCCGAAATCGTCCGGCAGGTTCACGCCCCAGCGCCATTCCAGGCCACCGTTGGCATACGTGAAGGCGTTGCCGGCGCTGGCGCCGGCGTGCGCCACCAGGTCCCAGTCATGGCGGCCTTCGCCGGTCACGCGGTGCAGGCGCCAGTAGCGCTCGTGCACCAGCTGCACCAGCGGTTCGTCGCGCAGCTGGTTCTCCCAGCCGCGGAAGCGCGGGCGGCCGAAGAATGTATGCACCGCGTCCTGGGCCATCTCGCCCTGGGCCGAGGGGCCGACCATGCCCAGGCGGAGCTGGGTGCTGGCCAGGCGGTCGCCGTCGCGCAGGTTGTGGCCGATGCCGAGCATCAGCGTGCCGGCGTAGGGCCGGTCGTCGGTGATCAGGTCGCTGCGGGTGCCGTCTTCCGGCGTGTAGATGGCGTGGTGCCAGGTCAGCACCAGGTTGCGCTGCGTGCCCTCGCCCCAGCGCAGCCAGCGCGTGGCGCGGTCGATGCCGGCGAGGGCGCCGGGCAGGCAGCCTGCGTCCTCGCCCTCGATCGTGGCCGACGCATAGGTGGCGGCGAAGCCCGCGGTGTAGTTCTGGTCCTGCTTGGCGCGGCCGTAGACGTCGTTGTCGCTGCGCAGCAGCAGCTGCGACGGGGCCTGGCCGCAGTCCATGGCGGAGGCGGGCAGGGCGGCGAGCACAAGCAGGGCGGACAGGATGCGGAGCGGGGCGGCGGGCATCGGGCGGGTCGTCGTGGGTGGCCGGGGCGGCGGGGCGCGCAATTATCGCCCTGCCGCGCCCTCCGTGGGCACGGCCGCGGGAACCCTGCGTTCAGTCCCCGGCCGAGGCCAGGGCCTCGAGCACCTGCGGGCCATAGCGCTCCAGCTTGGCCGCGCCGACGCCGGTCACCGTGCCCAGCTCGGCCAGGCTGCCCGGCCGGCGCTCGGCGATCGCCCGCAGGGTGGCGTCGTGGAAGATCACGTACGCCGGCACCGACTGCTCGCGGGCCAGGCGGGCGCGAAGGGCGCGCAGGGCCTCGAAGGCCGGCTGGTCGGCCGGGGCCACGCTGGCCGGCGCCGGCGGGGCGCCGCCGGCGCGCCGGCCCGCGGCCCGGGTGCGCGGCGCCTCCTCGCGCAGGGACACCCGCTGTTCGCCCTTGAGCACCGCGCGCGCCGGGTCGGCCAGGCGCAGCGTGCCGTAGCCCTCCAGGTCCACGTCGAGCAGGCCGTGCGCGACCAACTGCCGGAACACGCCCTTCCAGCCGCGTTCGTCCAGCTCGGTGCCGATGCCGAAGGTGCTCAGCTGGTCGTGGCCGAGCTGGCGCACGCGCTCGGTGGCGCGGCCCAGCAGCACGTCCACCAGGTGGCCGACGCCGAAGCGCTGGCCGGTGCGGTAGACGCAGGACAGGGCCTTCTGCGCCGCCACGGTGCCGTCCCAGGTGCGCGAGGGCTCGAGGCAGTTGTCGCAGTTCCCGCAGGCCCGCGGGTAGTCCTCGCCGAAGGCCGCCAGCAGCACCTGGCGCCGGCAGCGCGTGGATTCGCAATAGCCCAGCAGCGCGTCGAGCTTGCGCCGCTCCAGCCGGCGCCGCTCCTCGCCCGCCTCGGACTGCTCGATCATCTGCCGCAGCAGCACCAGGTCGGAGAGGCCGTAGGCCAGCCAGGCCTCGGCCGGCTCGCCGTCGCGGCCGGCGCGGCCGGTCTCCTGGTAATAGCCCTCGAGCGACTTGGGCAGGTCCAGGTGGGCGACGAAGCGCACGTCCGGTTTGTCGATGCCCATGCCGAAGGCGATCGTCGCCACCATCACGATGCCGTCCTCGCGCAGGAAGCGGCGCTGGTTGGCCGCGCGCACGCCGGCGTCCAGCCCGGCGTGGTAGGGCAGGGCGGCGATGCCGCGGCCGGACAGGAATTCCGCGGTCTCCTCGACCTTGCGCCGCGAGAGGCAATAGACGATGCCCGACTCGCCGCGATGGCCGTCGAGGAAGGCCAGCAGCTGCCGGCGCGGGTCGTCCTTCTGCACCACGCGGTAGCGGATGTTCGGCCGGTCGAAGGAAGTGACGAACCATGGCGCGTCGGCCAGGCCCAGGCGTTCGGCGATCTCGCGCCGCGTCGGCGGGTCGGCGGTCGCGGTGAGCGCGATGCGCGGCACCTGCGGCCAGCGCTCGTGCAGCAGGTTGAGTTCGCGGTACTCCGGGCGGAAATCGTGGCCCCACTGCGAGACGCAGTGCGCCTCGTCGATGGCGAACAGGGCGAGTCGGGCGCGGTCGAGCAGGCCGAGGAAGCGCTCGGTGAGCAGGCGCTCGGGCGCGACGTAGAGCAGGTCGAGTTCGCCGGCCAGCAGCTGCCGCTCGACGCGCGCGGCCTCGTCGCCGGGCAGGGTGGAATTGAGGTAGGCCGCGCGCACGCCCAGCTGCACCAGGGCCTCGACCTGGTCCTGCATCAGCGCGATCAGCGGCGAAACCACCAGCCCCGTGCCCTCGCGCAGCAGCGCCGGCACCTGGTAGCACAGCGACTTGCCGGCGCCGGTGGGCATCAGCACCAGGCAGTCGCCACCGGCGGCGACGTGGCAGACCACGGCCTCCTGCTCGCCGCGGAAGCCGGGGAAACCGAAGACGCGGCGCAGGAGCTCGTGGGCGGGCGATGGCATGGCGGCATTTTAGCGGGCCGGCGCCGCCGCGGTCCGCTACACTCGCCGGGCGATCGCCCGACCGACGCCCTCCACCCGAAAGGACCGACATGAAGAAGATCCGAATCCCGCTGCTGGCCGCCCTCGTCCTCGCGCTCTCCGCCTGCGGCGGCAAGGCCCCGGGCGACACCATCACCGACATGCACGCCGAGCTCTGCCGCACCGGCGACCCGGCCACGATGGCCAACTACGTCAGCAAGAAGTCCCAGCCGGCCATGGCCATGGTCACGGCCATGATGTCCGAGCCGGAGAAGGCCAAGCAGATCAAGGAAAAGATCCAGGCCGACTGCAAGAACGCCAAGCCCATCGAGATCCTCGAGACCACCATCGACGGCGAGCGCGCCACCGTGCGCTACCGCAACCCCGAGGGCAACGAGTCCACCGACACGCTGGTCCTCGAGGACGGCGAGTGGAAGCTGGACTTCAACATCAACAAGTAAGCCGATGCAGGCGGTGAGGCTCGCGGTGTTCCTGGGCCTGGCGCTGGTCGCCGGGCCCGGTGCGCCGCGGGTCGTGCCGACCGGCGGAGCCATCCGCGGCCCGGGCCTGCTCGAGGCGGTGCCGCTGTCCGGCCTCGAGGCCGCGTTGCACGAAGGCGACCTGGTCTTCCGCCGCGGCAGCGGCCGCTGGAGCGGCCTGGCTGCAGGGGCCTCCGGCGAGGCCGGCTATTTCAGCCATGTCGGCCTCGCCGTGCGCGAGGGCGGACGCTGGCAGGTCGTGCACAGCGACGCCGACGACGACACCGGCATCGGCGGCGTGCGCAGCGAAGCGCTCGCCGACTTCCTGGGCCAGGCCCGCGGCGTCGCCATCGTGCGGCCCGGCCTGGACGCCGGCGCCGCCGCCGCGGTGGTGGCGATGAGCCGGCAGCCGCGCTGGCGCGAGGTGCCCTTCGACGCCGGCTTCCGCCTCGACGACGGCGGCGCGGCCATGTACTGCACCGAGTGGGTGCAGGCCCTGGTGCTCGCCGCCACCGGCCGCGACATCGCCCGGCCGCGCAGCCAGGTCTTCGGCCGCGAGGCCATCACCGTGGACGACCTGCTGCACGGCGCCGGCGCGCAGCCGGTGCTCGACCACCGGCTGCCCGACTGAGGCCTCACTCCAGCAGCGAGCGCAGCATCCAGGCGTACTTCTCGTGGATCTGCAGGCGCTGGGTCGCCAGGTCCACGCTCGGGGCGTCGCCGGCGGCCTCGGCGGTCTTGATCACCTTGCGCGCGGTGCGGCACACGGCCTCGTTGCCGACCACCAGCTGGCGCACCATCCCGCGCCAGTCCAGGCCGGCGGGCGACTGTTCCTCGGGGATGCTGGAGAGCTTTACGAACTCGGCATACGAGCCCGGCGCGGCGTGGCCCAGGGCGCGGATGCGCTCGGCGATCTCGTCCAGCGCCGTCCACTGTTCGGTGTACTGGGTCATGAACATGGCGTGCAGGGTGTTGAACATCGGCCCGGTCACGTTCCAGTGGAAATTGTGCGTCTTGAGGTACAGCGTGTAGCTGTCGGCGAGGAAATGCGACAGCGCGCCGGCGACCTTGCGCCGGTCCTTGTCGCCGATGCCGATGTCGATGCGCGGCGCGCCGCTGGCGGGGGCGGGGGCGGGAGTGGTCTTCTTCGAAGCCATGGCCTTCCTCCTTCGGTGGGGATGCCGACATCCTACGCCCCGCCGCCGTAAGCGACGATGAAAAGGCCGCCGATCCGCCGGGAAACACGGCCGGATTGCTAGAATCCGCGCCCATGTCCACGCCTCCGGCCCCGATCCCGCGCTTTCCCGACGAGGCCGTGCCCAGCCGCGAGCGCGGTCGCCTGCATCGCCTGCACGCGGCCTGGCGCAAGGCGCCGGGCGATGCCGGTGCGCGCGCCGCCTTCGAGCAGGCCCTCGCCGCCGCCCGCGCCGCCTACGCCGCGCGCGAGGCCAAGGCGCCGGCGCCGACCTTCGACGACAGCCTGCCGGTGGCGCGCGAGGCCGGGCGCATCGTCGAGCTCATCCGCGCGCATCCCGTGGTGGTGGTCGCCGGCGAAACCGGCTCGGGCAAGACCACGCAGCTGCCGAAACTGTGCCTCGCCGCCGGCCGCGGCCGCGCCGGGCTGATCGGCTGCACCCAGCCGCGCCGCATCGCCGCGCGCGCGGTGGCTCGCCGCGTCGCCGAGGAACTGAAGTCGCCGCTGGGCGGCGCGGTCGGCTACCAGGTGCGCTTCACCGAGACCGTGGGCGAGGACACCTTCGTCAAGTTCATGACCGACGGCATCCTGCTGGCCGAGATCCAGTCCGACCGCTGGCTGTCGAAGTACGACACGATCATCGTCGACGA
>VFQN01008673.1_pt1 | contig 10163 bp, 17 predicted proteins | sample 3512371 | NCBI WGS metagenome assembly VFQN01 (sample SAMN10412370, study PRJNA504923) | tailings metagenome | isolation source: Replicate 2 from Balatoc abandoned mine | place: Philippines: Itogon, Benguet | collected 2017-08-28 | reverse complement strand
TACCCGCAAAAAATAGGTCTCCGATAATCCCATAACCCTTCTCCTGAAAAAAAAAAAAAAAAAAAAAAACACCCGCCCGCCGATATTTGGCCCATCGATAGCACCTCTCGTGTCGTGCGCCAGGAGCATCATGGTTCAAATGGTTTACAGAGACTACCATGGCCCTGGTTTATGACATCAACTTGAGCTCAAAAGTGGCCGAGTTATGCACATGCACTGTAAGCGAGGAGAATTGCACATGTAGAAAGTCTCGACGTGCAAGTGCGCATCAAAGCAGGTTGGCAAGGTGTAGCACACCAGTGTACACGCAGCCTTCGCGGCGCAGGTTCCTAGCATGCACTGCCACGCGGATTCCTGCTATATGCCTACCGGCATACACCTGCACTCATATTGCAGTGCAGTAGGAACGGACTCTACCGGTACTTGCCTGGGCTTGCTGCGCCCGTTTGCCTCCTGCTCCCTCGTGCCCCAAGAGTGCCCGGCAGTGCACGACCCCTCCTACGTCTTGGCCCAGTAGGCCCTGCCACCAAATGGTGTGGACTCCGCAAGTAGTCCGCAGTTCCGCGTGCCAAAGTTCCTGACCGCCCGCTCAGCTCCCCACCTTTCCAGGTCGCGCACACCCGTTTCTCTCTTTACCCCTCGCACTTTGCACCACCACAATTCGCCATGAGGCCACGGTTCCCCGCCCCTCGCACGCAGTGCGGAACAAGTCTTACCTGCCACCCTCGTGGCCACATGCACGCCCACCAGCTAACACACTGCAGTAGTCGCCCGTCCACCGCAACCACGAGTACTCAGTCCCGGCCCAGCTGCCATCCCCACAGCCAGCCGCATTGCGCGCGCATCGCCATCCTGCAGCACCCGCCCGCCCGCACCCGTGCATCTGCTGTCAACAGCGCTTGCCTCCTCACAGCCACCCATGCGCTGCCGGCGCCATCATTCGGTACCTGTGCAGCAGCCCCCACGCCATCAGCCCCACGTGGGCGCCGCTCTCTATGAATTCGATGTGCGCGGTGCGGCCCACCAGGCGCGACAGCGAGAAGCCCTTGGCCCGCAGCGAGAAGTCCACGGCGCAGCGGAACAGGTGCGTGCCCTGGCCCACGCCGCACGTCAGCGCGCGTAGCATCGCATTGTAGGCGCGGCCGCGGCGGCTGGCGCGCTGGGCCTGGGGTCAGGGGCGAAGAGAAGGTGGGTGAGATGGGGGGAGCAGTCTTCATTTGGGGGCTGTCCCACTCGGCCTGGGGGGAAGCCGCAGAGCGGCAAAGTGGACGGAACGGACCCTTTGGGTCACCAGCCGCGACAGGCCTAAAGCTGCTAGGAGCAGGAGCGGGTCACCTGCACTGCCGTGTCTGCACCGGCGCTCTACGCCGCGCGTCATTTCCCCCCACCTGCGGGCAGCTCATGACGGCTGCCGAGTGGTAGGGCACGTATCTGTCCTGCGGGCTGGCCACCACCAGCACCAGCTTGAACACGGACAGCGGTGACTCGTGCGCCAGGCGGTACAGGTAGCAGTCTTGCAGCTGGGGCGCGTCGGAGAAGGTGAGCTGGTGCAGGCAGCGGCCTGGGGGGGCGGGGGGCAAGGTGACAGATATTCATTACTCAATTTAATTACACACAGTATTAAAAATTATGATTTTATATTGTTAGGACTTATGGGGCGCGTCGGAGAAGGTCAGCTGGTGCAGGGCAGCGGCCTGATGGGGCGGGGGGCGAGGTGACAGATAATCATTTCTCAAATTTTTTACATACAGTATTAAAAACTATAATTTTATATTGTTAGGACTCATGGGGCGCGTCGGAGAAGGTCAGCTGGTGCAGGCAGCGGCCTGGGGGCCAGGGGGGCAGGGGAGGGGTGCGGGGTGAGAGGGATTTAAATGATGGGAGGCTGCGGTGCAGGCGGAGCTTACGGTACCTGTGCATGAGCTGTCCGCATGAGCTGTCCGCATGAGCTGTCCGCATGAGCTGTCCGCATGAGCTGTCCGGGAGGGCGTGTGTGGGGCGAGGGGCTTCAGGGATGGGGCACCCCAGCCAAGGAGGAGGTCGGTGGTACCAGTGCAGCGCGTGAGCTGTCGGCCGCACTTTGCCCCATTGGGAAAAGGTAACGTCTAGCACGGGATGTTGGGGTGGAAGGGCCCCTGGTTTGCTTTGTGTACCGTAGTCCGTGTCTCCCCCCGCACCCTTGCTCACGCTCACGAGCAGCACCATGCCGGTGTCCCCTCGCGGCAAAGGGTTCCCACTGTTTCCCTTCCTCACGCACCCTTCCCCGCGGTTTTGGTCAGCACCATGCCGGTATCCAACATGCGTGCGCTCTCCCCCACTACACCAGTCCATTGCCTCCCCTCCTCACCCTCACCCCCACCTTTTCCCACGCTCTTAAGCAGCACCATGCCCGTGCCCACCACCGCTTCTGCGCCTCCCCTGCTACCGTTCCAGTCACCCATGATGGACCATCCGCATCCTTGGGACTTATTTCCCATCTCACCTTTGCCCACGCTCATGAGCAGCACCATGCCCGTGTCCACCACCGCGTTGCTGCCGTACAGGTGACCGACAGGTACATCCACAGCAGGTGCTTGTAGGGCTCAAACTCGGGCTGCGTCGGCGCGGCGCGCAGGATGAGGTTGCCGATGAAAGTGGCCTGTGGTGCGTGGCGAGGAGGTAGGGCGCGTTGATGTTTGGACCTGACCTTGTCAAGGTATTGTTACTTTCTGGTTCAGGGGAGCGGAGTGCCCGTCAGGTGGTGGCATGCATGCCGTGACGGTGGCGGACCACACATGAGCCCGGGGCGTCGGTGGGCTAGGAACGTGATCCCTACCGGAAGAGGTCCCGTCAGCAAAAAGAAGCTGAATACGGGGACGACGAAGACGGCATAGGCGGCTGTCCTTCAGTCCAGTAGGCAGATGTACCAAGTGTGTCTTCTCGCCGCCCCGCTCACCCACGAGCGTGATCTTGCGCAGCGGCCTCCGTGCCGCCCTGCTGAAGGGCGCCAGGAACTCGGCCATCTCCGCCGCCAGCCGCCATCTCCGCCGCCAGCCGCCGACCCATCTCCTGCAGAGAGTCGTGCGTGTTGCCCTGCGGCGGTGGGGAGAGGAAGGGAGTCGCGCAATGTGCAAGTTGGCGCTGGGGTGCTTCAGTACGGCTGGGAAGCCGACGCGCGGCAAGCAAGGAACGAGCAAGACCACTCTCCCCATTGCCCCATCCCCCCTCGACCCCGTAACGCTGCTGTCCACCCTCCTCGTTACCCGCCTCCCGTCCCCCCGTCCCTGACACTACGGAGAACCACACCACTCGCCCGTACCTCGTTTGTCAAGCTGCAGTAGCACTCGAGGTAGGGGAACATGAGCATGAGGTGCGCCTTGACCAGGCACAGGTCGGGGGCGGCGCCCTGGAAGCCGTGCACGAAGATGGCCACGTGCACCTCGTCCTGGGAGGCGCACGATACGTTAAGCAAATAAAGCACAATGTAACAAGGTAATAAGGACATATATGGCAATCCATGCACAAAGATGGCCACCTGCAGTCGTGCACCTCCTCTTGGGAGGGGGGCAGGGTGGAAAGCACACTCCTGCGTTCGCCCAGCTCCTTCCCAAGGTGGTAAACACATCCCAACCCACCCACCTGCCCAACTGCATGCGGTTGCCAAGCGCTCCTTCCTTGCATTAAGGTACCTGTGCTGGCCCTAACCCACTCCCCGGGCCCTCACGGTAATACACATGCCTCCCTTGTTACACAACCACGCTTACCTGCAGCGCTGCGGCCAGTCGCTGCTCCCCCGCGTAGAGGTTGCTGCGGGGTGGCGCATGGACCTGGAGGTGGGGCATGTGTATTAGTATTCAGGCGAGACGTGTGGCATTGAGGTGATCCATGCCGCCGCCCTTCACGCCCCTTGCCGCCCCCCCTCCCCTGGCCCACCGTGACACGGCCGCCGAGCCCTCCATTAGCGCCGTCCTCCGCCCCTTGCGCTCGGGGTTCTGGGGGACAGTCATGCACCGTCGCACTCGCGCCATGCGGACCCCTGGCGAGGCAAAGCCAGAAAAAGGCGTGAGACACACGTTGGCTGGCGGTGAACGAGCAAGGCCGCCATGACACTGTGCAACGCGCATGTGCAGCCGACAACTGCAGTGCGCTTCCATCGCAGCGTCACCCACACGGTGCCCACAGCCCACAGGCCCTAGACGCAGGCGCCCCTGACAGCTTGGGCCCCTTGAACACACAGCGACACAGGGCTCCAGCAGCGACCTCCTGAAGAAGTCCACACACGTGCACTTCATTCTTAATGCGCATGCCTCCCCGCCCCCACCTGCGGCTCCCGCAGCACCTTCCTGAAGGACTCAACACACATGCCTCTCGTCCCCCACACATGCCCCTGCTCCCCCCCACCTGCGGCTCCAGCAGCGGCCTCCTGAAGTACTCGCACGACAGCGCGTAGATGAGGGAGCGGGGCATGGGCACGGGGGAGGGGCCGTGGGCGTCCTGGGGGAGGGGGGACAAGGGAAGCATGGGCAGCCGAGATGAGGTACGGCCAGTTTGATGGACGAAGCCGAAGGACGCCAGGCAGCCAGCACCATGGTGGTGCTCAGCCCGCAGGGCGCCCCATGGTTGCGTCGCGTCACGCTGCGTCGCAACGCAACTCACAGCAGGAAGCACCGCAAAAGTGCGCTCATAGTACACCCCTTTCATTGTTTTGCTCTCATTTCCACCTCCCGCGTCCGTTCCCCGGGCCCCCACTCACCCCTGTCGTTCCGCCGCCCCCCAGCACCGCCCCCGCCAGCCCCGCGCCGCCGTGCGCCCGGGAATCGCCGTACGCCCCTCCCCCCGCTGCCGTACTGCCGTCGTAGTCCGACAGGCCGCCCACACTGCTGCCGCCGGCGCCGTACGAGGGGTCTGCGGGGTGGGGAAGGGCACGGCAGGTAGGGCAATACTAGTGTTTGCCGTTGGGTCTTCGCACCGTACGTGGACGAGTGAGTGACACACGCGCAAGTCTGCCGAGGTATCACGACATGAGCAAAAACCCATGCCGGCAGTGTGTGGGGAGAGCAAGCGGCACAGTGCCGGGAGCCAGCCTTGCGTAATATCGGCAGCCGTTGCGGGCGACCTGCTGTCAAGCTACCACTGTTCGCCCTGGTACCAATGACAGCTTGGCATATGTCTGCTTGTCGGCTAAAGTTGCAGGCCTGTCGCCTGGCGCCCGCGCCCGCTGTTATGCAACCATGTCCCCTGCCTTCCCTCTAAGGACGATCTGCTGCCAAGCTACCATCAGGCACCCTGGTGCGGGTGGCACCTGGCATTTGTCTGGTGGTCGGCTGCGCGACGTTGGCCTGCTGCTTGGCAGCCACAAATGGTGTTATGCATACCCGTCCCCCTCCCCTCTCAGCCCCCCTACCCCCTCATTCGTTGCCACCTTGAACGCGTTGAGCGGCTTGGTGTCCGGGTAGTTGTGCGCCCGCACCACGCCGCGAACGTCTGCCGTGACCAGCACCTGCGGCAGCAGGGACAGCAGCAGGAGCAGCGGCAGCACTTGTATTCGCAGGTGCTTGTTAGCCAGTGTGTATGTACTACCTCGCCGTGCGCAGACGGCGCACCACGCCGTGAACGTCAGAAATGTTTGCAGCGGTAGGTAGGAGGAGCATGTGTATTAGCGCATATGGGGATTGGCATCGTGGGCCGGACAGCCACCAGCACAAGGAGCGGTAGTGCACACCACACCGCGCACTGAATTGCTCCCAAGGCTTTAGGGTAAAGTCCTATTGACACCTGCTAGCAGTCCTGCTGTACTCCCGCCCGCCCGGCAGTGCGGATCGGTAATTCTCCCTTAGTAGGTCCTAGACTGCTAGAACTGTTACTGGGCTTGCCCCCGCACAATTACACACAGCTTCCACTCCCACGTGCAGCGCCGTGTGTTGAAACCGCACCCCTGTGCTCACCCAGCTCCTTCCCAAGGTGGTCAACATTTTCAACCCACCCACCCTCTTCCTCCGCATGAAGGTACCTGCACTGGCCCTAATCCGCTCCCCAGGCCCTAACGCTACTACACACGCCTCCCGTGTTACACACCGACGCTTACCTGCAGCGCGGTCGCCAGTCGATGCTCCCCCGCGTTGAGGTACCTGCGCCACAACCGCACCGCCCCCTCTGTGCTTCGTTCGGGTTCCCCCGTTGGCTGTCTCGCCCACACGCGCCCCATTCGGGGCACCATCACGCCAGGTCACCACCAGCGTAGACCACACCCTGTCCGCGTTCCCCCATGCTAAGCCACCCATGAAAGGGTGTAGGAGAATGCGCACAGGGTATGGTCCACGGGAATGATGACCTGGAGCAGTGGTGCACCGAAGGGGGCGCTTGTGGGAGAGACAGCCACTGGAAGGGACCTGAGCGCAGACAGAGGGACGAGTGCCAAAGTCAGCACCAGCATGGGACAAGCATACCCAGAAGCCTGTGAGTGCATAGCGGGCACACCAACGAGAGCACTGCTGTTGCAGGGCAAGTCTCTGCGACAGGCACACGCAAGCGTTGTGTCAGACGCACGAAATGCCACAAGCAAGGACCCGCGGGTCACGTCATATAATTGAAATCAGAGCAACACGTCCCAAGCAAGCAAGGGTAGCATCTCAAGTGATTTGTTTTGTGGGCATGGAATGCGCATACCGCAATACCGCAACACAACGACTGCTGGGAACTGATGACGGTCATGGAAGGTGACCGCTGACGCAATCGCTTACACTTGCCGCGCGACGCACAGGCTCACAACCTACCGTGACGCTGCCGCGTTGTGCCTTCTCAGAATTCTGCGGTCCGAACGCGGCCATCGGGGCACCAGCTAGAAACGGGGCGGAGCGCAGCGGGGCGCAACGACACTGAGCCCCGAGGACCGTGAAACCCACTAGCGGACACTGCTCGTGGGCTGCATGTATGGTCAGCTTGTCACTGCAACGGTACAAATGTTATGGTGGCTTGCGTGCGCGGCAGACGAACGTGCCTCCGCCGGAGCCGGCCGCTCCCGATAGCGCACTTCAGAGCACTGAATGTAGACTGAATGATAGTTTGATTTCAAGGTAAAGAATAAGAGGCCAAGCTGAACTGTTCACGTTTCACGCTATCAGGTGCTGCCAATGCATGCCTGTTGACTCTTGGGAGGGAACACTCCCGAAAGAACGGAGGCCGGACAGGAAGCCAAGCCAGTAGCGTTGACGGTGGTTCGAGGGGCGGGCATTCACAACACGTGCAAACATCCTTGCTTCGTAGTTGACCACCGCAACAGGGGGCTGTACGACAGTGCACCGGTTGTGTAGCCGCAACCTGCTCGCCCGCAGTGCCGCACACCAGTCCCAACACAATCCACGCCGGTCAAAGAACATCTCTATCCACGCCCTGCTGCGGGCAGCGCACATCACAGGATAGTGGCGCATCAGTCACAAGGTGTGGCATTGCGCGGTAGAGGATCTGCACCATCTGCACCTGTGGTAGTCTCGTGGTCCTCATACCGTATGAGGACCACGAGACTACCACAGGTGCAGATGGTACCGTATGAGTCATACGGTATGCTTCCCGGTGGTGCTCCCCCCTGGTCCTCAACACACGACATTACCCTACTCGCTCGCTACTCTCCTGCCCTACTCCAAGGTCCTGCCCTTAATAGCGTTCCATAGAGAGCCCGCCGTGCCGACTGCCTTTACCACCATAACCTCGAAGTCTAATCCAGTCAGTCCAGTCTTTACTAGTACAGCCCCGTGGTACAGCCCGTGCCACACGAAAACACACGGGTAGGGCCAGGCCTGCCACACACACCGACTGGCCCCAAAACAATGCAATCCTCACGTGTTGGCGGCGGGGTAAGCCTTCTGCAGCACCTTCCACCTTCCATGACCCCCTCCGTCTAGGGCGCACGCACTTCGGCCCCCGGAATTCAGCACCCACACCAACCCCACGCCCCTGATGTCTAAGCCGCAGGCCTTGCCATGCAAATGCTCACTGGGTTGCTCTCAGACTCCTTCCCCTTGTCTCTGCCTCTACAGCGCTCGTCCTAGTCAAAATCCTAGTTAGCCTTGCCCGGCCTGTGGGTCCAGCGTGTCAGCTCGTACACCGAGTATAACGGGCCCCATGCATAACCTCGCCCTCGCAGCACTAGTCAGACATGTCAGCTGTTCTCATGCACCGTCCAGACTTCTCTTCCCCCTGTCCTAACCCATCCTTGGCCCCCCCAGCCCGCCGCCTAAGCAAGAGAGGCCGCCACCCGTCTGCCCCCGTCAGCTGCTCGAGTACGAGGTGCTGGGCGCCCGCTCCGTCGCCCCCCCTGCCCCGTGCCCCAGGCCCCCCAGCGGCCCCCGCCCGCCCAGAGCAGCAGCGGCGGCAGCACGGCCGCGGTCCGCCTGGTGGGGCGGGGGACGGGGGTATGAGTTTGGGGGTCAGAGTTGGGCAGGGCGTTGGATTGGTGGTGTGGTTGTCAACAAGGGCGTTACACACTGGCACAGGCACTGGTACGGCAAAAATTGTAAATTACACCCGCTATCCCTCGTCCTGCCTTCCGCGTCCCGAATTGTTCCACACCTTGCCAGTACAGCTTTCAGACCCCACCCCCGTAAGCTGGTCGCGCCACCCATTGAACCCTCCGCTTGCCCACGCACAGCCCTACCCACAAACCATGCCGGCACGCGCCCCTACCCAGTCCCTGCCGTACTGCTCCGTACCTGCGGGTCGTACAGCAAGTACACCGCGCAGTGGCCTGCGCCCGCCGCCGCCAGCAGCGGCTGGTGTGGGTGGAAGGCCATGGCGGTGACGGGGCCGGTGCGCTGGCCGCCCAGCGCGGGGCTGAGCAGGGTGCCGGGGCCGCCGCCGCCGGGCCGCAGCGTGCCCACCACCTCGCCCTCGTCCGTCCACAGCTTGACAAGCTAGTGCAACAAGGGTGGGCAGGGTGGAGGGCAGGCACTGCTAGCACAGAGGATTATGCGCGTGTACGCGGGGGGCCTGATCCATCCCTCTCGCCCACAGCCGGGCAACCAGACGTGCACATGGCAGGGTGGTGGAGGACGAGGATGAGCACCGAGATGCGCGACTCAAGGAGACTGGAAAGGTAAAAGCTATTGGATCGCGTCCGCGAAGGCATAAGAGGAACTACCGCTGTGCGCCCCCTGCCCCGTACCGCTTCCTCCCATGCACCCCTGGGATCCCCTCCCGCGCCCATCGCCCCATCTGCGACGTTGTCCCTGTGGCCAGCAGCGGCGCCAGCCTGTGCCCCGCCAGCGCACACACGCCGCCCTTGGTGTGCGCCTGGCTGACCCGCACCGTGGTAGCCGCCCCCTCCCCTGCCCCTCCCGCTGCTGCCCCCTCCTCCCCCGCCACCGCCACCGCCGCGCCGCCCCCCGGGCCCCCGCTACCCCCCCGCAGGTCGATCCACCGCATCTCGCCCTTCTCGCTCGCGCACACCACCAGCCCGGCCCTCGCCCCCGGCTCCAGTACGGCGCCCGCCAGACCCACCCGCCCCATGGGCTGTAGCACCATGCGAGGGGCGGTGGGCGCCCGCAGGTCGAACACGCGAAGCGTGCCGTCCGTACGACCGGGACCAGTAAGTGCGGGCTGCGCGAAGACAGCAGAAGCTGTGCTACCCCAACGCACGCGCCCAGCCCGCCGCCTGCCGTAACAGGTTCGTCCCTGGCGCTCTGCCGGCCCTGCCCTGCTTTCCTGCCTCTTCTCTCGAAGCATCATCCTTTCACGCTGTGCAACAACTCGTGTGCACCCACCTGCGGCATGGTGCCCAGGTGCTGCTCCCCCGCGTTCAGGTAGCTGCGCCACACCCGCACCGCGCCGTCCGCACTGCCCGCCATGAGCATGGGGCCGTCAGCCTCGTTGATGTGCGTGAGGAACACCACGCGAGAGGGGAGCGCGGAGTGGGGGAGCAGGCTGGAACCTGCAGTGCAGCCATGGAACGGGATAAAGCCATAATTAGGCATTGTGTACCGGTACTGCTGATCTGCGGACGGAGTAAGGCACGGGAGGGGAGCAACTGAAGCGGCTGGGACCTGCAACACAGCATCGGAGCGTTTCCGTCGGTGAAAGGCTTCAGGTATCTTATGAGCGGGTAAGAAGCACAGCGCGGGCGGCCAGGGTAGCAGGGACCAGTTGAGGTAGCAGCTACCCATTTCCGGCCGCATGGCCAGACCAGGTCGCAA
>VFQN01008672.1_pt1 | contig 10165 bp, 9 predicted proteins | sample 3512371 | NCBI WGS metagenome assembly VFQN01 (sample SAMN10412370, study PRJNA504923) | tailings metagenome | isolation source: Replicate 2 from Balatoc abandoned mine | place: Philippines: Itogon, Benguet | collected 2017-08-28 | reverse complement strand
CTGGCACCCCGGAGCGAGACATGCACGCACATGTCGCAGCTTCAGGACACCTGTGATGCGATTGAGGGCCCCGGAGAGCCTCGACAGTGACGGCTTATGATATATGAAGTCATTGGGCGCCAGGCGGAGCCGTCTCTTGCTTGTACTCAAACGCTTGGCCTGAGACCCCTCAACTGGTACCCGCTTGGCCCAGCGGCCTGGGGGTTTACGGAGGTTGGGGCCCGCACGCCACCCATGGGGCATGTCCTCTTCCAGTGACCCCGCAAGAACCAGTCACTCTTCCTGTGCTTGGTTTGCATCTGTGACGCACAGCTGCTTTTGCATGCATACAGTTTGCATAGCCAGTACGCACGGGAGCAACAGCCAAGAATGGCAGATACCAGCAGGTACAGAAGCGGGGCCCACGCCGACCCTGGGGTAGACACCAACTGCCCCGAACCTGGCACGTCCGAGGATCCGAGGATCGCTAACTGCGCGTTCTACATTACAGATTTACAGTTACAGCACATAGAAGTGTGCCGCGCAAGCTCCCACGCACCATGCCAGGTGAGGAAGCAAATTGAGGCCGCAGTAGCACGCAACAACTTGCGCTACGTGAAACAGGAAGCGTGAGCGCTCGCAAGCGCATCAATCATGAAATATAACGGCCAAATCTTCCCTGGGCCAAATAGCTGAACTCAAAGGAATGCCACACAGGAAAGCAGGGAATACCACGCACACATGCGACACCACATCCCTGACATGCCCTGTGTCACGCCCTCGTCAAATCAAAGTTGCACAGCACAGCAGCAGACGCATTCGGATGGTCCGCAGCACCAGCAGAAGCCGCAAGACCAACTGCGGACGGTACGCGCGCACGCGTCCCAAGCTAGAACGCTCTTGCCCTACCTTACGTCCAGCGACCAGCATGCCCCCCCTCCATTCCGCTCTTTACCCCAGCCTCCTGCCCACATCGCGCGTCCGCCCACCGCCCCACTGGCCCCATCACGCTGCTACGCCACCATCACCCCCACGCACTCCTGCCTCCCCCGCCGCGCCCCCGCAACCCCTTAAGCCACACCACCACCTCCTCCTCCATCCCCAGCCTGCCCGCCATCCCCAGCGCCTCCTCAACCGCCCCAGCCACCACCGGTGCCCCCTGCTCCACCAGCAACCTGCACACCGCCAGGGGCTGCCTGTCCAGCACTGCCCAGCTCAGAACATCCCCGCCCCACGCCACACCCAGCCTCCTAAGACACATCAGCGTCGCCACGTCACCATTCTGAACCGCATTGGCGTACGGCCCGCCCCTGTAGCCCTCCGTCTCCCGGCACCCCGCCTCGCACACCAGCCACTGCAGCAGCTGCTCGCACCCGGCCGTCGCGGCGTTGCCCAGCGTCTCCCAGTGCAGTTCGCAGCCCGGACAGTGGCGCAGCAGGTAGCGCACCAGGGGTAGGTCTCCCCTATCCACTGCCCGGTGCAGCGTCCACGTGCCGTCCGCGGGGCACCCCGCGGCCACCAGTAGCTGCACCGCCTCCAGCAGCCGAGGGTCACCGGAGCTAATACCCTCAGCCACAAGACTAGGTCCGTCTGCAGGAGTTGCAGCAGACCCACCTGTTGCACTGTGAGCAGCAGCGGCAGTAGCAGAGCCACCGTCAAACTGGTACCCACAGCTGCTGTCACCTGCGCCAACGCATCCCTTCGACCCCGCCAAGGGCCACACGTGAATCACCCGGCTGAGCGTTGCGACGTCCCAGGGGCACCTCGCCTCCTCCACCAGCCACCGCACCGCCGCCAGGTCTCCCCGCGCCGCCGCCGCTCCGTATGTGGCCGGGTGTGCCGTGCAGCCCGCCGCCAGCAGACACGCAGCGGCGGGCACGCTGCCGAGCGAGCCGCAGCCGGCCGCGGCCACGAGTGCGGCGTGCGTGGGAGGCACGTGGCACTCCTGTAGCAGGTTGCGCATGGCACGCAGCCGCCCTTGGCCTGCCGCCGCCACCAGCGCGGCCTGCCCCACCTCCCTGCTGCTCGCAACATCGCCCTGCAGCCGGACTCCGCGCTGCTGCAGCCACACGAGGGGCTCCACACACCCACGCGCAAAGTCCTCACCCTGGTCAGGGACTTCAGGAGCTGCAGGATCAGCTGCAGCTGCTGCAGCAGCGGCCAGCTGGGCGTGGGCCGCTGCCGGCAGCTGTTCCAGCTGCAGGCCTCCCGCCGCCAGCACCCACTGCGCCACGCCCACGCCCACACCGCCTAGCGCCGCCGCCAGCACCTCTACCGTGCCGCAGGGGCACCCGCGGTCCCGCAGCCACCGCAGCAGCAGCAGGTTGCCCGCCTTGGCCGCAGCCGCCGCAGTCGCAGCACGCAAGCTGCACCGCCCCCCGCTGCTGCTGCTGTCCCCACTCCCACCGCCTGAGGACCCCTGCTCCAGCACCCAGGCAACCTTCTCCACTGCATCAGGCGCGAGGGAGCCAGCCGCCGCATCCAGCACCGCGTCGGTCAGCGACACGTGGCACCCGCCCGCCCGCTGGTTCCGGAGCAGCTCCCACGCGGCGTGCAGCGCGGGCAGGCCGCAGTGGCATGCGACGGCCTCCAGGGCACGTGCCCCATGCAGGGGCGTGCGGTGCTGCACCAGCCAGCGCAACAGGTGCGGGTGTCCTGCGGCCGCCGCCGCTGTGCCAGGCTCTGTCCCCGCCGCCTCCCAGCACAGTTGTGCGTAACGCTCGGGAGGCAGCTCCGTAAAAAGGCAGGGCTGCAGCAGCAGCCATGCCACTGACAGGTTGGTTCCGGAGCCGCTGGCGGCGGCGGTGCACAGCAGCAGCAGCTTCCGGCGGAAGGGAAGCGCAGGGAGGAGGTGCGAGTAGCTGTCGTGGGCCCATTCTGCGGCGTGGGAGGGCAGCGGCTGGCCGAGGTGTGCTGTGCGGTAGTGGACGGCTGAGAGGTGCGACCAGGCGTAGGTGCATACGCGTCTGGCGCTGCAGACTATTTCGTTCGGAGGGAGCAGCTTCAGCACTCGGACGAGCAGGTCGGGGGATAGCTCCTGATGGGTGTTCCAGGCCTCCTGCTCAACCGTGGTACTGTGGCCGCTGTTGCTGCTCTGTGTGACGCTGTCCCGAGCCAGCAGTGCCGAGTCTTCAACTGTGGGAGAACTATCTCTGTCTGCCATGCAACAGGACGTCTGGAAATTGTTCTCCAGCTGCATACGGACGGCGTGGCGATGGACCGACGGGCATCAGCCCTTCAAGAAGTTGCACCGCTTCGCCCCTGCCAGTTCAGTACTTATTGTTTGTCTGAATCACACCGAAAGAATGCATTTTCGGAACCGCCATGTGCCGCGTCGCAGCGTGAGCGTGACTGCGCTGAAGAATGGAAAAAGGGATATCAAGCTGTCCTATCATTTGAGATGGTACGTAAAAACATGTGCCAGACTCAGCTAAGTTAAGGGTTCCTGGTAGAGCGAAGCATCTGTCGGAGCCCGTCGGGAGTGCTCGGGAGGCTGCGACAACTCACGGCCGTTGCTGTTGCAAGTGGAGGCGTGGAGGCATGCGGTGGTGCTTTGACAATACAAGTGCGCTTAATAACTCTAGCCGCAACAGGGACGCAACGCTCTTGGCGTGTCTTCCATCTTTATCGTCTGCACGCAGCTTACGACACGTGCACGCCTAGGCACGTCTGCCTCGTACCATGCCCCTGCACCGCATCGGGCCAGCCTCTTGCCCAGCACCGGCACTGGTATTAGGCCTTACGAACAACATCACCATGACAGCATACGCGCACCCACACACAAACATGTGCACACGTCCTGCCTTGCGTACGGCGTTGCTCTCGGCAACCAACGGCACTGCAAAGCGTCTGCCATGTAACACGTGACTCGCCGGAAGTAACCCACAGAAGTATCACTCCCCCATCCCCGCCGCAAACGCCTTGCACTCCGCCTTGTGCCCGTCCCGCCAGTGCGCCCGCTGGCACTCCGCCCCGCAGTACCGCACCGCCCGGCACCCGCCGCACTGCTTCAGCCGCAGCGCCCATTCGCCCTCGCACCCAAAGTTGCCGCACCGCGGGTTGCCGCACACGTTTAGCCGCGGCAGAGCCCCGGTACGGCTCGGCGCCAGCACCAGCGGTGGCGGCAGGGGGCCTGGCAGTGCCGGCGAGGGCTGGGGCTGCGGCAGACCGGGGCCATCGGCCTTGCGCTCCTCCCTGTCTGGGGCATCAGCCGAAGAGGCGAACAACTGCAGCGGCTCCTCGTCCTCCGACGACAGCAGCGAATCCTCGTCCTCGGAAGCGGAAGGCGACTCGACGTCCTCGGAAACCAGCGTGTCACCAATGATCTGCAAAACCATGCCCAGCATCTCTGCTGCTCCCTGCTTTGGCGACGCTGGCGTGGGCGTGGGTTGCAGCGCGCCGGGGCCCACGGCCGTGTGCGTCGCCCGGAGCGGGGCAGCAGCCGAAGAGCCGACGGGCAGCAGCGGCTTCTTGTCCTCCAAACCCAACATGCCACCCATGATATCCAGCACCGCGTCAAGCATAGCCGCTGCGTGCTGCCCTGGCGGCGGCAGGCCGGGGCCATTGGTGGCCCTGCTGAGCAGCGCCGCAGCAGAAGAGCTGGAGGGCAGCGGCGGCGACTTACCCTCCGAGCTGTACAGGCCACTCATGCCCTGACACACCGTTTTCAGCGCTGCTGCTGTGCGCACCAGCGCCTCGGCGCTGCTTGCGCCCTGCCCCTCGGCGCTGGCCGCTGTCGTCGGGACCGACTGCAGCGGACCTGCCAGGCACCCGGCACACGTGTCGCCCTCGGCGTCCCCGGTGCTTGTGCTGCTAGCGGCGCCGCCATCGGCAGCTGTTGGTGGTGGTGCCAGCCAGCCGCGCACTCTGCCGCCGAGCGTCTGGTGGGAGGACAGCACGTCTACCAAGCGGTGGATGCCGATGCACAGCAGTTGCTTGGGCTCACAGCTTGCCGGCAGCGCTGCGGCCAGCGCGCACGATGCCGCCAGCAGACGGTGCGGCTGGCACGCCAGCAGTTGTGCGGCGGGAAGAGCCAGCGGGTAGCTGCACCAACCCTCCATGCACAACAGTAGCCCCTGCACCGCGTGCCCCACCATCTCCAGGTACTCTGCGTCAGAACTCGCCAACGGGTCGGCGGCCAGCTGCCACGCCAGCCCCGCTGCCAGATTGCTGGCCGCCCGTGCCGCTAGGGCCAGCGCCTCGTGCCCCTCGTCTACACACGCAGCGTCCGGGGCCTGACGTGTGGCGTCGGCAGCATCCCCGCCAACAACGCTCGCTGCCGCCTTCCGCGCCTCCCCGACCCTCTGGCCCATGTCCTCCTGAACATCCCGGAGTGCCACATGCATAAGAGCAAGTGTATTTCCTGCGGACGTCAGCACCTGCCGCACCTGCTGCTCCTGAAGCGCCCGCCCCTGCTCCTGTGGAAACCCTTGTGCCGGCCTTGACGCCGACACAGCCTCCAGCGCCCGGGTCAGCATGGCGGCTCGCTTGGAGAGCGTGAGCAGCAGAGCCAACGGGTCGGATGGCTCGCTGCCTCCCACGGCAGTGCTGAAGTTGCTGCCGCCGCCGCTACTGCTGCCGCCGCCGCTGCTGTAACCGAACGCGCTGCTGCCACCGCTGCTGCTGCCACCGCAGGTGCTGCTGCCGCCGCCGCTGCTGCTGCCACCGCTGCTGCTGCAGGTACCGGCCTCTGACAGACTGACAGTGTCTGTCGTGTCACCGGCTTCCGTGCATGGCAGGAGGCGCATCATCTTGAGCTTGATCAGCAGCCGGGCCCCCCAGGAGACTTTGGCCGCAAGGGTCGCAGCGCCTGCCTGGTCGCAGTCCTCCGCGCTGTACAGCAGGCGCAGGGCGTGGTCCAGGGAGGCGGCCAGGCCGCAGCGGGACAGGCGGCGGCGCACGTCGTCCTGAGTGGCGGCTGGGAGGAATAGGAAACCTGCAGGGGTACACAACCGGCAAGCTGTGACGATTCCGTGACATGAGGCACCCTGTAAGTATAGTACGAAGGTTGCTATGCAGTGCTGGTTGTCTTGTTGGCAGCGGTGCCGACAATGGCAGGTGCTCGTTGTCCAGGCTTGAACTGGCAGACACACTTACAGGCATTCATTTCCGACCATAGCAATTGCAGTAGCCAGAGCGTGTTGGCATGACTGTACGGTGCAGTAGCTGGGATGTGGCAATCAGCATGGAGAACGCTCATCTGTCCGTACTATCACGCACGATGTGGCGGAAGGCTGTTGCTCGCACCTACCCTGGTGATCGTAAAGGCTGTAGGACACCATGTCGTCCACAAGCGATGACAGCAGCCCGGGCGGTGCCGTCCCCTCCAGTGCCTGGGAGCAGACACAGGGGCATCTTACACTGCAATTTGTTTTGCTTACAAGCTCCGCAGTTGCAGGATGGCTGCAGCCGGGCGCAGCAGGCTAGCCCCCATACTGCAACCTTACCCTGGCAACTTCGACGGCAACCCACGCAGTGCTAGGCACAAGCTTATAGCCCTGGAGCATTAGATAGCATTCGTGCATGGCAGCCCAACCCGGCGACACACAAGGCTTTCCTCTCACCCAAGAGTTTATGGGGCTGAGCGGCAGTCCGCTAGGCTGGGTTGCGGGCAGTCGTCCCATGGCGGCAGCAACCGCATCGGACAGCACAGCGGCGGTCCACCCGGCCGCCTCCAGCCGGTACGGCACGGAGGCGTGAGCTGCGGGCGTGGAGAGCCCCGCCTGCCTTATGTGCACCAGTCCGAGGGACTGAACCTGCAGGGGGGAAGAGCAGTATCACGCACACGCTGTGCCAAGGCGCCTGAGCTGGTGCCCACTGCCCCCGCCTGTCCAGCTGACCTGTGAGGGTCTGCTGCTCTTCCGCAACCGCTTAGGGGGGCTTCAACTCTAAAGCAAGTTGGATCGCTGAGCTAGATCTACTCTTCATCAGCGGTCTGCAGTTGTAGAGAGTGCGAGAAGGAATCCTTACCGGACCTAAAGCAACCCACCTGTGCAGGTGCGTAAGACCATCCGGGCGCAGGCGCGTACGCCCCTCCCAGGCCCTTCCCGCGGTACAGCCGGCACAGCGCCTCCGCCGCACGCGCCGCCAGTCGTGCCGTGAGAACTGGCGGCGGAGCAGCGGGAACACCCGCCTCCCCCGCCAGTTCTGGGCTCGCTGTTCCCCACTCCCAGAAGGCTGCACTCACAATGCGGCAGTGGTATTCCTCAAGCCACCCCGCCGTCCGCCTGCGTTCAGCTTCACCAGCCTGGCCGGGGGCTAGCCCCAGGAGCTGCCCCTGCCGCGCCTCCTCCCGGGCAAACCACCACGCCCCGCTACCGCCCTCCCAGCCGTCCGCCTGGTTCACACCCGGCCCCTGGTGCTGCAGCCCCTGCCCCTTGTCCCCGTCCCCCAGCTCCGCCGCCATCCCCGCGTGCGCCGCTAGCTGGTCCAGCAGCGCCACCTGCAGCCGCCGCACGGCTGCATGCCGAGTGGCACGCAGCAGAGCGCAGGCCAGGCGCCGGCCCTCGGGCCCTCTAAGCGCCTCCACACTTCGCCGGTTGGTGCCTATTCTCATCAAGGCCTGGGCCGCATCGTGGGAAGCCAGGTGCACGTCGCGGCACAAGTTGTCGGAAATCATTTTTGCTTCCCCCTGTATGGCCATGGCGTTCGGGGTGTTGAGGATGGCGGCCGCTGCCACTGCCAGCAGGTCGGACGCGGCCAGCGAGTCGGCGAGCTGCGAGGCCGCCTGCGGGATCTTGGGCCCAGTGCGGCCTCCAAGGGTCAGCAACGTGTCGCCGAGGCGGTGGAGGAGTAGCTGAGCCATGAATGACGCGTAGCGGCTAGTTGCAGCAGCATTCAGGCCTGTCAGCATGTACTGATGCTGCGTCACAGGGTCCATGTCGAACACGCAGCTGTTGATCTGCTTGACCGGATACTTGGCGGCAGGCACACCCTGTGCATCTGCTGCTGCGCGCACGTACGCAGCGGTGGCGGCCATGCCCCTGGACGCTTCCACGACGGCCTTCATGAAGCTCCGCTGTGCCATGGCCGACAGGGCCTTCTGCCCCAGGTCCTGGCCGGACTTGCTGCTTCCGCCCATCACCCCGCCAATCATGAAGCAGGCTTGGCTGAGTAACATGAAGGCGGTGTGGCCAGCGTAGCTGACGTGGGCGGCTGCAACCTGCCTGTGTGGGTATGTGAAAACAACAAGGCTTTAGCAACAGGAGCTGCTTGCATTTTCCATGTATGGGGGTGTGAATGAGTACGCTGTCCGGTCGGCAGGGCTGTTTACACAGAAGCTTACTCAGCCTCCACAAATCCTGAACACAAGTGCATCAAAACCTGCAAGGCCTGTGTACAAGCAAGCGTAGAGACTCAGCAAACTGTAACACCTATCTAACTGTAACAACCCATCGCACCTGGCCGTAGCGCTTTCGGAGCTACATGCCGCGGTATCGGCACGCTCTCGGACGGTGATCAGGAGGAGCTCCACCCGAAAGAACAGTTTCCTCTCCAGGTGTGCGCTGAGCCACGCTCTGGCACAAGCTGCCTTCTCATCGTTACTACCTTTGCTCATGCGGGCATCCAGTCGCTGCCAGATGTCATTCGTTGCACGAAAGCTTTCATAAAACGCATAGCCCGGATGTTTCTTCTGGGGTCCTGCAATTACGCGGTCCTGCTCTAGCCCATTATTGGTGCATCGGCGCTCAAAAGACTTGCCTACGTCGCCGAAGCTCATTTTGTTATAGCGCTGTCATACTTGCACTTGGTGGAAATGGAGTAAGGCTAACCTGGAACGCTACAGGCTACACCCAAAGTACGGCCCAAATTGGGGGTGGGGCTCCCCTGATTACACCCTGGGCTTTGCCCTGATGTACCGTTAGTGAGCAGTGTGCGCTTTGCATCTTGAGACTCGTCTCTGAAATCAAGCGGAACGGTGGATTCATAGCCCAAACGAGCGCTAGGGTATTTCTTTGCGACGGCCGAAGATTAAAATAGGCACGCTAAAAAAAGAGCGGCCACGTGCCCTGCCGGCAGGCCCCTGGCTCCATAAGCGTGCAAGCACACAGCATATCACTCTCCTCATACCTACACCTACAAGTACACACACATCGCTGCCGTCGTCAACTATACTCAACCGCTCAGCTGTACTCAGCCCCGAAATCAGGTTAACCCCACGGTTTCACCCCCCTAACAACGGCGCCACTCGGTCCAACGGCAGCGAACCGGTCTGTGCCGGTTGGGCCGCTGTGCGACAACATGCAGTAGCAACTCCTGGTCCGCCGTCCGCCACATGGCCCTTCACCGACGTGCCGGGCATGGCACGAGTCACCTGCAGGCGCACGCTGCCTCCCATGCCAAACGCTACGCCACGCCACGCCACGATACACCACTCGTCGCTTGCCAACACGGGAGTCGCCTGCTGGCTACGCAGACCGTGTTCACCGACAGCCATACCCTGCAAACCCCTCTAATGCCCGCCTTACGCCCACGTCCTTTTCAGCGACTGCGGCCTCAATTGGGGCAGGCACTGTTGTGTGCACCGCACCCCTAGCAGCATACGCTTCTCCAGGTTTTCCACGCCGCCCAGGAGTTGTAAACACCACAGCTCAGGCTTCCGTTGCCGTACCGTACCTCCACTACATCCAGATAGACAGAGGTCGCACCTCTGAACCGCCCGCCGCAACGACCGCGCGCAGCTCGTCAGTTGGCAATCCACTTTGCGTTCATGCACTTGGCTGCGAAGCCGAAAAGGTCGGCGTTCTCGTCAATGACCTGTCGGGGAGACAGAAGGGGTGGGGGCCACAGAGAGGAGCACACGTACCGTAAGGCCCTGTTGTCTACTTGCAGGTGCCGTGCCTTCCGAGTCGATACGCCGTACGCCATACGCCGTAGGCCGTCCTCCCCCTAAGCCACGGGCGAACCCTCGTGAGAAATGTAGCGACATGCTGGCCTGCCATGAGTACCAATGCGCGCCCTTAGACCTGTGAAGTTTAGACCTGTGACGACCGGTATCTACTACATTTCGCGCCGAAGACGTAACATGGAAGGATGAGCACGTGGTGGTAACTAGCCCAAGCTGGAGCCTCAGCGTGACAGCGGCCTATGGCAGTACCACGCACCCCACCTCCTCGCCGCCCCTCACCTTGTCCGTGGGCTTGCCCGCGCCGTGCCCCGCCTTGACCTCCACCCGCACCAGCAGCGG
>VFQN01008671.1_pt1 | contig 10165 bp, 8 predicted proteins | sample 3512371 | NCBI WGS metagenome assembly VFQN01 (sample SAMN10412370, study PRJNA504923) | tailings metagenome | isolation source: Replicate 2 from Balatoc abandoned mine | place: Philippines: Itogon, Benguet | collected 2017-08-28 | reverse complement strand
ACCGGCATCGACCTCGTCGAGGAGATGATACGCGTCGCGGCCGGCGAGAAGCTGACGATCGCGCAGGAAGACGTCACGCTGAACGGCTGGGCGATCGAGAGCCGCCTCTATGCCGAGGACCCCTATCGCAACTTCCTTCCCTCGATCGGTCGCCTGTCGCGCTATCGTCCGCCGGAGCAGGGCACGCAGGCCGACGGCACGCTGATCCGCAACGATACCGGCGTCTTCGAGGGCGGCGAGATCTCGATGTACTACGATCCGATGATCGCCAAGCTCTGCACCTGGGCTCCCGATCGACTTGCCGCCGTCGACGCGATGTCTGCAGCACTCGACGATTTCGAGGTTGAGGGCATCGGCCACAATCTGCCCTTCCTGTCGGCCGTGATGGAGCATCCGCGCTTCCGCGAAGGCCGGCTGACGACAGCCTTTATCGCCGAGGAATGGCCGGATGGGTTTGCTGGCGTCCCTGCATCGGACGCCGATCTGCGCACGCTTGCTGCGGTCGCCGCCCTGGTCAACTGGCGCATCCAGAAGCGTGCCGTCCTGATCTCCGGCGCGATGGACAACCACCGCCGCAGCGTCGGGCGCGAATGGGTCGTGAAGCTGAACGGCGCGTCCTTCGACTGCTACCTGCGCGAGGAAGGCGGCAAGCTGCTCGTGTCTTTCGGCGAGGACAGGGCGACGGCGGTCGCAAGCGATTGGCTGCCGGGCCGAACCCACGCGCGTTTCACGATCGATGGCGAGACGATCGGCGTGAAGGTGTCGATGGTCGGTTCCGCCTACCGACTGCGCTGGAAGGGCATCGACCTCAAGGCCCATGTGCGCACGCCGCGCGTGGCGCAGCTTGCCCGCCTGATGCCGGAAAAGCTTCCGCCGGACACCTCCAAGATGCTGCTCTGCCCGATGCCGGGCGTCGTCACCGCGATCCACGTCAAGGAAGGCGACACGGTCGAGGACGGCCAGCCGCTCGCTGTCGTGGAGGCGATGAAGATGGAAAACGTCCTGCGCGCCGAACGCCGCGGCACGGTGAAGAAGGTCGCCGTCGAGGCCGGGTCGAGCCTGGCGGTCGACGAGATGATCCTGGAGTTCGAGTGATGGCGCGCGCCGCAGCTTCAGAAGCCGACCGGAGGGCAGGCCGATGACCGATCCCGATCTCGCCAAATGGCGCGCGCTGGCCGAGAAGGAAGTAAAGGCCGATCCGGCCGAGAAGCTCACCTGGCAGACGCCTGAAGGCATTGCGGTGAAGCCGCTCTACACGGCCGACGACGTCGATGGCCTCGGCCACGTCCACTCGCTGCCGGGCATGAAGCCGTTCCTGCGCGGGCCCCGCGCCACCATGTATACCGGCCGCCCCTGGACGATCCGGCAATATGCCGGCTTCTCGACCGCCGAGGAGTCCAACGCCTTCTACCGCAAGGCGCTGGCTGCGGGCCAGCAGGGCGTCTCGGTCGCCTTCGACCTTGCCACCCATCGCGGCTACGACAGCGACCATCCGCGCGTCGAGGGCGACGTCGGCAAGGCCGGCGTCGCGATCGACTCGGTCGAGGACATGAAGATCCTCTTCGACGGCATCCCGCTCGGCGACATCTCCGTGTCGATGACGATGAACGGCGCCGTCATTCCGATCCTCGCCAATTTCATCGTGGCGGGCGAGGAGCAGGGCGTCTCGCGCGCGGCCCTTTCCGGGACCATCCAGAACGACATCCTCAAGGAGTTCATGGTCCGCAACACCTACATCTATCCGCCCGAGCCCTCGATGCGGATTGTTGCCGACATCATCGCGTACACGGCCAACGAGATGCCGAAGTTCAACTCGATCTCGATTTCCGGCTATCACATGCAGGAAGCCGGGGCGACGCTGGTGCAGGAGCTTGCCTTCACGCTCGCCGATGGGCGCGAATATGTTCGAGCCGCGCTGAAGAAGGGCCTCGACGTCGACGCCTTCGCGGGTCGCCTGTCGTTCTTCTTCGCCATCGGCATGAATTTCTTCATGGAGGCCGCCAAGCTGCGCGCCGCGCGCCTGCTTTGGACGCGCATTATGGAGGAATTCGAGCCGAAGAAAGCCTCGTCGCTGATGCTGCGCACGCACTGCCAGACGTCAGGCGTGTCGCTGCAGGAACAGGACCCGTACAACAACATCGTGCGCACCGCCTATGAGGCGATGGCCGCGGTGCTGGGCGGCACACAGTCGCTGCATACGAATTCCTTCGACGAGGCGATCGCGTTGCCGACGGAGTTCTCGTCCCGCATCGCGCGCAACACGCAGCTGATCCTCCAGCACGAGACCGGCGTCACCAAGGTCGTGGATCCGTTGGCCGGCTCCTATTACGTCGAAAGCCTCACCAACGAGTTGGCCGAGAAGGCCTGGACCCTGATCGAAGAGATCGAGGCGATGGGCGGCATGACCAAGGCCGTCAATGACGGCCTGCCCAAGCGCCTGATCGAGGAAGCCGCGACCCGTCGTCAGGCCGCTGTCGATCGCGGCGACGAAGTGATCGTCGGCGTCAACAAGTACCGGCTGGAAACCGAGAGCGAGATCGAAATCCTCGCGATCGACAACAAGGCCGTGCGCGAGGCGCAGGTGAAGCGCCTGGAGCGTATCCGCCGCCAGCGCGATCCCAGGAAGGTCGAGGCTGCACTTGCCCGGCTCGAAACCGTGGCGAACACCGGCGAGGGCAACATTCTCGAGGTCGCCGTCGAAGCTGCGCGTGTCCGCGCAACGGTCGGCGAGATTTCGGACGCGTTGCGCCGCGCCTTTGGCGACCATGCCGCCGTGCCCGAAGTGGTACGCGACGTCTATGGTCCGGCCTATGACGACGAGCCGGAATACGCGACGCTCGTGAACCGCCTGACGGACTTCGCAGAGGCGCTCGGCAACAAGCCGCGCATTCTCGTGGCCAAGCTCGGACAGGACGGGCACGACCGCGGTGCCAAGGTGATTGCATCCGCGTTTGGCGACATCGGCTTCGAAGTCATTGCCGGGCCGCTGTTCCAGACGCCGGAGGAAGCAGCCAGCCTTGCGGTGGAGAAGAAGGTCCACGTCGTCGGCATGTCGTCGCTTGCCGCAGGGCACCGCACGCTTGCACCACAACTCGTTGAGGCTCTCAAGGCGCAAGGGGCTGACAACGTCATCGTCGTCGTCGGCGGCGTCATCCCGCGCCAGGACTACCAGTTCCTGCTCGACAGCGGCGTATCGGCCGTCTTCGGCCCCGGGACCAACGTGCTCGATGCCGCCCGCGCGGTGATCGACCTGATGGAAGGCCGGCGCCGCAACGAGCCCTGAGGGCAAAAAAGAGGCGGGGCCGAAGCCCCGCCAGTCGCACCCCCGCGTCGCCGGACGCAGCTCGGAAAAGGTTTAGGAAACAAGCAGCGGGTCGAACGCCTCGACGAACAGCGTCGCCGCGCAGGTCGACGGTTCGAAGGTGCCGACCCAGATGTCGTACTGCCCGGACGATCCGCCCTCGATCGTCAACATGGGGTCGGGCCCGCCCTCGAAATCATCCGCATAGTGCCAGGAGCCGTCGGCGGCGTTCACCAGGATCATCGTGTCGCACGCGCCGAGTACGAAGAGGTCGAGCCCCAGATGCTCGGTGCCTGAAAGCGTGAGCGTGACATCCGGCTTCCTGGCGACGAACCCGACACCCGGGAGCGCGCTGCAATCCATCAGGTCGAGTTCACCGCCCGCCGTCAGCTCGAGCACCAGCGGATTGGAAATCAGCTCGTGCGCAAGCAGCTGCTCGCTCGTCTGACGCACTTCGAAAGCCGGGCACGACGCGGCGCCGACAGCGCTGTTCTGGATGTTGGCAGCCTGCGCGAAACCCGAGGCCGTCGTCGAGACTGCGAGAGAAACCGCTGCAAGAAGATGTGCGCTGCGCATGTGTCCCACTCCGGTGCCGGCTCCAATCGCGCCGTTCGAGCATGAGACGCCGGCCGGGGATTGATCCTTGGGGTGGGCTCGCGAAAAATTTTGCGGCCGCCGGTTTGGCAGGAACGGGCGATGGTCTATCGATGCAGCATGAAGCTCTTTGACATGGACCACGCCTGGTTCCGCCCCCTTTGGGTGCGCCTGCTGATCGTCACGGTTGCCGCTGGCTGGGCAGCGTTCGAGGCGAGCATGGGAGAAACCGTCTGGGCCGTCATCTTCGGCGCCATCGCGGCCTATGGCGTCTGGTCGTTTTTCATCGACCCCGAAGCGCGTAGGAAGCGGCGAGGGGACTAGCTGCGTCCTTCGAGGCTCGGCTACGCCGAGCACCTCAGGATGAGGAAGGGTGGTGCGTGACCCCGTTTCGCAAAACGGCAGACCCAATGATCATTGGACGAGGCGCTCACCTCCCTCATCCTGAGGTGCGAGCAAAGCGAGCCTCGAAGGACACACCCCGAGGCTCGCCCTGACGTCAAATGTCGAACTGGTAGGTCGCCGGTACCCAGCGATAGCCCGTGTCCAGCTTCTCGACGAAGCCCATGGACGGGAAGGGCATGTGATAGCCGATGAAAGGGATGCGGTCGGCCGCGATCATGTCGAAGACGCGCTTGCGGGTTTCGGCGGCTGCGGCCTTGTCCATGTCGAAGGCGACTTCCCAGTCCGGGCGACGCAGCGACACGATGTAGTGGTTGGCGATGTCGCCCGTCAGCATCACCTGCTGGCCGTCGCTCTCGATGCGATAGGCGAGGTGGCCGGGCGTGTGGCCGAAGGTCTCGACCGCCGTGATGCCGGGCACCACTTCCGAGCCCTCCGAGAGGAAGGTCGCGTTCTCGGCAAGCGGCACGACGACATTGCGCACGGCATTGGCCGCATTTTCCGTCGGGCCTGACAGGCGCTCTTCGGCAGTCCAGAAGTCATACTCGGCCTGGCCCATCACGTAGCGTGCGTTCGGGAAGGCGGGCGCGCCGTCTTCCATAAGGCCGCCAATGTGGTCGCCGTGGAAATGCGTGAGCACCACGATGGTGACGTCTTCCGGCGCATGGCCGGCCGCCTGCAGCCGCTCGCGCATCTGGCCGAGCCCGTTGCCGCGTCCGTTTGCGCCCAGCCCGGTGTCGAACAGGACCAGTTCTGAACCCGCGCGCACCAGCGTCGGCGTGAAGCCGTTCACGAACCGGTTGGTCGGCAGGAAGTTTTCCTCGAGAAGCTCGGCAACCGCTGCGGCGTCCTGATCGGCACCGAAGGTCGGGTGCGGACCATCACCGGGGCGACCGCCGTCGAACAGCGTCGTGACCTCGAAGCTGCCGATGCCGAAACGGCGGTAGCCGGGAATCGCTGGCGCCATGTCGTCATCCTGTGCGTAGGCTGCGCGGACCATGATCTGCGGTGCTGCAAGAGCCGCAGCGCCCACGGCGCTGAGCTTGAAGAGCGAACGTCTGCTGGCGCGAAGCGTCATCGGGGTGTCTCCTGGCGTTGATTGCGGATAACGCCCCACATGGCAAGGTGGACGGCAGAGACAACCGTCTCACGCCATTGTTATCCTGTTATGCAGCTTCAGGTGGCAGGCTCGGCCGATTGTCGCGCCCGGACGCTTCGTGCTAGCAGCCGCCCATGCCCATCCCCGACCTGCCGGCGGCCGCGATGTCCGTGCCCATGGATACGCTCGCTTGAACCGGACCATCCCGCTCATCCTTGCCGTCGCGCTGTTCATGGAGAACATGGACTCGACCGTCATTGCGACGTCGTTGCCGGCGATCGCGGCCGACATCGGCACGAGCCCGATCACGCTGAAACTGGCGCTGACCTCCTACTTCGTCGCCCTCGCCATTTTCATTCCGATCAGCGGCTGGATGGCCGACCGCTACGGCGCCAAGCGCATCTTCCGCGCCGCGATCGGCGTCTTCGTGATCGGCTCCATCGCCTGCGCCGTGGCCGGCTCGCTGACCGAATTCGTCATCTCGCGCTTCCTGCAGGGCATGGGCGGCGCGATGATGACGCCCGTCGCGCGCCTCGTCCTCGTACGCTCGACGCCGCGTGCTCGGCTGGTCCAGGCAATGGCGTGGCTCACGATTCCAGGGCTGATTGGGCCGCTAGTCGGCCCGCCGGTCGGCGGCTTCATCACCACCTTCTTCACCTGGCACTGGATCTTCCTGATCAACGTGCCGATCGGGCTTCTGGGCATCTGGCTCACCGGCCGGGTGCTGCCGGAACTCGAAAGCATGCCCGCCGGCCGGCTCGACACGGCGGGCTTCCTGTTGTCAGGCGTTGCCGCCGCCGGCGTCGTCTTCGGCCTCTCCGTCATTTCCATGCCGGCGCTACCGCCGCTCGTCGGCGTGGCGACGCTGCTTATCGGCTTTGCAGCGGCCTATGGCTACGTGCTGCACGCGCGGCGGGTCGACCGTCCGCTCCTCAATCTCGGGCTGATGGCGAACCCGGCCTTGCGCGCGGCCGTCATCTCCGGCTCGATCTTCCGCATTGGCGTCGGCGCCGTACCGTTCCTGCTTCCCCTGATGTTCCAGGTCGGCTTCGGCCTGTCGCCCTTCCAGTCCGGGATGCTGACCTTCGCCTCGGCCTTCGGAGCGATCGCGATGAAGTTCGTCGCGAGCACGGCGCTGAAAAATCTCGGCTTCCGCTCGGTCCTGATCCTCGCATCGCTCATTGGCGGCGCGCTGATCGGCGTCAATGCGCTCTTTCAGCCTGACACGCCTTATGCGCTGATCATCGCGGTGCTGATCGCGTCCGGCCTGATGCGCTCGCTCTTCTTCACCAGCGTCAACGCGCTCGTCTTCGCCGAAATCCGCAACGAGGAGGCAGGAGAGGCGAGCGCCATATCGGCCGTCGCCCAGCAGATTTCGATCGCGCTCGGCGTCGCCGTAGCCGGCCTGATCCTCGAACTGCACGGCGTGGCGACGGGCGAGCCGATCGGGCTCTCGTCCTTCGTGATCGCCTTCCCGATCATCGCCGGCCTGACCATGCTGGCGGCAATCCCGCTTCTCCGGCTGCCGCCGACGACGGGCAGTGCCGTCTCCGGCCACCGGCAGGCGCAGATGCGGCCGGAGGTCGTGGAGTAAGGCCTAGGCCGCCGCCTCGTCGCCTTCGGGAGCGGCGCGGCCCTTGAAGCCCTTGGCGAGGATATAGAGCTCGACCGATTCATCGCGCGAAGCCGGCGGCTTCACGTGATGCACCGACTGGAAGTTGCGCTTCAGGAGATCGAGCAGCGCGTTCTCCGTCCCGCCTTGGAACGTCTTCGCCACGAAATGCCCGCCCGGCTTGAGCACCGCGATCGCAAAATCAGCCGCAATCTCGCAAAGATGCATCGTGCGGATATGGTCCGTGCGGCGATGGCCTGTCGTAGGCGCGGCCATGTCGGAGAGCACGATGTCCGGTTCGTCGCCAAGCGTCTCGATGAGCCGCTTCGGCGCGTCGTCGTCGGTAAAATCCATCTGCAGGACCGTGGCGCCGGGCACCGCATCCATCTCCAGATAGTCGATGCCGACCACAGTCGGTGCTTCGACGGGCGACTTTACCTTCGCCGCCGCAATCTGGCACCAGCCGCCGGGTGCGGCACCGAGATCGATCACCTTCAGGCCGGGCTTGAGCAGCTTGTAGCGCTCGTCGATCTCGGCCAGCTTGAAGGCCGCGCGTGAGCGATATCCCGCCGCCTTCGCCTTGTGGACGTAGGGATCGTTCATGTGCCGTTCGAGCCAGCGTCGCGACGAGTTCTTCAGCCCGCTCTTCTTCTTGATGCGGGTCTTCAGGACCCGCTCGCCGCCGCCGGGACCCTTGCCGGGCTTCTTCATGAAGGTCTTGCTCCCCGCCTGCGGCTGCGCCGCCACGCACCATCATCCGCCATCAATTCCGACAGCATGCCTTCGCGCAGGCCCCGATCGGCAACGCGCAGCCGCTCCGACGGCCAGTGGCGCCGGATCGCCTCGAGGATCGCACAGCCGGCCAGTACTAGGTCCGCGCGGTCCGCCCCAATGCACGGATTGGCGACGCGCGCCGCAAAATCCCACGACAGAAGCCGCGCCACCATGGCGTCGACATTGGCCGAATCCATCCAGAGCCCGTCGACGCGCCGGCGGTCGTAGCGCTCGAGTTCGAGATGGACACCGGCAAGCGTCGTCACCGTGCCTGACGTGCCGAGCAGGTGGAAGCTGGCACGACCGGCCAGGTGCTTCAGCCTGTCGCGACCGGGAAACGCATCGAGCATGCCGCTGACGTGATCGACCATGGCGCCGAAGATCTCGGGCGTGACGTCGCGGCCGCCGAACTTCTCGGCCAGCGACACGACGCCGATCGGCAGCGAAGTCCAGGCGACGATGTGGTTGGCAAGCCGCGGCGTGCGCTGGCGCGTCAGGTCCACCAGCGCGATCTCCGACGAGCCACCGCCGATATCGAACAGCACGAGGCCTTCCGTCTCCCGCTCGACCAGTGTTCCGCAACCGGATACGGCCAGCCGCGCCTCGGTCTCGCGATCGATGATCTCGAGCTGCAGGCCCGTCCGCTCCTGGACCCGGTCGAGGAATTCCTGCCCGTTTTCGGCCGATCGGCAGGCCTCCGTCGCGATCAGCCGCGCCCGGTCGATCCGCCGCTGGCCGAGCTTGGTCGCGCAGACCGCGAGCGCATCGACAGCCCGGTTCATCGCGGCGTCGGACAGTCGTCCCGAACTCGTTAGCCCTTCGCCAAGCCGCACGATGCGCGAAAACGCATCGATGACCCGGAACTGCCCCGGCCGTGTCGGCACCGCCACGAGCAGCCGGCAATTGTTCGTGCCGAGATCGAGCGCGGCGTAGACGGGCAAATCGGAGGGGCGCACGAGGTGGGACTGGCCATTGGCAGGATGCGGCCGAGACGGACGGGCATCGTCTGCAAAGGAACGATGAGCAGGCGCTCGGTTGTGCGCATCAGCCTTCGTCGCCTCGCCTTTTGCCCCAAAGCCCGGCGCAATAGGCGTGCTGTCCGAACCTTGCGACGCATGGACCGGACGGGCTGCCGTAGAGCCTGCGCGCCGGTCTTCTGGCGCAGACAGGCCGTCCGATGCACGGTTTGTCTGCGCAATTTGCTGCTGCTGCGTCGCCTCCTCCGCGTCGTCTGATGCGCTGTTTCGGCTCGAGCCTCTCCGCTCGTGCCAATCCGCCCCATCAGCAGGTGCAGGGTCGTCGGTTATCTCCTCCGCCGGACCGTGCGGCCGCGCGCGATCGGGACGCAGTGCTGTACCAGCGCCAGGCCCGTCACCGCTCGGCCTGCCCTCAGTCCAAACGGATCGGTGCATATCCCCGGGCGCGCCCCGACCGCCCACCGCCGCATCCGCCGCAGCGTCTTCACGCCCGCTTGGGCCAGCGCTGCCGGCAGCACCGTCTCGCGCCCGCGGTGGAAAACCTGTGCCTGAAGAAAAGCTCGTGCCACGCTCTAACCCATGATGGCCGGGCCGGAGAGTTTCGGTGTCGTGATCGCTGTCACCAGCGGCGCCGGGGAGGGCGGGTGGACGGCCTGCCGCGCCCTGTGCAAAAACCTTGCGCCCGCGCTTGCGCCGACGCCTGCGGGGTTTCTTGTCACCAGGTTGTGCGGCAGCGGCGCCCTGCGGCGGCGCCGTCCACGCGGGCCCTCTTTGACCTGCGCCTTTCGGTGCACCTCGCTCTGCGGGCGACGCCTGGTCGCCCTTCTCGCGCGATACCCCGCCGCCGGGCGCATCCGCGCCTTCATGGGGGTCCTTCACGTCATGTCCTTCTGCCCCGCGCGCACCATATCGGGCAGCAGCTTGGGCGCTTTTCTTTGCGTTGATCCAACTCTATCAGCCGTTGCGCATTTGACCAAGGCCAACCTGCGCCGGCTGACGACCGCCCCGAAGCGCTTCAATCGCCGGCCGCGCAGCGTTCTCCATGCCGCCACGTCGCCACCATTTTGCGACACACCCTTGACTAACGCGCCCGCTTGAACGAAAAGCAGGCCCGCACCGACCGGGGCCACCCTCGGCGCCTGTTGGGGAATAGGTTAACGGTAGACCCACGGACTCTGACTCCGTTAGTCCTGGTTCGAATCCAGGTTCCCCAGCCAGTTCTCTTCAAGCTATTGTAGTCGTATGGGCTTTGGAGCCAACGCGCTCCGGGTGGCTGCCCGCCCAGTAGGTGCTTGATGACCAGCCTGGTGATTACCGTCCTGGCGGCCGCGCGACGGCTGCTTGGGGTGCGTTCAGCCAATTCGGGTTTGATTGCTGGCGGACGATGAATGCGCCCGTCACACGTC
>VFQN01008670.1_pt1 | contig 10166 bp, 3 predicted proteins | sample 3512371 | NCBI WGS metagenome assembly VFQN01 (sample SAMN10412370, study PRJNA504923) | tailings metagenome | isolation source: Replicate 2 from Balatoc abandoned mine | place: Philippines: Itogon, Benguet | collected 2017-08-28 | reverse complement strand
CGAGGCTGTCCCTTCTCCGTAATGCGGAATGTAAACCAGATGATCAGAGATCTGGCGTTGGTATTTATTCAGTCCTGTGCCTTCATTACCTGGCATTATCGCGATGTTATCAGGTAATTGGAACTCGAGTAAATTCACAGACTCCTGACAAATTTCAATTCCTACAATTGATACATGCTCTTTTGTCATCAATTCTTTGAGTAGATTCAAACTCTCGAGCCAAGTCAAACCATGTCTGAATTCTTCGGGTAATGAATTGTAGAGATTTATCCCACCAACCATGATCGGACAAAAGTCATATGCTCTAGCTGCATTCACTAGATTCATAACATTATGCTTCTTCGATACATTTGCAATAATCAAGTATCTCTTGGAAGATTTTTGAACCTCTTCCATCATCTCTCCACTCAATCACACACCTCTCGTTATAGCAGAATACTTTCGATTGAGCAGTAGATAATAAGGTCTTCATTCTGAAATCGTCAGAAGTTTTTGAAAAACGTTTCAGAAGTTAGTAGAGGATTTATATCACATGATTTTGAGCAGTCATGAAGAACGCAACGATTGAGAAGTCTTCTTACTCTCGTAGTATTACTCAATTAATGAGGGATGCGACAAACCCGGATCCTGTTGTTCTCCTTCGTTCTATACAAAACGAAAACATTGTGGCAACTTTATTTCAAAAGGATGAGAAAGGGCGAACAGCACTTGATTGGGCGAGATTAACAAGAAATTATCAAGCAATAACAGTTCTATTAAATTTAATGTCAACTCAAATCAATAATGCACGAGTTAATTCGATCAATACATTTGATAAGTTGGAAAATCTCCTTCGTTTGACGAATGAAGCCCAAGGAATTCAGTTACAAGAAGCAATAAAACTTCGAAATGTGAGTTTAGCGTTGAAGATTCTTTTAGAAAACAAATTAGTGCGAGAGGAAGTTGAAGCTTTAGGTGAGGTCTTCTTTGCTGATTGGGTTGGGAAGGTGGGATACTCTCCTCTCATCCTCGCTGCGGGTATGAATATGAAGGATGTAGTTCGAGAATTAGTCAACCTTCGAGCTCCCTTAGACCATGCTAATCGTTATGGTCACACTGCTTTGACTATAGCGGCAAATGCAGGAAATGCGGATGTTGTGTATTTTCTTCTTCACAATGGAGCAAATGTTTATCATAAAACCTCAGAACATCGAACTGCACTGCATTATGCATGCCAATATGCGAAAGCAAAGGTCGTGAAAGTGATCTTTGATCATGTACTAGAGAGATTCGCAGTATTCCGAAATGACTCGCATTCTTTGACAGAATTTGACTACACTCGTTGGACCACGTATGCGAATATGGTTGATTCCTTGCTTATTGCGAGAGATAATGATGGAAAGACTGCCTTAGAGCTTTTGCCAACGAAATTAGATGATATGTATCGAATTGAGAGGAGACTGAAGTTATCTGGCGGAACAGGATTAAAACCATTAGATCAACGAAGAAAAGATGCTCGAAGCTTAGATATGAATACTTCATATGTCGACATGGATATTAATAGCGACTTTAATGACGAAGAAGAAGATAAAGTGGATCAAATGTCAGTCAGTACACCCATTCGTCATGATGAAAATCATGTTCAACAAGACGAAATGTCGGAAATGTCATCCATCCAATCTTCCTCCAAATTCAGCTTTCCTGAATGGTCTCATAACACGGATGACCAACAGGTTATAGAGTTTCATAATATAGAAGATGTATTTTCTTTAAAAACATCAATGCCACTCGAGAATGAGGTTGCTTATATCAAACAACAATTTGAAAAAGTGAAAGACCGTGTTATTCAGTGGTTAGTCAATGCCGACAAGGAACAGGCACTCGTTCAACTTATCCCATGTCCTTTAAATTGTGGAACATCCTGTAAAGTTGAAGATCTGTCCAACCATGTTCGCGACGAATGTTTGTTGAGAATTTTGCAGTGCTCTTTGTGTCACCAGATTATTCAATATCGAAACGTTAAAGATCATGACTTGAATCATTGTGTAAAGAGAACAATTACTTGTGAACAATGTTTCCACCAATTCCCTGCAGAGACATTAGAAAGGCATTTAAAACTATCTTGTAAGCGAAGGATTGTTCGATGTCGACAGCTATGTGATTTAGCAATGCCTTACGACGAACGAGATGTACATGAACAACTCCACTGTAAGAATCGAAAGATAAAATGTGATCAGTGTCATCAAGAGATGCTTGCAGACGAGTACGCACAACATCTGTTGAATAGTTGTCCAGAACGCATGATTCGCTGCTCTATCGGATGCGGAGAGAGCTTCAAGGCCAAAGACATTCAAGATCATGAAGAAAATATCTGTCAACGACATTGCCGTTGGGATGGATGTAGCAGAAAAATTGGACCACCTGCAATTTTATCCTATCATGAACAATATGAATGTCCGGAGAAGCCTGCGCTATGTTGCTACTCATGTGGAATATCTGATCTCAAGATAGCCTGGAAATTAGAACATGAGGAGACTTGTTGTCCTTGTAGGCCCATCTTTTGCGAAAACGGGTGCAGCGAAGTTCTCTCTGCAAACTCTCTCGACCAACACGTGGATCTATTTAATGGAGATTGTACGGAGCGAGCGGTGATCTGTCCATTTGATTTAATAGGATGGAAGATACTCTTGGAAGACGAAAATCTATTGGAAGGCTTAATTCTTAAGTATGAAAGACGATTTACTCATCCTATCGACGATCGATTCAGTATCGATGAAGTCTATATCAAGACTCCCAAAGGAAGTAAATGGTATAATGTTTGGAAGACAAAATTTACTTTACTCTCAAAGCAGTCTTCTTCAGCATCATTATCGTCCTTTGTCCCCAGCTCCTCTCAACCACCCTTACTTTCCCAACCTTTTACTTCCATTTCGCAGTATTTATCATGCTCTTGGGTTATTCGATCGAATCTTCGAAGGCATTTAGAGCAAGAATGTCCTAATAGAGCTGTCTACGTCAAAGGAAATTTCCAAAGTGCTTCCGAATCAACACTAGCCATTACAAATGGATCCACAGAAATATACTCCTTCCCTGGTCAACGAACTGATCTCCAATCTGCTTTCGAGGTGAGTCAAAATCATGCTTTAGCGGATGATTACTATCAATATTTGCAAAATCCTGATGATCGTGCGTGTGAGCATTGTGGTAAAATTTTATTGAAAAGCAAGTATCAAGAGCATTTAGAAGACGAATGTGAGTTAGTCGATTTATTTTGTCCAATTGGCTGCGGTCAGCGAATAAAGCGACAAGAAATAGCCTTTCATACGACCAATGTGTGTAAGAAGCGTTATGTGAATTGCTCTCTCTGCTTTCGAAATGATCTGTGGGCAGAGGAATTAGAGGATCACCAAGCGAAAGACTGTAGCCATCGAGTATTAGTTTGCTCGCTACTGTGTAATATCCCGAATATTAAAGCATGTGAAATGGTCAAGCATCAACGAGATGAATGTCCTCGTCGTCCGATTCAATGTGAATGTGGCTTGTCCTTTGAAAGCAAGGATCTTGATGAGCATAAGCGATTGAACTGTGTGTATCGCCTGGTAGGATGTCCACAAGGATGTGGTCAAAGTATGAGTCTTTATTTAGTTGAAAACCACATTGAATACTTTTGCACAAATCGTAATCATATTTATGATCGAGTGGAAGAATGTCCGAATGGATGTGGCTTATCAATGATGAAAAAGGAGTTATTGCATCATGTGACATACGAATGTCGCAAGCGGCTCATTGAATGTTCAAACCATTGTGGAAACACCTTTCCCTACGACTCTTTGCCAAGTAAGAGCACTTTCATCAGTTGATTCTTGCTTTGATTCCTTTTCCAATTCGCAGGTCATTTAATCGTTTGTCCAAATCGAATGGTATGCTGTGAGCCGAATCTTACGATGTGTGCCAAGCCACTACATGAATGGTTATACAAAGAAGTGACAATATCGCAAGATGATAACACTTTTGATCAATCGCTTGTTGAAGAAAACGAAAACAACTCGCCAAATAGTGTAAGAAGTGAAAGTCAAGTTACCATGAGCCCCAATCGGCAATTTGTTGCGAATACTGTTGTCTCCTCACTTGCAATGGGCACTTTCCAGCCCAATGATGCACCTAGTATGCAGCTTCCGACAGCAAAAAATGATACTACTCTACCAAATGCGAAGACTGACACACTTTTCACTGGGCAAAACTTGCAACTTCAAGTAACCTCCAATGGAGGGATAGGAAGTAGCAGTAACTTCTTCCATAACCTGAAAGTGATTAAGGTTCACAATTCCTCTATTAACATTGCTGGTCGTGCAGGTATAACGGCCACGAACCGAAATGCCTCTTCCGCGTCATATACGAGTGAGAAACAGACACACACAACAGCAGATAACTCAACTTCGTCAGTTTTTATTGAAGATCATGCAATGAAGTTTCGTGATGATTTAAGAATGTGCTTTTGTGATAAACATCATACTTCAGTTGTAATGGCTGCAATCCGATATAATCAAATTCCTTTTATGGAATATATCTTGAAGCAACTGAAGCAGACATCGGATATCGATAGCGAAAATATATACGGCGATACAGCTCTAACTATTGCTTGTCGATTGGGTCGATTGGATCTAACCGAATTGTTAGTGCAACATGGTGCTGATGTAAATAAAGAAACATCCAACGGAAGAACTGGTAAGAAAATAATTGTGCACTTTTTTATAGTTTTTAGCATTAATGATTGGTTTTTTTCTCTGTAGCATTGATTGAAGCGGTTAAGAGCGAAGAGGAACATGTAGCTTTAATCGAATATCTAATTAAAGAAGGTTGTATCGTTGCGTATAAGACAAGAAGGCATCGAAGAAGTGCTCTAGATTGGGCAAGGCGTTATGGCGTCTCAGAGGCAGCGGCCTTGATTGAAAAGCACTTCCAAACGACTGGCGAAAAACTTATCTTGACACATGAGAAGAAACGGTTATTAGGTAGGCCTCGCACAGTTCGTATTTTAGAGCTAGCTGCAGTCGTTCAAAAGCAATCAAATCTTTTATTTCAACAAATTGCTTTGGGAAACAATGAAATCGTTATTAAAACTATTGAAAATGGTGATTTCTTTGATCCTAACATGGAAGAAAAGTGTTATAAACAAATGGAACAATTTGTTGAGCAATCTGAACAATGTGATCATGAATTAAATGAAATTCAATTAAAATTAGGTAAAAATCATGATAAAATTGATACTTTATCAGAAAAACAAGACTCATTAAAGTTGCAGTTAAATGAATTAGAGAAAACTTTACAAAAATGTTACAAAAATGAGAAAAAATGGGATTCAAAAATAAATTATGAATTTATTATTTATGAAAAATCTATGGCAAACATCTTTAGTGAAGATTTAGAAGAAATTAGTCGTTTCCAATATCCATCCAAAATTTTAGTTTCATCTTTATTTATTGCTGGAATTTTATTTGATTTATTCCCACAGAATAGTTACGTAGACGTTGGAAAATATCCACTTCTTTACCACTATAATAATCAAACGGATCCTCTTGAACCTTTTCATTTAACCAATGATCGAATATTTTCAGAAAAAGGTTCTTGGTGGAATCAGTTACTTCTGAAGATGTTTCTGATGAAATCACAAGATATTATTCGAAAGATGCAATCGTTTACTCGTGCGAAGCTACATATTGAAAGGTCAAAGAAGCTTTTCCAACAAGCTAAGCTGTGGTTGCAGTTGTTATTAGATTGTGCAAAACAAGAAGTTATTGGTGAAGATCTCCCAACATCATCTTCGTTGGTGCAGTTAAATAATGTAAATACTTTCATGGCGAGCGGCAGTGAACCTTTAACTTTAAGGATATCAACGACCGCATCCTCCACCCGTCCAACCACAGCTTCTTATCCAGACGAAAACATCGCGAATCCGTTGAATTTAGACATCCCCTATGATGATTTTGTTAACCCACAGAAGAAAAAGAAAGCCGAATTATTACGACAATCTTCCAATCTGACTAATGGATCTCCCATGAGTACTCGTCCAAGCTCGCCAATGAAGTCAGCTCCCAGTTCTCGTGCATCATCACCCAACCGCTCTCAACATAGTTCTCCAACTCGACGTAAGCTTACAGCCGAAGAGAAATACGTTAAAGAATTAGAGAAAGAATACGGTTTAGACTCCGATGAAGAAAAGGCCTTACAAGGTGAATGGGTTAAGGGGGAATGGGTTCCAGGCAAACCAAAGAAGAAGAAAGACGGAAAGCTATCCAAGTTAAAAACACAGTTGCTAAACACAATCACTACGAGTAATACCACTGGCTTGGAAGAGAAAAATACTGATGAAGATAATTTAGAAGAAACTAATCAACGATTACTCTTCATTACCGAACATTTACTGCAAGAAAGTAAGCGAATGACTTTAGAAGAATTAAAGAAAACTTCTCGTTTTTCTACTCAAGCTGGGAACAGCTTGGAAGTCTTTGATGCTTTAGGCGTATTGAATGAAAACATGGCTTTAAATGCTGACTCGATGGAAGAAGGTGATGTGATGGGATTAAATCAGTCATCTATTTACGAAGATGATGATAGTCTCACCTCTCCATCGCGTCGGTTAACTCGAGGGAAAAGTACTCGATCGATGGCGCTTTCTAGAACTTCTTCGACAAATTCTCTCTTGAGCAATGATTCGTCCACTGCAAAAGGATCAGTTAGCTCTCCGATGACGTCTCCGAAGGGATCGCCTAATAGGAGGAAGAAATCTCGTCGAAGATCTTCATTGTTAACTCGTGATAGAGAAGACGAAAATGATGGTCCAGCAAGCCCATCTCGAAAGAGAGGTAAGGATCGTCGCAATCGAAGAAAGTCAACAGCGTTTCAATCAGAGGAAGATCGATTATTAGCATCTAATCCTCTGAGTGTTTATTCTCCAGAGAATTTGGTCGGCTATTCATTTATTCAATCAATAATATACCTTCTGAAGGCGATCATGAAGTATTCTACCTATTATTCTCAAATTCTTCAACAAAAGGCTTTAATCTTTTCTTCCGTTAATAAAATGGAGACATTAAAATTGGATAATACTGAAACAACAGAAGAATATGAAAGACAGATTGCTATTCGACAAAAACAAGAAAAAGAATACATCAAACTTTTAAAAAGATCAAAATTTTTACAAGAGAAGTTAACTACCTTCCGTGATCGTGTACGTATCGCTCGATTAATGAATTTTGTATCAGTAAACGGTCATACACTGATCTCATGGACTGCAGTTTATGGAAACTTTGAAGTTATGGAAGTAATGTTATCACGTGGCGGAACGGTTGGGTTTAATGCAAGTCTATTACATTTAACAGCAACTTATCTACAATTAACGTACAAGATTTATCGAGTTTCTTGCAAGAAGTATGATAAAGATGGTACTTTACCAGGTTCTACACATCTTGCTGTTGATGGAGCTGTTGGATTATTGAAAAAAGCAGAAAATATAAAGATTATTCAAGAATTGACTGTCTTAAAAGAACAAAGAGCAAAATTATTAGCAAAGATTCATTATCAAAAATTTAAATTAAGATTTCCAATTCCTGAAGCGATTTATGCAGGAAAATGGGAAATTATTCAAAGAATTTATGAAAGACGTCTATGGCATTGTCAATTTATGAATACATGGACGTTTCCTTCTCCTCCGCCACCTTTTAAACGTGATGTTATCCACCAATATGATCATAGTAAATTGACACCATTAGACATACTCTCGCATGCGATGAATAATCTAGCTTCAGGAGCTTATGTTGCAGGGAAAGGTTGGGTTCCACCAAACCATCCTGAAGAACCTTATGGAGAATTATCATCAGTTCTACAAAAAATATTAGAAGAATTGAAAGAGAAAAGGAATGCTTATATTGCTAATCGTATTCGTATTCGTGCATTATCAAATGAAAGAAAGAATCAGAAATCAGGAGAGGAAGAAATGGCAAAAGCTATATATCGTCGTGATTATCGTCATTGTATCTATCTTGCTGAAAGAAGAGGAATTACGATTGATTTAGAGACACCAGATGGTTCCACTGCACTGATTGGTGCATCAGAGGAAGATGCTGATGCTCTCAATCATGAATACATGATAAATGATGATGGATCAAAGTGTCTAGCGGTAGAATACTTGTTGGATCGTCACTATTACCGTCCTGCTATTAATCTCGAGACAACTGCTGGATATACCGCTCTTATCAGAGCTTGTGTGATGGGAAGAATTCATGTGATAGTTGCTTTACTTGATCGTGGAGCTAATATTAATCATATTAATCGATTTGGTAAAGCAGCTATTCATTACGCAGCTTCTTTAGGACATTCCGAAGTCACTCGTATCTTAGTTGAACGATTTGCTGATTTATCATTAAAAGATAATCATGGACGAACTGCCTATGAGATAGCAGAACAAGAGAATTATGTTAATCTCATGACATTATTATCACAATTTAGATCTGGTAATTTAGGTCCTTTACAACTCACTCGTGGTCGTGTCAATAATCAAATTACCTGTCCCAATGGATGTGGAAAGATTCTATGTCTTGCAGAGAAGAAAGGTCATTTAGAAATATGTCAATATCGTATTGTTCCATGTCCAAATAATTGTTCACGTCATGATTTACAATATCGTGAATTATCTGATCATATTAAAACTGATTGTGAAAATCGTTTAATTGCTTGTGAAAAATGTCGAACAGAATTTCCTCTTGGTTATCAATCAACTCATGACACAGAAGATTGTATCTATCGAATCATTGAATGCCCATATAAATGTGGTAAGAAAGATTTACTCTTTTGTGATCTAAATCAACATCTATCTCTTCGATGTACACATCGTAAGATACCTTGTACCTTACGATGTGGATTATCTATAAGAGAGGTTGATATGGATGATCATCAAAGTAGAGAATGTGATATGCGACGTATTACCTGCCCCAATAAATGTCATCATCAAATCATTGCAATGCAATTGAATATGCACTTAGCAGAACAATGTCCTTGTAGGTATGTTCTCTGCACACAATGTGGCGATGAAAGAATTATGGCGAAGGATCTTGATTATCATCGAAAGGAATTATGCTCAATGCGCTTAGTGCCATGTCCTGAAAGATGTGCTGAATTGATTCCTCATGCTAATATAGAAATCCATCTGCGTGAATCTTGTCAATTAAAGTTTATTTCATGTCCAAATCTTTGTCCTTTAGTCATTCAAAGAAAGTTTTTACAACGTCATTTAGAGAAAGAGTGTGAATTAAGATTAGTTCCATGTCCTAATGGTTGTTTAGATCATGAGAAATCAAGTTTTCTGAATGATATGATTCAATGTTATCCAATGAATATATTAGAAATTCATGCAAAGAAAGAATGTCCTGATCGTTTCATCTGTTGTTCTCTTTGTCAATTATCCATTAAATCAAAATATTTATCATTACATCAAGAGAAAGATTGTCTGAAACGATTAGTGAAATGTAATAATGAAGGATGTAAGAAGGAAATCTCTTTTGAAGAACTTTCTAATCATATGAATCATTCTTGTCGATTTCGTATGATTGAATGCCCTCAAGGTTGTGGTTCAAAGCTTGCATTCTTACATTCTAAACATCACATGCAGAAAGACTGTGTAATGAGGTTTTTAACATGTACTTTACAGTGTGGAGAGAGAATGCGCTTTTATGAGTTAGCAGATCATCTGGCTTATGCTTGTGTGAGAAGATTTAAGTTAGAAGAGGCAGAGAAAAAGAATGATCCTTATGCTATAGTTAGGACGAAGAAATTGAATAAGAAACTTCAAGGGAAGAAAGATGAGTCGATGTTAGAAAAGTCTAAGTCTGGTCCTAATTTCTCGATGACAGGCAGAGAAGAAGAGAAAGAAAAGGGAATCGATGAAGATGATGAAGATGAAGAGAAGATTCGATTATTACAAATTGAATTATCGAAAACTGGAAAAACTTTTAATTACATGAAAATTCTTGCAAAAGAAAATGAAGAAAAGTGAAGATAATCCATATGACACAAAGCTAAGAAAGATAATGAGGATTGTTTACTCTTTCTCAATAGAATAGTAATAACTATCATCATGTAGAAACCATTATTACTGAACAAAAGGATTAAGTGTAGTAGACTGAATTCTTTAA